>Ga0209100_1002650_pt1 | contig 10864 bp, 12 predicted proteins | sample lystaG_FD_185480 | JGI IMG/M metagenome (GOLD analysis project Ga0209100, IMG submission 185480) | Glacier valley bacterial and archeal communities from Borup Fiord, Nunavut, Canada, to study Microbial Dark Matter (Phase II) -... | ecosystem: Environmental > Aquatic > Freshwater > Ice > Glacier ...
GATAGCCACTGTCTACGCTCATGGTTCAAAGAATCGCATAAACTTCCGTCGATCCGATAGCGCCATCTACAGCTCGGTGAGTCTCGTATGGAGTGGTGCATCTGAGCGGCAATTTTGTGCCTGCAAGGGGAAGGCGGACCGGTACGCCAACGCCGGCGATGATCCCATCAACAACCTTGACCCGACGGGTAGGTACCTATCTCAATGCCAGAGCCAAGCAATTAACCTCGCAATCGGTGCCACCGGGCTTGGCTTTGGTTACGGCGTTGCTTTGCTAGCGCTTGCTGGAGGGGCGACAACTGCGGCGGGAGTAGGTGCGATCGCTGCCTAAGGGAGCGGGACTGACCTTTTGCTTACCGGTTACAACGACTATCTACGGACTGCACGTAGTCTGAAATCCAAGGAGATATCACGGTACTCGTCATCGGGATTGGAGATTATGGATGTAGATAAGCGTAGAAGGTATAGCGGCATAGGGTTCTTCGGTGTGGCATTTTTATTCCTCGTTGTAGCGGTCATGAGTTTTGCCACGGGAACGTTCTTGATGTCGGTAGGCTGGGCGGTCACTGCGATCGCTTTTGCCGCCACCGGAGTGCTTATCCTTCGTCAGAACTGAATACGAGTGGCGGAGGCGTTTTTTCACGGGCGCAGGGCGTTCCGGACTTTGCCCCGATCGGCACCTACCAGCTCACCTACGGCCGCACCGACCAGCAGGGCCAACCGGTGATCGAACAGGTGAATGCAGCCGGTCTCACTGCATATGTGGAACGTCCAGTACACGGCGCAATTCCGAATTGACCGCACTACCCAAGCGGCCGATGTCGCAAATGATTTCCCCATCCAGGCCTCGGCGTTCAGGCTCCCGGTGAACCGATGCGCTCTGCGCCTCAGTGCTCACGCCCAAGTGACGATGTTCCTCGGTGCTGACTTCTTCGAATCCGAAAGGTGGGAGCGAGTACCGTGCGTAGTGTGAAGTGGTGGACCAACATGCGAGTCATTCAACGATTCCTTCTAGTCGGGTTGTTCGTCTGCTTACTCGGTACGATCGGCTCTTTGCTCTTTGACTATGCGTTCTGGCCGTTCTCCATCGTGGGATCTGTCTTTGTAATCATCACTTTCGTCATGGTCGTCCGTCAGGGGCTTAGCGCACCGGTCCCCGGGCGAGATGACCTCACCAAGCGCTGATTCGGCCGTCACACCTTCACCGCTGGCGACTTCTGCCATGTGAACCGCCCCAGGTTTCGTGCCGCCCTCTTTCCGGGGAATGATCGCCGTTCACGATCGGCGCGGGCGGTCTCAGCCATTCAAGCGCTCGTCGCGTGCACGAAAAATACATCGCATTGGATATCCGACGAACAAGGTGCGCGCAAGCGGGACGATCAGCGGGCTACGTTTTCCGGTATCGCTGCATCCCGCCGGAGACCACTTTTCGACCCGATCGGCCGCCCGTAGGCGGAACCACCTACGACCCGTACGGGAACCGGACCGCGCACACCGGAACCAGCGACACTGCGATCGGGTACAGCGGCAACTGGGCCGATGCCAGCACCGGGCTGGTCTACCTTCGGGCTCGCGACTACGACCCGGCCACCGGACAGTTCCTCACCGTCGACCCTGCACTCAACCTCACCCACCAGCCCTACGCATACACGGGCAACAACCCCCTGCTCGCCACCGACCCGCTCGGCCTATGGACTATCGACAACGGGCTTGACTGGCTCGCGGGAAGCATGCTTCACGGACCTGGCGCGAACATCACAAGCTTCATCGTCGGATTCGGAGATGCAGCCTCGTTCGGAGCCTCTCAGCTCGCGCGCAATGCCTGGTCACCCGGATCTGACTGCACCGTCGCAAAAGACGGCTTCTACTTCGCCGGCCAAGTTACTGGCACCGTCGCAAGCACAGTGGCCTACGGCGGTGGCGCTGCTAGCGCTGCGGGGCGAGTTTCGTCAGCCGGAAAACTCTTCGACGCCGGTGAAGCAATAACTGGGGCAGAGCGCGGAGTGGCGGGCACAGCGAAGGCAGCGGGTAGGGCCGCAGAAGCAGGCGAAGGCGGGGTGGGTACCTTCCTCTACCAGAAGCTCGGCTCTGAGGGAGAGCATCTAAAGTACGGCATCACCAAGAACCCGGCCACGCGCTACACGGCAGCTGAAATGAACGGCGGGGAGTTGAACATCCTCGCCTCAGGCGCCAAAACCGACATGCTAGCTTTGGAGCGATCGCTCCATGAGTGGCTGCCCATCGGGCCCGAAGAGGGACAGTCGTTCTACATCTTGAAGCAGATTGTCAACGGCCTTCGTCCTCCCCCTTACTAAGAAGGTCTCTATGCGACACATCCTCGTACTGCAGTGGCAAGGTTCATCCGAAACGGACTTCGAAGCGCTCATTGCGATGGAGGACGCGCTCGAAAGATCACTCAGCGAGTCCGCCATCGTGGATGGACATGATTTCGGCTCCGGCCAGATGAACATCTTCATCGAGACCGATGAGCCCGCCCGAACATTCGCCGAGGTCCGGGCCGTTCTGAGCCAAGAACCACGGTGGTTCGACGTTCGAGCGGCACATCGGGAAGCGACAGGGGAGATGTATACCGTTCTTTGGCCTGTCGGGCAGACAGAATTCAGGGTTAAGTAGCTCGTGGCAACCAACGCCTCCGAGCGTCTGAGCTTCGTCAAGCAGCATTGGATACTCCGGCAACTGGACTGACCGCGACACCGGCCTCGTCTACCTCCGAGCGCGCGACTATGACCCCAAGTCCGGGCAATTCACCAGCGTCGACCCGGCACTGTCCCTCACCCACCAGCCCTACGCGTACACGGGCAATAACCCCCTGCTCGCCACCGACCCACTCGGCCTATGGACAATCGACAACGGGCTCGACTGGCTCGCAGGAAGCCTGCTCCACGGACCCGGCGCGAACATTACAAGCTTCATCGTCGGGTTCGGGGATGCAGCATCATTCGGCCTAAGCAGCGTTGCGCGCAATGCCCTGTCACCCGGATCCGACTGCGCCGTCGCTAAAGATGGGTTCTACTTTGGCGGTCAAGGCACCAGCTACCGACTCAAAAACCACGGACCCGCCTCGACTGAGGCACACTAGAACCACGCAACAGTGGCCCTGTTTTCAATTGGCAAAAGTGGCCCTGTTTTCAGTCGGCGTTAACACACCGGGGAGCTTTTCAGTCTTTCGGGTAGCTGTCGTCGTGACCGTCACGTTCGTCGACGCGATGTAGATCACTGTTTCGTCGGGGGTTAGCCTTTCTTCAAGTTTGTTGATGATGCCACCCCTCCCAAAGCTGCTGACGTCGAACCGCTTCAGTGCTACCTCGGTGTCTTGCCGCATCTTTTCTCCTGTCGTGAATCTGACCCAAAACTACTAGGGGACAGGTGACGGCCGGTCGACGCGACGCGGCTCGCACCGACATTCCTGGGTGCATACTCGCCGGAGTTGCCAGTATCCGCGACCGGGATCGGTCAAGCCGCGCGACGGACTCAGCCTCATGCGGCTTTTCGGAGTTGAAGGTGTTGTTGGGTTTAGCGCGACGTTGGCTGAATGAGGGGCAAGTTCTTCCGATGGTGGGAGTTCTTATTCTGTCCAGCCGGAAGACCTTGACATGCAGCGCGCTCCCTTCGCGATCCCTGATTGTCCACGTTTTGCAGTCTCGACACAGGCCTATCGACATCTGCCGAGGTTCGTCCTGCGTTTCCGGGAGGGTCAACGCACGACGGTCGAGGTCACGGAGGAAGCTGTCGTCTCCCAGACGCGTAAGCGGGATGGTGAGCGGGCACATCCCGGCTGTTTCTGGGATCGAGCTCACGGCTGCCGGTCGGAGCACCGTTTAGGTGCCCCGACATTAAGCCCGATGACCGGGGGCGTCTTATGGACAGGCTCGAAGCTGTCGTTTCGCCATCCCGGTGTCTTCATCCGTAAGAAATTGGAACGTGCCATAGGTTTGCAAATTGGTGATGGTTCCCATCTTGCAAGATCGTTCGAATGTATTCGTGGCTGCTAATTCTGTTGTCTCTGTCTCTGTCTCTGTGTCTGTGTCTGAACTTTCCGGGTAATCCCGGAGTTGTTGTTCAAAATTTCAAGACATTCGAGACAGCCCCATCGCAGTACAGCTGCGCGGATATGTCCTATCGTCCATTGGCATCCACGCGTCCCGCGCATAGCCAGCGAAACTTACCGGCACGGCTAGTGCTTGCCTGTCAGCCATGCCAAAACCAGGCCTCCAGCGACGCCAACGATAAGTGATATTGGGGCTGTAATAAAGGCGACCTTGATGTTGGCGTGGGTGTCGGTTCGACGCTTCCGAGTGTCCTGACGGGTCTCGGACCTAATGCGATGCCCAGGGTATGAGAGCTCAAATTTGAGTTTGGGTGAGCGCACAAGAAAAATACTGAGGGCTAAAGCACAAACGAGCAGGGCCCAAATGAACACGCTCAGCGGCACAGCGACGGGAGTCGTAGCAAGCACCCAAACCCAGAGGGCAAGAAGCGTCAAAAATGGCAAAAGTGCCAAAAACTTGATGAACCTCGACCATCTCACTCGCGGCTTGCCAGAATCGAGCAAAATGCGCGCAACGCCATCCATGAAATCCGGCTCGTTCGGGACCATTGTGATTATCGGACGCACACCCTTGCGGAGTTCGACTCGCATGCCACCCTGGTCGCCGGAATGATTCTCGATGTATAGGCGCCCGAGATCTCTACCCGAGAGGTGGGCAAGCTTGTCAACGGGAACCTCCACCGGCTGTGGCGCCTCAGCGGCGTAATCCTGCAGCAAGAATTTCGTTGGCACACTGGAAAAACGGATCGATATCCGTTCCGCAACGTCACGCACGGTGTCGAGGTCGACAGCGAGCGAACGAACGACAACGATCTCAGGCACCAGCCCTGGATTGTCGCGCTTAATTTCAAGGTCGTAGAGCCAGTTGCGGTTCATAGTTGCTGAATCTAGCGGTTGGCGCGGAAATCAATAATTTTTTAGGATCTAGCCTTCCGTGTCGCATCACTCACAGACCCGCGATAGCGACGTAGCGTTTCGCAGAGCGCATCGTCGATCATCCCGTCCAAACGGGTGACGCGAACTTCTTCCACCACGCTGAGCCGACCCGACGATATTGATGCGTTCCCAGCGACGGGCGGATCTGATATCCAAGAGATCAGTGCGTCAACGAGCTGTGTTCGCGAGATCTTGCCTTGGTGATATTGCTCTGCTGCGTGGTACGCAGTCCATCCGGGTTTACCTCCCTGCACGACAGATAACAATTCGCGTCCCTGGGCCGCCCATCGGAGCACCTGGGACTGCGACACCGATAGGTACTCTGTGATCTCTTCGGCGGGTACTTGGTCCCCGAGCCGAGTAATGGTTGTGAGAAAGTGGGCGTTGCCGTGGTCACGGTGAACGCGAGCCCTGATGAGTTCCAGGCGCCAGTCGAGAACGAGTGCCTCTTGGGGACCGATCATCTACTTCGCCTCCTCGCTCAACGGTAATTCGGCAAGCCAAGCTGCAGTTCTTACCCTTCCATGCGCGCACGATCGTCCAAAGTCGCGAGGTTTCCACGCCTAGGTTTGCCGGTCAAAGTGGAGCCCCTGGAATCCCTTCTTGCCAACATGCGCAAATTTTCGACCATTTTGAAACGAAAAGCCGATGCTGTCTCCTGCGCTGGCCGCAATTCAGACGAGGGAATGGGGTTGCTGGTATTTCACGATGGCCCGCGAAGAAGGAGCGGGAGGGCCACTTCGAATTGCTCGAATATTCTGAAGGCTTTTGGCATCGAGATGTCGAAGGAGGCACGCCCGATGGGTATATGCCGCGGCGGAGAATGCGCGTTGGATCCTGCATTGTCGGCTACTCCGCTGAGTTCCAACCATTCCGTAGGCGGCGTCGACCGCTCGCCTGCTTATGTAAATAGTTTCCCAAAGAGAGTCGACGGTCGGGTCTGAAAGTGGCTTGCCAACGATCTGGGCAATGGCGGTGGAAAGCAGGTAGGCGTGCTGGCTGGGTGACCATTTTGGGTCGAGAAGGAGTTCAGTGAACTGCGGATCCGTCAGGGTCACAGTGAGTCTTACCGCCTCGGGGAACGCGAACGCGAATCGAAGCTGATCCTCGCTTTGCTGTGTGTGCTGCAGACGTCCGAGAATCGCGGTTCTATCTTGGGGCGCCTGTTTACGAAACGTTTCGGCCCAGTCGTAGAGGAGGGCGTTGGCGAGCTGCAGTTCACCGGTATCAAGTGATATTCCTCGGGATGCGAGCTCGAAACGGACTCTTCTCTCGGCTGTGATGTAGGAAGGTGAATCGGAGACGTCAACATCGGTGCCCTGGTAGTGCCATCGTGCGTGGTGCAGGCAGATCGGTCCGGTTCTCGTGGTGACCTGCGTGAGTTGGCCGCGGCTGCAACGGATGCATCCGGATTGGGGTGCAGGGACTCGGCAGCACAGTGCGCACCAGCCAAATTTCCATTTACTGTGTGGGCACCGGATCGGCAGCAGGTGGTGGTTGCGGTTCATGTTGAACCAATGTTCGGGTAGGCCGCCGAGTGCTTCGAGCTGTGTTGTTGCGAATTCCGCGTCGCGTTTGATAGGCAGCCCGCCATGTAGTTGTCGGAGGTAACCCCAGAGGGTCTCTGTGGGCAAGGAGTTGGCTGTGGCGAGACGCTGGAAGTAGCTCTCTGATGTTTCCCCGTCGACGGGATGGACGGAAACGGGCAAGGCGCGAATCATCGGGTGAGGAGACTTGATGGATGGTGGCCATTCATGAGGCAGTAGCCAACACAGGTGTTTTCTTCGCTCGGGGTACCTCTTTCAAGGTGAAGTTGAGGCGTTCGGTGTGGTCGTCAATCGCGGCGAGGGCAGCGAGGTGGAGGGTGTCTGCGAGGCGGCCGATTGATCCTCCACTGTCGGCGAAGAGTCTGGATGAGTGGCGAAGGACGTCGCCTTCGCGTTGTTTCGTCAGGCACAGGGTTTCCTCGAGATCGAGAAGAACGGCTTCCCACTCGGCGCGGTGCGCTGCACTCCGGTTACTGAACGGAGCAACGCGGTGCAGTTCGAAGCGGCTGGAGATCTGTTGACCGCGAGCACCATCGAGGAGGCCGCAGGATTCAACGTTAACGCCGGCGTAGATGAAGGTCGCGGCGCACTTTTCGGAGAGCTGTTTCAGTGCGTCGCTGGCGTCGGCACTCATCCGGTAGTTGACGTTGAGGTTGTGGATTTCGTCGACGATGACGAGCTCGGTGTGGACCCGTGCCATGACCTGGGACACAGTATTCAGCAGGGTGGATTGTGATATTCGTCCGTTTATTGGGAGGCTGAAGAACTCTGCGAACTCGGCAATCACTGCTTTGGGACCGCAGGCGGGTGGCACGGTGATGTAGACCACGGGGATGTTCCCGGGCTGACCGGCGGGATGCTCTTGGTGCTGGCGTCGGAGGGTGTGGAGCTTGCCGATCTGAGTGACCGTGGTTGTCTTGCCTAGCGCGGGCGCACCGGACACTATAAGCCCCAGCTTGCCGGTGTACTTGAACTCATTCATCCGGAGCCGGCTGCTCGCTGACTGGAGGATTTTGTTGAAGACGGGCGTTCGCACAATGCCTCCGCTCATGAACTGCCGTCGAGCCGTATCGTAGTGTTCGCGGTCGCCAGTGGATTGGGCTTCGCGCTGTGTATGCGTGATTTTGGGTGGGCGCGGTGGGTCGTCGGAGATGAACCGGCTCCAGCCTTCTTTGGTTGAGATGGGGAGGAAGTGTTCGCTGGTGTCGGTCATGGTTTCCGTTCCACTTCTTCCCTGACGTTGAGCAGTCCGAATCTGAGGCGCGGCGCAGTGGGTATCGCGTCACCGACGGGAGTAGGTGACTCTTCCGGCTCTTCGACCTCTGTGGCTTGGTGTTTTAGCTCGGAAAGGCGCATGAGGTCGAGGTTGACGGTGCGGCTTCTGGCGGCGGTGAGGCTTTCGAGCGTGCGGCCAGTTCCGGCGCGGCGAAGAATGTCACTGGATCGTTCGGCGATGTCAGACTCGAGAGCCCGTCGTTGGTCGAAGAAACCGGACCGGCGAGTGACGGACCAGACATCGGCGGACATCGGGCCTGCTGCGGTGGCGTGTGCCCACTGGAGTGGGAGCCATTCATCGTTGATTGGTATCCAGACGGTTTGAAGATTGTAGGGGTCGACGTGGATCGGCCATTTGCCGCCTTGGCCTGTGTAGGTGGATTTGGTTCGGCGGAGTTCGCGGAGGCCTTCCGAGTCGTAGGTGCGGTGGTCGATGGTGATCCCGTAGGCCTGAAGTGTTCGCCATTTCACCGGCAGGAGGCTGATGTAGGTATTCACATCGAAGGGGATCTCCAGTTCAGGCACAAGTTCCCGGAAGGCGCGGCACATCTCGTTCGGTGAGAGCGAGACTGAGGGGTGCAGTGGGTCCCGGAGACTGTCGTGCGGACGGTTCTGCCAGACGACAGCGATCCATTCATCGAGAAGCTCTTGGAGCTCCACCAGGGAGTGCAGCGTTTCGGGCTCCGCATCCAGCCCCCGATATTCGACACCGCGGCCGGTGTAGTTCTTCAGATATTGGGTGAACCCTGTGTTGATCGAGTGGAAGGTGCGTTCGACTTTCCCTTTGTCCGTTGGTGTGTACGGCGCCGAAACGCACAGCGAGATCCCGAGCTGCTCGCAGGCCGTGCGGAAGTGTTCCGAAATGTAGATGAGACCGCGATCAGTCGTGATGGTCTCGGGGAAGATGTAGGGCTGTTGGCGACGGTAGTCGTCGTAATCCTGGTCACCAACGAGTTGCTGAAGTTCGAACGCACCGTCGACGAGCGCCCGTGTTTCGGCGCGGCCGCCGGGTCTGGAGTCGTAGGGGACGAGTGCCCTGGCGAGGACAACGACCAGGTCGACACTCTTGGTGGTTCCTGGTCGCAGGACTGCGCTGATGATGCTGCGGCTGGCGACGTCGAGCATGATGGTCAGCTCGGGACGGTCGATGAGACCGCCGTCCAGTCGGACAAGTACGTCGAGGGGGGTGGAATCGATCTGGACTTGCTCCCCCGGTCGGGAGACACCCATTGCGGAGAAAGCCCGGTCGGGGCGGTTCGCTAGGGACCGACGGGTCTTCGCTGAGCCGGTGGTCATGCGCCCTCGATCGAGATCGTCAATGAGACGGAACATTGTTCGGAGGGCCGGAAGATCGATAGTGCCCACGCCGAATCGTTGAGAGAGCAGTTGCCCGGTCAGTTCGACGAGTCTGGTCCGCGTGCCAGTCGATGCGATGGTTTGTGCTTCCATCACTTCGGAAAGAGCCGCTACAACTCGGTCGTCAACCCGGCGCTTCTCGCCCGTCCTCCGCTGCTGACGGAGATCAATCAGGCCAGCAACACCGCTGTGTCTATATGCCTTCAGCTTCCGCTGAAGAGTGCGAAGGGTCACCGGGCGGCCGAGGGCGGCCAGCTCGTCGAGTTTTGACTGCATCGCTGAGGAAGCTGTTGACGATGAGTCTTCTTCAGAGCCCAGTGCGTCCCTCAAATCCCGCAGGTGCCGAAGCCAGAAATTTGCCTGTTCGCGACCCGTTTCATCCAGATATTGAACGACTGCTAGCTCCGCGCCGGATGTTTGCACCTCGCCCGGAGTTGACGGCTTTACCTGGGGAAGGCGGACGAAATCGGTCAGCAAGATTTCGCTGGTGATGCCGGTATCGATTTGGCGGAGCGCTACGATCTGCGCAGAAAGTTTGACGACGAGATGGATTACGCCATCAACATCAATTTCGTCCCCAACGTGCACTTTCATCGTGTCGTCGCCGTGGAAGGCTGGAGGATGCTGTCGAGTCCGAGAGGGATCCGCAGATTCAGTTGAAGGCGTCCTGCCCATATCAGCCAATAGATCCATCCGAGCGTCCTGGATTCTTGACCTTTCGCGGTGACCAGCGCGAGCAGGTGTCGGATTGGCATCGATCGATCAAGAGTTTCCTCCACCCGCGCAACGTCGCCTAACGCGGGTTGCCAGGCTTGCGTCCTGTAGCGGGAAAGAAAGCGGAGGTTTTGATCAAGGGTCCGGTCAAGATCTGACATGACCCGGTAGCGGAACCCCTGTTCCTCACACAACAGCCTCGTTGCCCCGAATATCGCCGCCGCTGTTTCATCCACCCGTTCGTGGGGTCGAACGTCAATGACCTCCCCGTCACCGTTGTCATGGCGCACGAAGAAGTCCGGAGCGTGCGATTTCGGGGCTGAATTGCTAGGCCAGAAAATCCACATGGGCTGGCTTGAAATCGCTATGACTGAGGGCTCTCGATCAAGCACCATCAGCGCGGTTCGTTCGTAAAGGGACTCGAAGCCGACGTGTCCATGGTTCTTGGACGACCAGTAGGAGCCTGAATAGTTGCGCTTGCCACGCCAGGAAGAGAAGAGGCGCACCGGAGAGCACGCCTCGAACCCCACGCGCGGGGCTTCTCGAAAATCGACCTGCGTCTCGCGGCCGTTCAAGAGGAAGGCTGCCTCGGGACGGGTGACGTGGCGGCCACCATGGCGGGAGAGGAAAGTTGTAGTCGACAGGTCAGGTCCTTTGCTCGTAAAAACAAGTTCCAAAGTGCATTCGGTATGTAAACCTGACAATCAAACGTTACGACCGAGGAGCCGGCTTCCTCCAGAACGACGCGCAGTCGCGCGACATGTTAAGTGTCACAACGACACGAATATGGCACGCGCGACAAGATGAGTGGCACAACGACAAGATAAGTGGCACGGGACAACGTGGCAATCTCCCAGAAAAATAACGGTTCGATAACTAGCGTTTCGTTACCGGTCTGTTATACAGTTCAAGAGCAGAAGTTGTTTGCTGTGGCAGCTTCTGTGGAATGTGATTGCAGGACACTCTT
>Ga0209100_1002653_pt1 | contig 10862 bp, 10 predicted proteins | sample lystaG_FD_185480 | JGI IMG/M metagenome (GOLD analysis project Ga0209100, IMG submission 185480) | Glacier valley bacterial and archeal communities from Borup Fiord, Nunavut, Canada, to study Microbial Dark Matter (Phase II) -... | ecosystem: Environmental > Aquatic > Freshwater > Ice > Glacier ...
TGCGGCTGTCCGCGAAGTGCGTCGCGGGGTCGAGCGACTCGCCGTTGAGCGTGATGCTCAGCACCTTGGGGGCGATCAGGTCGATGAAGGTCGACTCGCCCGGCGTGGCCGTGAAGGCGACGGTGGAAGTCGAGCGGAAGGTGGCCTCGGAGGTGGTGAGGTCCAGCTCGACGGTGTAGGTCTCTGTAGAGACGACAGCTGCGCGGGCTTCAGCCTCAACGCGCGTCAGATTAGTTCCTGGCATAGGAGCGATTCTGTCACGGAGCGCCGACGCGGGGTGTTTGTCGGGAGGACTGGTGCGGGCGCGAGGTTTTGTTTTGGCGTTCAAGACCTGCCGAGGGCTACACCTCGTTTCTCAGACTGTGGCGCGCGCAAAGCCAAAAGGTCCAGCTCCACACCTGAGGAACCCAGCGAATGTGGCGAGGTCTTGTGCGAGTCGCTGATGGTGGTAGTCAATGAGCCGTGCTCACCCTCGCTTACGGGTACGTTCAGGCGCTCGGGCGTGCCTCAAATTGGATCGGAAGGCATCCGAAGCGAACCGCATTTGCGCGGCGCTTTCACAAACTGGCAGGCGATGGGTCGCCGTTAGCAATCGACAAGATCTCTTCTCGGGCGGCGGATGAGATGCCTGGGACCAATTCGATCGTTCGTTCAAGATCCGCGATCCACTCCGCATGCCTCGACGCATGTAGATGCATGGCCCTTATCCGGCCATGCATGACGTCGGAACATTCGGAGTAGGCGTGACCTAGTCGCAGGCAAGACGCGAGAGCCTTCGCGCGATTCATGTCGTCCGCTCGTCCAACGGCTAGGCACAGGCGTGACTTGACGTTGTGCACGTCGCAGTCCTCCGCCGGCGCGCCGTAGGCGTCGGCCCACAGAACTGACGAAAGCCTTTCAATCGCCAGCCGGATGCGGATTGCGCTCCGCTTGCGATCTATCAACGATTGCGCATCAGGCACTGATCTGCCTCCGTGCTACCGATATGCTCTTGGTTATCGCTCGGAGCAACCGGATCTCGTTGCGCATCGTTTCGACTTTGACAGAATCGCACCCTTTGCCGTGGCTCGCGTTGTTCCAAAGCTGAAGGGCATCAGGGAGAGCGCGGTCGACTTTGCCGATAGATTTTGTCGCGCCCGGCACGGCCGCCAAGGCGCCCTTCACAGTCTCCCAGCGATCTGAGGTCGTCTTTGCACGATTAAGGCGCTGCTGCAGGTTCGTGGCATCGCCGGGATTTGCGGAATGCTGCGTGGCGATCCCAATCCATTCGACGCACTCGTCGATCGCTGCGCGCAACAGCGCGCGAACGTCGCGGACAAGGCCACTCGGAAGGGTGCCGGTTTCGGAAGCGATTAAGTCGGAGGCAAACGTTGCGAGTTCGTCCCAAGGCATGTGCGTGTCAGTGATACTGATCAACCCGGGAGGAACCCGTTCAACGCGTAAGAATCGAGAAGAGGGTGGACCAAATACGCGTAGGTACTCCACAAATCGCTCATCATGCGTGGCGACAACGAGTTGAGTTGAGTCCGTCATGTCGGAAAGTGTTCGAGCAAGTTGGTCCACTCGAAACTCATCGAACGCATGCACTGGATCGTCGATTATCGTGAATGAGAAGTTTCCCGAGCCAATGCGCGCCAAAATGGGGCCAAGGATCAAGGCGTTGCGCTGGCCAGCGCTGAGATGAGACAAGAGAACCTGTGAACCGTTCTCATCGGCGAGCCCGAGTTCTGCCCCTGTCTTGGCCTTATTGATGGACAACCCCGTGACGTGGATGCCAACGTCGCCGAGAAGTGTGGCTACGGCGGGGCTCAGCAGAAGCTCGAGGGTTGCGCTTCTCTCCTCGCGAATCTCGCGTGACAGAGATGTGAACTTGTTCCGGGCATCCTTCAATATGCCCTCCTTGCGGGCCGCTGGACCGTGTTCCGCCACGACTGGGATGAGGGGCGCTGCTGCGTTCGCGCGACGCGAGGCCCACTGAGAAACCTCACCTGCTCGCTCCAGGACTGCTGCGAGGAACGCCGGGCCCGGGCCTTCGACAAGCCAAGTCGCGCATTCGGTGAGGACCGCTAGCGCCTCGGTTGAACTCGTATCGCCTGCGACAATTCGTGTGCGGCACTCGCCAGCGCGTGAGTTTGCCGCGGCGCTTAATGCCTGATGCTCTTCGATGCCCTCGAGGGCCTTCACCCCGCGTTCGAGCACTTCGACTATGTCTCTACTGAAACGCGCGGCCAGCTGTTTCTGGGTTCTGATCGCGCCGCTCGCCTTCTCGCTATTCGCAGCAAATGCGTGGAGGTGTGCGATCCAGTCATTCGCGTCTGAGCCGCAGACTGGGCATTCGATGATGTTGGAAGTCTGAACGGAGTCTTGAGCAGCCTTGTCGAGGTCCAGAAGGCTCCCATCGATTGCAGGGCCGAACGTCGCGGTCGTTGCTCGTGAGACAGCAAGTTGGCTGTCGAGGAAGAGTTGCGCGAGTTCCTTGCAGGTCTGGACTTCCGATTGGCGTACCAATTGGCCCTCGACTGACGCGCCGTCGAGCTTGTTCGCCTTCAGCCATCCGTTGACATCGCCCGCAAGCTCCAATGTGGGCCAGTCGATCGCGGGCGCACTTTCGTTTGGGAGGCTTGCTTCAACGTCGATTGTGTCGATCGCTTCGCGGGCCTTCTTGATAGATGCAGACAAAGTCTGCGCCGCCGTCGTTGCTATTCCGAGACGGGAAGTAATTGCTACGCCTAGGGTCGAAGAGCAGCGGTCCATCGCCAGGCACGATGTGAGCCACATGTGTAGTTCGCTGGCCTGACCAAGTTCTGCGGCCAGTTCGGCGTACGCAAATATTGGCAAGCTGCTTTGGACGGTCGAGGTCCAGGGGTTCCATGCGGGGTCATCGGCAGCGAACTCAGTGGCGGTCCCATTAACGTCGAGTGTGGCCGTCCGCACGACGCCAGCCGAGTCGTGTGCAGCCTTGATCGTTAGACGGTCTCCGGACTCTTCATCGATGAGCGTGACCTCTACTTGAGCCGACTCGGCGTCTCGGTGGACCTCGTTGGATGAAGTCCAAAGGCTGTTGGCGCGACTCGCGTTGCGAATGTGAGGTTCTCCGATTTCCCCATAGAGCGACATGCGCAACGCCTCGATGAGTGTCGACTTGCCTGCACCATTCTCACCCGAGATGACTACTAGCCCGGAGTTCGCACCAATGGAGAGAACCGTTTGTTCAAGCGCGCCCCGGAAGCCTTCCACTGCGACTCGGGTTAGTCGCCACCGACGGGCTCTCACGAGTACGTCGTCTTTTTCCAGCTCTGACAGGTCAACTATTAGAGAGTCAAGTTCCTCCCAGCCTTTACGATCTCCGGGTTTCGCATGGGCTTGCTTGGCGGCGACCCGCGTCCGTAACTCATCGAATGTGAGTTCATCAAGTTGTACTGCTGGAGACGCGCTTTGAACTGAGTCCATTTTCCGACCTTAGCCGAATGGAAGGTCGCTCTGCCGGGTGTAATTCCACGGCCGCCCGCGCAAGGTGTGGCCGCGCGCCTCGTGGCGGTCCGTGAGGGTGGAGCAGATGCGCAGCGTTGGCCCCATCGGCTTGCTGTGCGTCTATCACATGGTGAGGTCGGACGGATGCAAAACGATACTGGTTACACGGGCATTTCGCTGTTTGACAGGGCGAGAAGACATGCTGCTCGACCGCGTGCAGTTTCGGCTCGCCACCCAAGCCCTGCCCATTCAGCGATCGGTCAGGCGCGAGGTGGCCCAACAAGCAGCTGGGGGCCGCATCAAGCCTGACTGACGCTCCGGGGGGCGGACTGGCCGAGGCAACGGCGGTAGGGGTTGCGGAGTAGTCGGCGACCACGCGGCTAGCGTCGGCGCCCCCCTATCGGCGACTGTGACGACCTTAGTTTGTCCGGTGAGGTGGGACTCTATGGTGCATGAACCTGTGGCTACGACGGTGCCGTGGGCCTAAGCCTCGGCGCGCCTGAGAGTGGCCACGGGCGCGCGGGTGAGGTGTGGCATGCCGGCGCGATTCGGGGTTTAGGGGGACCAGCGAATTGCCGGGCGAGTGCACGTCTACCCGGCGCGCAGTAGTTTGTATGGGTGACTGAAGAATCGATCAGGGAGTATCCCGAACGTACCTTGCGAGATGGCGCGCGGACAGGCCTGGACATGGCAGTCGCTGCGATCCCGGTCGTTGGTGGACCAGTGTCGATTCTGATTGACGCCGTCATCGCACCTGGGCTCGAAAAGCGGCGGCGGGAGTGGTTCAATCATCTGGCAATGCTGGTCGGGACCCTCGAGACCGCGACGCCAAGTGTCGCCATCTCGGACCTCGTGGGCAACGAGGACTTCGTGGATGCCGTGGTGCAGGTCTCCGCCGCAGCCATGAAAACCCACCGGAGCGAGAAACTTGTCCTGCTCCAAAGCGCACTCGAGGGTGTCGCGTTTGGGCGGGCAGGCGAGTCCCTGCGCCAGCGGCGCCTGATTCAACTTGTGGATGAACTTGAGCCCGAACACGTAGTAGTGCTTCGATACCTTTCAGATCCCGTGGCATGGTTCGCCAGAACCCCGGGTCTGGAGCACGGGCGCACGTCTGGAACAGCGATCGGCCTGTTGCGGCAGGCGAGATTGCCCGTGCCTGACAACGAGATTAGGCACGTTCTGAAAGACCTCGGTGATCGCTTACTTGCGAATACGCAATCGATGGAGGTCAGCATGACTGATTTGGGGCTGTTTGAGTCCAGGCTCTTGCCGTTGGGTGTCGCACTCGTTGACCTCATCGGTGAAGTCGTTGGAGAGCTGCCCGCCCCTGCCCGAGAAGGACAAAGAGAATGAACCGCGACGACTCAGCTAAAGCTCCGCGTAGATGACGCGCAGGTGCTTATCGCCTCGACTGTAAAAACGCGGGTCGTCAGGGAACTTCCGATCAGTGATGACGAGGTCGCTGATTTTTGAAACGGTGAACATATCCCAAAGTGGGGGATTTCTCGAGTTGCTTCGGCCGCCGATTTGGTATCCGCGGAGCGATTCCTTGCCGGTATCTTTGTGGAGGCCATGCGCCGCCGGCTGGACTATGCGGGGCTGACCGTCGTACGTGAATTCAATCTCGAACCGATCGTGAATTGCATCGTCAAGCGCGTTCATCTTTGGATCCGATCTTCTCGTCTTCGCCTTTCAGCGTAGCCTTGGAAGTCAAGTCACGAGGGGCAGGCTGCAGCAGATCGGCGGTCGAGTGCTCCAAGAGTTGACTCGCAGGTGAGTTGTATGTCGTCTGCGCGTGCCGTCGGTGTCACGGTGCGTCCGCCGCCGTCGATCAGAACTTTCGAGTGCGTGCAGCTCGGTCCGAAGGGGGTGGCGGTCCGCGACTTGTCGGCCCAGGTTGCGATACTGGCTCCATGCCCGTCGCGTCGTCTTTGTATCCCGAGGACCCGCCGCACCTGCGAAAGCTCCGCGGCGCCTTCTTCACGCCAGACGCGATCACACGTTTCATTACCGACTGGGCGATCCGTACCGCTGAGGACCGAGTCCTCGAGCCGTCGGCGGGGGACGCTGCGTTCCTGGTTCAAGCGGTGCAGACGCTTCGCGGCCTGGGCGCGAAGGACCCAGTTGTCCATGGGGTGGAGATCCACGCACGTAGCGCAAGCGTCGCGGTCGAGAGGGTGGCGGCTGCCGGAGGCCGTGCCTCGATCGATGTTTCTGACTTCTTCCAAGTCATACCTACGCCTGAGTATTCAGCTGTGGTTGGCAACCCTCCGTACATTCGCTACCAGGACTTCGCGGGCGCGTCACGCGCGAAGTCCCGGGAGGCGGCCTTGCGCGCGGGGGTTGCCCTCACCGCACTCGCGTCGAGTTGGGCCGCCTTCACGGTCCACTCTGCGTTGTTCCTGAAGCCCGGCGGGCGCATGGGCCTGGTGCTGCCGGCCGAGCTGTTCAGTGTCAACTACGCCTCGGCGGTTCGCCGTTTTCTCTTCGAGTCGTTCCAATCCATCGAACTAGTGATGTTCGAGGAGCAGGTTTTCCCCGAAGCTGAGGCCGACGTCGTGCTCCTGCTTGCCGACGGGTTCGGCATGGGCCCGGCGGGCCACGCAACGGTGTTTCCAGTGAGGGACGCGAGCGAATTGGGAGAACGCACGGGCGGCCTCCGGTGGAGTCCGGTGGATCCGGGCGACAAGTGGACTTCCCTCCTCATCGACCCGGAGGCGAGTGAGCCGCTGCGGTCGCTGCGTGCGAAGGGTGCGTTTACGCACTTGGAAGCGTGGGGAGACACGACGCTCGGAATGGTGACGGGCAATAACCGATACTTCGCGCTATCTCCGGAACGCGCGCAAGAGCTCGCCTTGCCGCAGCGCGAACTTATGCGACTGTCACCTCCCGGAAGCGCCCATCTTCGCGGGCTCGACCTCACAAGAAAGAATCTCGAGTCGCTTGGCCGCGCTGGCAAATCGACCTTGCTCTTCCGCCCCCAGGGGCCGCTCTCACGCGCAGCGCAGGACTACGTAGCCGCGGGTCACCAAGCGGGCGTTGATACTGCGTACAAGTGCAGGGTCAGAAAGACCTGGTATGAGGTTCCGCTCTTGGAACCGGCGGACTTGCTACTCACGTGCATGAACGCGGACACTCCGCGGCTGACCACTAACGCCGCAGGTGCGCGGCACCTGAACTCCGTCCATGGTGTCTACCTGCGCGATGAGTACAGAGAGTTGGGTCAGGAACTACTCCCCTTGGCGAGTCTCAACTCCCTCACGCTGCTCCATGCTGAGGTGGTCGGTAGATCGTATGGCGGAGGAATCCTCAAGCTTGAGCCGCGCGAGGCTGACGTTTGGGCTATGCCCTCGCCGGCGTTCGTTGAGGAGCGTGCAGCGGCGTTGAGGAAGGTTCGCGGCGACGTGGCTGATGCGCTTGAGCGTCGCGACCTTGCGGCTGCTGTCAAGTTGGTTGACCGAGCTCTTTTCCAAGGCTCCGCACGCCTCCTGAAGCGCGACCTTGACCCCGTGAGAAGTGCATACGGGGCAATGTATCAACGTCGGATTACTAGGGGGAAGAGTGGTCGCTGAGACTTCGGCCAAGAGCCGCGCGTGGATCATGTTCGATCAGATCGTGGCTGATGCGAGCCCTGATGCGCAGTACACGAATCCGTGGGTGAGCGCGGGTGTGGACGAGCCCGGTTCCGTGGCGGGTCAGCAGCGACTACCGCTAGATCGGGTTGTCTTTGAACCGGACTTCGAAGTCCTGCGGAAGTTGCTCGGGGTGCCGCTCTTTCTCGGCGCCGAGAGCCAGACAGGCGTGCCTGCGCTTGCCCTTGATGTGTGGATCGCGTACGAGCTTCGGCGCGCGGGTTTTGATGTTGATGCGGTGTGGCCGCGCGCCGACCACCCCAGAGTGCTACCTGCGCCGATCGTGAAGCTGTTGGAGAGCTTGCCTCAGAAGGATCGCGCGGCGCTCGACTTTCGCATCAAGTCCCGCGCCGCGATTTCGGGCGCCACAGCCTCTAGCGCCAGCATTCTGGGCAAGAACTACCTGAAGCAGGTCGATGTTGTGATATCGAACTGGGAGACAGGCCCAGAACTGTTGATCTCGACGAAGCGCATGGATTCCAGTTTTGGCAAAAACGCTGCGAACCGTGTTGAAGAGTCCTACGGGGATGTGAAGAACCTTCGCCTCCGGCATCCCATGGCGGCGCTCGGTTTCTTCTACGGTCTGAGATCGACGATTTTCGAAGAGGAGCCTGACAAGGCTGAGTGGCTAATCGATCTCTTGCAAAAGCTCGGCCAAGAGGACGACGCATACCATTCGGTTGCGCTTCTGGTGATGGAATACGACGGAGGGAAGCCCGCGCCTGACGACCCGGGAGACGGGGAGGACGCGCTCGCTGAGGCACAACTCGTGGATCACTCGGCTGAGGACGTCGAAGAGAGTGCGGGGGCGGAGCACGTGCAGGAGTTGCCTGTCGAGAACTTGCCGCGCGTTGAGTTCGCGCAGGATCGAATCCCTCCTAGCCTTCAGCCAAGCCAATTTCTCGCGACCATGGTGAACCGGGTGCTGGACACCACGCCAATCACTCTTCACAAGGAAGCCAGGAAGCGTCGGGCTTCGCCGCGCTAGGGGAGGGGATCCAGCGGCGGCATCGTCGCGGTGGTCGGCGCTAGCAAGTAGCCAGTCCAGGCCTTCTGTCGAGTCGCTTGCGAGAGGGCCGCTTTCGTCACGTGTTCCAGCGGTTCGCCGCTGCTCTCAGGAGGCGTTCGGCAATGGCTAGGCGTCAGGGAGCGAGTCGAGGTTGTTGCCGGACTTGCCGTCAGCGGCGGTCCGCAGAAACTTGCCACCTTGTCCCTGGACAACTCCGATCGCGCTGCCACCGGATGAATACTGAGTTCGACCGCTCTCGATGTCGCTGATCGCTTGCCTGATCGGGACTTTGCCAAACGCCCCTTGCAGCGAAGTGATGTTGCGGTTCTCGTCTTTGCCGGTCGCCTTTACCTGTCGTGCTCTAGGCATGGTCAATCTCCAATCGTTTCCCGTTGCGAGCCGAGATGGCGCGCATCATCAGCATCGCACCAGGCTCTGACATGCCCGATCGACACGGCCCTCCGCAATCGAACCCCGCGAGGTCGTGGCGCGTGCTGAGACGTTCCGGCAGATACGTGGTCAGGAGCTGTGGCGCGCGAAAGCCTCACTCAGGCGGGGTGCCGCGTCGGGAACATTGAGCGATGCCATCACGGAGGCGAACATGTCGGCGGGCATGACGGTGCGATCTGAGCGCGCGAGCAGCACCTCGGCGGCGCGCACGGCGGCCCTGGTGACAAAGGCGGAGGTGGACACGCCTTCGATCTCGGCCGCGCGTTTGAGCGCGTCGAGATCGCACGCGGAGATGCGCGTGGTGAGCACCTGGTCTTTTGGCATCGCGGAAGCCTCCTGTATGGACATGGTGCGACGACCTCCGATGCGAGTCAAGGCGTGGGGGCAGGATGCCGTGCGGCGAGTGATCGTGGGAGGTATCCACTGGCAGTCTCTTTGGGCGCATCGGGCGTAGTGACCACGATGTCTTGTACGTTGAGCGCGTGACCAAGACCGAAGATGAGGGCATCGCCCCCGGCCAGTGGGAGGAACTCAACCGCAATTTCTACGGCCGCAACAACGGGCCGCACTCGTACATCAACGCGCGGCTCGGTGCGCTCGGCGCCATGGACGATGATTCCCGTGTGGTCGAGTCGGTCAACCTCTTGCATCACGCGGCGGAGGCCTTTGCGCGGCACTATCTCGCCCTTCGAGGCTTCCCAGATTGCCCGTGGCTTGAGATCGCGAGGCTGCGCAGTTTTCCCGAATTCAAGCGCGCCGTCAGCACGTTGCGGGAAGCCTCCGACGGTGAAAACCATGAGGACCTGATCGCCGTGTTTTGTGGCCCCACGAAGGGGCGGGCACCCGCTGCGCTCGCGGCCATCGAGGCGGCGGGCCAAGGGCTTGAGATGCTCTTTGCGTATGCTGCCGACGCGTTGCTCGACGAGGCGGGCATGTACAACGCGGTCAAGCATGGCGTCGCGGCGGTGCCTGGCATGAGGCGGCTTCCGAGCGAGGTGCTCGACGCTGTTAGTGGCATGACCATGCGTGGGAACGGACTGTCTTTGCTGACACTGGAGCCAGTAGGTGAGGGGGTCGAGCGTCGGTGGGTCCGCGTCATCAGGTATATCGACGTGGCCGAGAACACCGCGATGACGACGCTCATGTCCCAGCAACTCGAGAATCTGTGGGCAGTCGCCCGCGCGAGATACCTCGGAACAAAACTTGGTCGACTGCGCCCGGTCACTGCGGACATGGCGAACCTCGCGCGCTATTCAGCAGGCTTGGATGCACCGCCGATGTTCCAGGAGATTGCTCACTCGCTTCTCTACATGTCAGAGGCCGACTGATTCAGCTCTTGGGCGTCGGGCGTCGCCCCGTGACGGTCCGCCTAGGGCCTGAGGCGGTAAGTGGCCGGTGTCGCCGCACGCTCCACGGGATCATCAACAGGTTCCACACGGTCCGCCCCGAGTGCGCTCGCGGCGCTGATGGCGGCGGGGTAGCCCGAGGTGGGAAGGTTCTCCCGATCTGAGTGTCCATTCTCGAGCTCGCGGGACTTCCCAACGTGTGGCTAGCGCTTTGACGCGCCCCGGCGTTCATCGTCGCGTTGTTAGTCCCAGGCTCGCTCGCACGGGCAGCGCCATACTGAAGGCATGGCATATGTCGCACGTCTGATCAAGCGTTATCCAGCGGTCATGCTCACGATAGGCATCGGAATCGTGGTCGCCGCGGTGTCCCTCGCGGGCGCAGGAACGGCAGGTCGCTGGATCGCCACCGTCTACGTGGCGCTCTTCGTGGCATGGACATCGGTGGGCATGGTCCGTGACGTGATGCGCGGGCATTTTGGTCTGGACATCCTCGCGGTGATGGCGATGATCGCCACTCTTGCCGTGGGTGAGTACGTCGCCGCTCTGATCGTGGTGCTCATGCTCGCGGGCGGAGGCGCGCTCGAGGACGTTGCGGCTCACAGGGCGCGACGCGACCTCAGTGCGCTCCTGGACAGGTCCCCTCGCTTGGCGCATGTGGTTGACGGTTCGGGCGAGATTCGCGATGTCCCCGTCGAGGAGGTCGCGGTGAGCGACACGATCCTGGTGCGCCCCGCCGAGATCGTTCCGGTGGACGGCGAGCTGGTCACCGACGAGGCCGAGTTTGATGAATCGTCGCTTACCGGCGAGAGCCTGCCCGTGACGCGCACGGCGGGCGACGAGATCATGTCGGGCTCGATCAACAGCACTCGCGCCGTCCACATGCGCGCCACACGCGTGAGCGCGGACAGCCAGTTCCAGCAGATCGTCGCGCTCGTCAAGGAATCCGAGGACGCG
>Ga0209100_1002654_pt1 | contig 10861 bp, 8 predicted proteins | sample lystaG_FD_185480 | JGI IMG/M metagenome (GOLD analysis project Ga0209100, IMG submission 185480) | Glacier valley bacterial and archeal communities from Borup Fiord, Nunavut, Canada, to study Microbial Dark Matter (Phase II) -... | ecosystem: Environmental > Aquatic > Freshwater > Ice > Glacier ...
TAAACAGGGCTGTGTCGAGTGACTCGTATTGATTCAGAGGCATCGCAAGCACGATAATATCGCTCTCCGTGACAACAGATTCAATCGTGGCTGCGATCACACCAGGCAAGAGGACGCTCAGCATCAGTTTCAAGCTTTCAGGGCCCCGCGAGTTAGCAATCCGAACTTCGTACCCAGCCTGCGAGCTTTGCCGAGAAATCGCGGTGCCCAGCCTACCAGATCCGATGATTCCTAGCTTAGGCTTTGGCACGTTTCTGCTCTTTTTCTTTCTCTAGCGCAACCCGAACAAGTGGGGCAACTTTCGTGCCTAACAGTTCAATTGATTTCAAGAATTTATCGTGCGGAAGTTGACCAGTATCCATTTGGAAAATGTGCCGTGTATGACCAATCTTTTTATGAAGTTCGATAATGCGTTCGGCGATCTCTTCGGGACTTCCTGCGAATAAGGCACCGTCTTGGTTTGATTCGGCGTCGTAATGGGCACGGGTCGGAGCAGCGAAACCGCGTACTTTCCCGAGTGTCGTCATCGTCCAGCTCCATGATTTCCAAAATGTGTCTTTGGCGTCCTTGGCGTCTTCGGCGATATAACCTGGGGTTGCGATCGTCACCTGGACGCCAGCGTGTGGGGTTTTATACTGACGGGCCGCTTCGTGGTACAACTCGACCAGTGGTGCAAAGCGTGAGGCATGTCCGCCAATGATCGCGTAGGCAATCGGCAAGCCAAGCGCTGCAGCACGAATGGACGACTCGGGATTTCCGCCGGTCGCCAGCCAGATCTTCATCTTTTCCTTTGGCCGTGGCACGATCGCAACGTTGTCGAGGGGATGTCGGAAATCTCCTTCCCAGGTTACCTTGCCATCTTTGCTGTCATTGATTTTCAAGAGTAAGTCGAGCTTTTCGGCATAGAGCTGATCGTAGTCACGCAGGTCATACCCAAACAAAGGGAATGATTCGGTTGACGAGCCGCGACCAGCAATAATTTCAACTCGGCCGCCAGAGATAATGTCAGCTGTTGCGAACTGCTGATAGACACGAACAGGGTCATCCGTACTAAGGACGGTTACAGCACTCGTTAGTTTGATCTGTTTCGTCGTCGCCGCAGCTGCTGCCAAGATCGTCGCTGGTGAAGATGCTGGGAAATATTCAGTGTGATGCTCACCTATCCCAAAGACATCCAAGCCCACCTTATCGGCAAGCTGAATCGCCTCTAATAGATTTTCAACTGATTCGTGAGTGGGACCAAGTGACCCATCCTTTGCACGCTGGACATCACCAAAACTAAAGACACCAATTTCCATATTTTTTCTTTCCGTAAATTACTATATATAGTATAGCAAAGATTTGCTTATGGAAAAATAAATGATTTTATCAGCAGAACTGCAAAGACACCCATCACACTAAAGGCAGTCCAAAGTCCGAGCTTTGACCATCGACCACTCTTATAGTCACCCATCACGTCACGACGACTGGAAAGCTTGGCGATGAAGTAGATCAGAGGAACGGCTGCGATACCGTTGAAGACTGCCGTAAAGATCAGGGCTTTGATTGGGTCGAGGCCAATAAAGTTAAACGACAAGCCAATCAAGGTACCAACGACAATAATTAGATAAAACTCACGGGCCTGCTTGAACTTACGAAATAGCCCCTCTTTCCAGTTGAATGTCTCCGAGATCGCATACGATGAAGAGCCTGCCAGTACCGGAACACTCATCAGCCCGATACCAATAATACCAATGGCAAAAATAAGTTTAGAAACATAGCCGGCGTTTGGGAATCCTTGGACGAGTGGCTCGAGGGCCTTTGCCGCATCGGCAGCACTGTTGATATTTGTAATGCCATGCGAACCAAGCACGACCGCACCAACGACAATAATAAACCAAGCCGTCACGTTTGAAAAAAGCATACCGATCGCCGTATCAATACGTAGGCGTCGCAGGTATCGCTTTGATATCTTTGGAATACCACCTTTTTGCGGCAAGCGATGTTCAGATACTTCATCTTCGACCACATTGCTCGCCTGCCAAAAGAAAAGATACGGTGAAATTGTCGTTCCGAAGATCGCCACGATCATATAAAGAAACTCCGAATTAAACTCGAAGTGAGGGATAAGTGTCGCTTTCAACACATCCCACCAAGGGACGTTGACCATGAACGCAGTAATAAAGTATGAGAAAAGTGCCAGGGCGAGCCATTTCAATAGACGCACATACACGCGGTATGGCACAAATATTTCTAGCAGGATCATCACAAGGGCGAATACGACCGCTAGCAAGGCAAAAGGAACGCCAGGGAAAATAAGCTGCGTACTGGCGGCCATGGCGCCAATATCTGAACCGATATTGAATGTATTTGCCGCGACGACTAGCAAGATAACCGGGAATAAGACTTTCTTGGAGTAGTGCTCACGAATAATTGCCGCTAGACCCTTGCCTGTCACAGCCCCTACCCGTGCACAAGCCTCCTGGACGGCCGTCATAAGCGGATACGTGAATAACATCGTCCATGGCAACTGCAGGCCAAACTGAGCCCCTGCTTGTGAGTAGGTGGCAATACCCGAAGGATCATCATCGGCAGCGCCAGTGACAATACCAGGACCGAGAATACGAAGGAAGCGTCCGAAGCCTTTTTTGTTTTTTGAAGCCCGACGAAAGGCCGCTGGTGGGTTGAATATTTGATCTTCCGCCTCGCGGATCTCTTCGTCAGGATTTTCAATCATTAGGACAAGCATAATGCGCACAATTCAAAGTGTCAACTTGTGATGCGACGCGGGTGTAGAAAACCCTTTGTTTACAGAGGTGTGTACGGCCTAGTGGCGGCGGCGTCCACCGATGCTCATACCGCTACGGTTACGTGGTGTGCGGCGCTTACGGCGACGTTGGATGTACCAGATAATAAAGATGATCAAGACGATAAGAAGGAGGAGTGCAATCGCTGCACCAATCATGTAACTGACAGGGATTACCCAGAACGAACGAACGACTTCGACAGTTTGATTCTTCGTACCGTAGGTAAGCGTCGCAAGGACTGTATATTTACCAAAGCCATCAATTTTTTCGAGTGGGACGGTCCAACGGCGAGCGCTGTCCGGGAGGATCATGTCGCGAGGGTTTTTATTATTAAAGTCATTTTCGTAAACAACCTTACTGCCCTTTTTGACAGATATCTTACCGAATGGACCAAGTTGAACGCTTCCCTTGTTCTCGAAGCGGAAGGTTGCCTGCATGTTATCTGACGTACGGAAGAATGCATCAGACTTGCCGTTTTGCTGAATAGTAAAGTCCGTTAGGCTGAGTTCTTCAACTGCGTTACCAGGAACCGTTAATAGGATTAGGGATGCAACGCTGGCGCTTAGGTTGACCTGTGCGCCACCATCAGGTGTAGCTGGTGCAAAACGAATTGCTCCAAAATATCCACCAGGTTGTGCATTCTCTGGCACTGTGATGGTAACGTTGATGTTAACAGCTTTACCAGCTGGAATCGTGACATTAGCGAGAGGCGCCATAAAGCGCTTGAGACTGTGTGTCGGTGCGTACTTGTCTGCGTCAAGAATAAGCGCAGGTGTACCGTTTTCGTCACCTGACGTAAAGTCATTCTCGATTGGTGCGACTGTGATCGCAGAACTGGTGAGGTTAGTAACGGTTGTCTGTACTGTCTTTGTTTCACCAGGCATGATTTGCACGTCGGAACGAACAGGTGAAACCTTTAAGGTATTAGGTGTGTTATTCGTCGATGTCTGCGCAAATGTATGCGAACTGGCTAATACTGCAATAGTTACTGAAAGTATAACGACTAACGCGACTAGCGTTCGGACGTTTACTGGAAGACCTCGTTTTAAAAACACTCTATTTTTCCCCATTTACAACAATTACTTATCATCATAACAGATGTGCTTATGTTTGCAAGCATCGTACGATAAAAGAAACACCCCCGATAAAGGGGGTGTTCGTTGTGAAACCGTTGATAGGTTAGAATTTACCAGTTGCGATCAGCCCTAGGTCAGCCGAGTAGAAACCGGCTGGAGTACTGTTCGTGACGCTTGCGCCGAAGGTAAGGTCCATATTCTGATTGTTGACTGGAAGACCAGCAGTATCAAGGAATGGATCACCGTAGGTACTTGTCACGCCAGTTGCGTCACCTGATGCCCAGTTGAGGGCGTAGGTTGTGTTGTTGTAGGCAGATGCGGTGAACGGCTGCAGGATGCCAGTTGGGTTTGTACCCGTGCCAGTTGCAGTTGAGGTCTTTACGCCAAATTTTGCAGTACCGAAGGCAAAGTCAGAAGTAAGCGCAGGGGTAATGTAACATGCGGTCGGGTTACTCGAGTTAACGAGTCCACCACAGCCAGTTGCGCTGCTTTTCAGATTGATAACTGCGCCACTTGCGGCGTTAGTCGAAAGTTGCGTAAAGATATGTCCTGTACTGATCGCACTTGGTGTGAGTGCAAGGACACCGTTACCAAGGTCTTCCCCTAGTTTGAGGGTTGGAGCAATATTACCAGTCAGGTTACAGTTTGCAGTAATTGTCTGTCCAGCAACACAGAAAGTCATACTTTCCAAGACGGCACCAGAGACACCGATTGTATTGTTGATTGACATCGCAACTCCACCATTATCTACAGAACCTGTTCGGGTGACGTCAGATGATGTATATAGTAAAGCGTTTGATTTCGTGTTGTAGGTGACGATACGTGCATAGACCGTTCCAGCGACAGACGGGTTAGTAACGCCGCTTAGTACAACTGAAACGTTATCGCTTGCGCCGATCGTACCAGTCACAACGCGCTGCGTCGTGCTTGCTGATGTTGGAGCGACGACATCAGTGAACCCTGAGGTTGCTGAAGTAACGCCCGTGACAGAGAAGCCAGTTGGCGCAGTACATGCTTCACCGATAACTGGGCTGTTGCTACAAAAGTCTACAACAAAAGAGCCGGCGGCATTGCTCGCCGTAAATTTTACTGTATAGGTAACGTTTGTTGATGATGCCGATGAGCTGCTAAGTTCGATTGAACGTTGCGTCACCTGAGCTGCCATTGCTAAAGCTGGTACGAACGCAGCTAATAACACACCTGCTACTGCAATCATGTATCCCGCCGTCTGGCGATTAAGTAATCTAAAAGATCTCATTTCCCTATTCCTCTACCCTCTGTTTTAAAGTATTTGTTTTCTTCTCCAAGTAACGTGTTCAGTGTAACATAATACCGCTTATGTTTGTCAAGGATTTTAAGCTAAAGTTTTCCACAGCCGACGCAGAGCCTACTCTCCAGCGTAGCTATCTCGCTCTTTCAACATCTTGTTTCGAAGAGAAACAATTTGACTACGTCGTCCTAACCAAAAAGTCGGCGCTAATAATACCAAGGCAACAGCAGCCGGGATCCACAATATCTTTGTCGTGGTGGCTGCAGTTCCTGTCGGACTGGCTGTTGCCGCAGAATCAACTTGGCCATTCGCAACCGCAATAACTTGCAGGAAGGCGCTGACTCCATTGACGTCAGTTACTTTTATGTTTACCTGGTAGATACCGGCTTTTTTGTAGGTATGCGTCACCGTGACTAAACCAGCTAGTGCCTGACTCTTTAACTCTGTTGGCGTTCCATCGGCCCAATCAATACTAAAAGCATATGGACCGTTACCTCCGGATAATTGCAGTGGCCAACTCAGCTCACTCCCAGCTGCGGCTGAACGACGACCATATGAGCTCGTGAGAGTAACGAGGGCACCAAATGCCGTGAAGTGCGTGTCGGTATAGGTTACCGTCGTAATATTAGAGGTTGGGCCGGCCTGTTCGAGTGCATCATAGACAATTGCGCTCAGTTCATTCAGACCAGAAAAGAGACTCGCCTGGAGACTAAAGCTACCTCCTACGCACATCACCGATCCGGCCATGACGTTGTTATTGTATACCTGCACCAATAGATCGGGTGGGCAAATTCCATTCACAGTTAACGGAGATGTTGCAAATGAACTTCCATTGCTTGGTGTCGTGATCGTGGCACCTTGGGCTGGCGGCGCTTGCAGCTTCGTCGCCTCAAGCCCGAATGAACCTGGCTTGGGATCAGGAATAGGAATCTGATTAATAGCCGCTGTTGGCTGCACCAAGACACAGAGCACCAGCAGACACGCTCCGACCATAACCGGAAGTACCCACTGTGCGCTGAAACGGATGTTGTTTATCATGCTTATGTTCATTGTAGCGTGCCGAAGCCACATTCAGAAGTAATTACTATTTTCGTCGACGTAATGATTTTTTATGACCAGGTCCGTAGAGCATTTCACGTACCTTGTTCACAATTCGCCAGACGACATAGGCAGCGCCCAGTAGTACGACGACGACGACGATAACAAACCAGAGTGGTAAGTACCAGAACGAAGCGACGCCAGTTACTTCTTGGGTATTATTGCCGTTTTGGCCATAGAAAAGGTCAAGGGTTGCGTGGTAATAGCCAGGCCATAGACCTGCTGACGTACAGGCGTTAGTCGTGGTCTTTGATCCTTGGAAGTCAACTTCTTGAGCCGCCAATTTGATACAGGCCGTATAGGTTCGGGTTTGGCCAATCAGCGCCAGTGAGCCCGATGGGTTCACATTGTTGATAGTTCGCTCGTGTCCGAACATGTCTTTAAGTGTGATACTTCCAACAGGACTCTCGGTGACGTTACCGCCGTTTTCGAGTGTATAGGCCAGTGATTGAGGTTCTTTATCAGTTAGGAACATATATCCTGATGAACCGGTAGCTGCCGTGTTTGAGTCATACGCACCAAACTTCTTTAGTACAAGATTCTCTTTTACTTGTCCAGGAACTGATGCAAAGACAAGTGTGACACCAGAGGCGCTTAGACCGACATTTCCGCCTGCTGATGCACCAGATGAATAAACAATGGCGCTATAATAACTACCAGCACCCTGCTTGGCAGGAATTTTTACTTCGATGTTGATCGTCTTGCTAGCACCCGGTTCAATCGTGACACTGTTGGGGGTATTAAGGAATGGCCTGAGTGACCACGTCGTTTGTGGCGCATCGTCAGCGATCATTAATTTTGGCGTGCCGCCATCATCGGTGAAGGTAAAGTCGACAACGCGAAGCGAAAGCTGCAATGGCTGTGCCGAGTCAAGGTTGCGAATAATAAGCGTGTCTTTGACAGACTTGCCGGGCTCGATGACATAATTCTTTTTTGGCACGATACTCATTGATGCTGATGACTGAGCGGCAGCTGGTGCTGCAGGCAGTACGTAAACCGCACCAAGTAGCACTGCGACAGCGACTAAGACGATGCTTTTAAAGCGTTTCATTTGTTCCCTATTCCCTCACGTTTTACTTTATTTTTTAAGTATAAGCCGTATTGTACCATTAAAATCGACCACTGGCTATGTAGGTTAGCGTTGTGGTATATACACCAGCGTGCAAGTCAGGACGAGAGTTCACGATATAGCTAACGGTAAACTTTTTCATCAGGCTAACGTTCGGGGAAAACGCGACGACATCGCCCGGAACATACTTGTACTGATTCGGAATCCCATAGTCTGGTGAAGCGACAGCATTCGCAAACGTACCCTCTGGATTACTCCCTACTGCCGGGTCGTTATTAGCCACAAGGTTAATTCCAAACTGATTCTCGCCCTGCTTGCTAGCGGTCGGTGTCGCAAGCGGGTCGATCACATTTGTACCAGCACTCATCGGAGTCCCGTTGGCCGTAATCGCGAAGCCACCACTCGCGTTCGTCCCCACCGCCATCTGTGAATGCGCAATGAGTGTTGAGTCAGCGCTCAATTGCCCCATGTTGGCGTAATACGTGTCGTTCGTACTCGTACAGCCTTCAGTTACCTCTTCGGCAACACAGAACAACAGCATCGGAGGTACCTGAGTTTCTAGTTTCGTCCCGGTTTGCACCTGGCCTTTTATTGAACCAAAATCAACTTGCGTACCCGTCGCATCTGTTGTTGTATGAGTCCGCAAGCGAATCGAGAATGACCGGGTTGTATCAGTTGGATTCACCATGTTCGTAAACGTGTATGACGACAGATCGCTAGAGGTAATAACTTTTGGAACACGCGTGAGAATAATGTGGTTTGTTGACTTGGACAAAATAGAATAACCCATCTCGCCTATCTGATCACTCAGCGTCGCCTGGGACACATCGAGACCCGGTGGTGTAACGCAGGCCTCATAAGGAATTGGACTGACACAAAACAGCATATCGACTGACCCGATCGCTTGGGGGCTTATATAGCGAAAGGAGGCCGTATACGACGTCGTCACGCCAGGCTCGTTACTGACCATATATAAACCGCGTTCCTGCAGACGCGTGGCCGCATACGCAGGCACCGCGAAAACGAACAAAGCCAAGAGTAGGGCTACGAATTCTTCAGTCCACAAATAGCGCCATTTAATAAAGGCGAGAGCGTGAAGTCGAAGGAGCCTATGTCGCATACCGTTATTGTACTAGATCGTAAGCATTATGCGTAGGTCTCTCCCCTATACAAATAACCGGCCCTAGAAGGACCGGTTATTTTTACGACGCGTTGCTTTTCGTTTCTAAACTAAGTTGTTTAGTATTGAGGAGCTGCGATGTAGTTTACTTTGGTAGTGTAGATACCAGCTGGAGTCGTTGCAGCGATGTTTGCAATGTAACGAACTTTTGCTGTCACACAGTCCACGACGGCAGCGCTTTCAGAAGCGATAGGCGAAGGAACTGTATTAGAAGTCGGGTCGAAGGCAAACTTTGCAGTTGTCGCTGGACCGTATTCTGTTGCATTGACAACACCGGCACCCTTATCGTAGTTAGTGGCTGGGATCAATGGGTAGAGCTGTGGAGCGTGGTAGCCAGTAAGGGAAGCAGTGTCAGTTGCGACACTTGCATCGATTCCTTGTGTGGCTGCACCCTTGTCGGCACCATTTTCGTAGACCTTTGAAGCATCTTGTTCAACACTATAGTCAACTGGATATACGCCAGTTCCTGTCGTGCCGTTAGCGGCGATTGTTCCGTTCGCAAGTGCAAGACCAAACTGTGGCGTTCCACGAGATGGAGATAGTGCAGTTGGACCGATTGCGGCGATTTCGTCACCAACGGTGTTCTTTAGGGTTACACCAGAGTAGTAGACAGTTGCACCTGCGCTAGAGTTTGAACTCAGGCGCCAGTACGAGTGAGTACTATAGGTCTTTGATGTACTTAGTGAGTCTTCAGCAAGTTGGTCACCTAGCTGTAGTGTGTTTACCGCAGTAGCAGCGGTCATTCCACCAAGGATAGGATTACATTGACCGTGCGTAGGAGTCGCAAGTGTCGATGCACTTAGTTGTGTACTATCGAGCATGTATGGGTCGACTGTTCCAACTGAGAAGTCCATTGTTTCCAGGACCTTCGTTTGGATTTCGATTGACTGGTTCATGACGTTCGCAACAGTTACACCACCATCAACGAGGTTTGGATCGGTGAGTACTGTGTCGCTGTTGTAGTCATTGATCTTGACGAAGAATGCACCAAAACCTGGGTTTGTGATGTAGTTCGTATCCGTACCGAAGAAGATAATTCTTACAGCATCACCAGCGGTAAGTGACTCACCAGCAGCGTTTGTAAGTGTAATGAAGTTCTTCGCACCTGTTGCAGTTCCGGCACCAACAGTACCTGTCTCGACAGGAGTGGCAGTCATTGCCCAACCAGCACTGTGAGTCCATGTACCAGCGACATTTTTCATAACAACAAAGTTTCCTTGGCTGTTATCGAGTGCTGGGAGTGCGACGGGTGACCTATTAGGAATACCTGTTGTTGTGTCGATGACAGACGAGAAGTTACCCGCAGAAACTTCTGAAGGGCTCGCTGCAACAACATTCAAGTCGCTTGTTTTTAGGGGCACACTGTCAGTTTTGCGGGTGTAAGAACCTGCGCCACCGGTTGTGTCAAAACCGTTATTACCTGGTGACAAACAGTTACCAGCTGAAGTTGTACAGTACTGGAACGTGAACGCCTTGATAGTAGCGGTGCTACTGACGTTGAATGAGAACGTGTTACCAGTTTGCTTACCGTTCGCACCGCTGTTTGGCTGTGCGTATGTCGCGTTACCTGATCCGTCTTTAAAATTCCAACCCGGTGACGAGCTTGATAGTGTCAAGCTACGATTTGTCAGTGGGTTCAACGCGTCTGCGAAGGTGAGCGATGCTGGGGCTACCGTTGCTGCCACGATGGCAAAAACTGCAGCAAGCATCGATCCACGTCGGACGACTGACTTGAGTTTTTTTGTACTCATATTTCTCCTTATTTTTGTTTTCTTTGCCCTATTTACCAGGGTTACATGAGCATTTTACCATTAACGGTATAATCATAGCAAGAGTGTTGTAAAAGTTATCCACAGTTTTTTATAAGTTTTGTGTGATAGGCACATGCACAGCTAATACAGAGGGATGACGATAGCAGCAAAATCACCCGAATAGTGACCTGCTGGTGTCGCACTAGAAATGTTCACGATCATACTAATAGTGTAGTTCGTCTGCCCCGAGGCGGTCAGGTTATGAGCGATGACATCACCGCTGATATATTTGAAAAAGTTCGGTGTGCTGTAGTCGGGACTCACCGTACCAAATACCGCCTGATCGGCCGGCACCTGGACTGCATCGGCACCAACGGACGGGATAGTGTTCGCGGCGGCATTTATCCCAAACTGTTCAATCCCCGTCTCTGCCAGAGTTGGAGTTGTGGGAGTATCCAGTGTATGCCCGTTAAACTTTGGTGGATCACCTACTACCTGTAGCACGTAGCCGTTACTGAGATAGCTGCGAATGTGGACGGTTGTCGTTTTTGTCGCCGTTGTTTCAGTCTTCAAAATACCAAGGTTGGATGCGCCGGCTTCGACAATCATCTCTAGGACCGGCTCGGTATTA
>Ga0209100_1002655_pt1 | contig 10861 bp, 11 predicted proteins | sample lystaG_FD_185480 | JGI IMG/M metagenome (GOLD analysis project Ga0209100, IMG submission 185480) | Glacier valley bacterial and archeal communities from Borup Fiord, Nunavut, Canada, to study Microbial Dark Matter (Phase II) -... | ecosystem: Environmental > Aquatic > Freshwater > Ice > Glacier ...
CAACCCCTATTTAATAAAAAGACACGAAGACGCAAATTTTAATAATCTGCATTCTTCGTGCCTTTGTGACTTCGTGATTAAAATAACAGGATCTACCTTACCTAATATTTTTAAGCACCTCAACCAGCAACTTCCAGAATTTATCAACTGTTTGAATATTAATACGTTCATCGGGTGAATGAGCACCGAGGATGGTCGGGCCAAAAGATACCATGTCGAGATTAGGATATTTTTCCAGGAACAATCCACATTCAAGGCCTGCATGAATAGATTTTACAGCTGGAGCCTTACCGAAAAGTCGTAAGTAGGAATCAACTGCAATTTTGGCAACAGCAGAATCAGGATTGGGAGTCCATCCAGGATATCCATCCGAATGAAGAACCACTGCACCCGCCAATTTCATAACAGCCTCCACCATTTCAGCAGCCATGTATTTACGACCATCAATCTCACTCCGCTGACTGGTAGTAATTATAATTTCATGGGTTCCTTTAAATTTTACCGAAGCCAGGTTGGTAGAAGTCTCTACCATACCAACCATCCGGCTACTCATTTCCAACACTCCATGAGGACAGGCAGCAATTAATTTTAGCAACCGATCTTTTGTATCTGAATCAATAATAAATTTGGGCAAATCAACCGTCTGGTGGTGTAACTTGAGTTTAGGTTCAGCACGTTCGTATTCAATTTCCATTTCCGAAGCAAAAACATTCCATTCCACAACAAGATTTTCCTTTTGAGAATGAGGAACCACTACCACTGCAGATGCTTCACGTGCTATGGCATTCCGAAGATTTCCGCCATTAAAATCAGCCAGGTGCATATCAAATTTCTGATCAGCACTCATTAAAAACCGGTTTAGAATCTTGTTGGCATTTCCACGGTTCTTATTGATATCATCGCCAGAATGTCCACCATGCAAGCCCTTCACTTCAAGTTTGATAGCGAAGGAAGCAACGGGTAAACTTTCCGGCGTGTAATTTAAAGTTCCGATGGAATCAATACCACCGGCACAGCCGATAAACAATTCACCTTCATCTTCCGAATCCAGGTTCAGTAAGGTGTGGCCACTCAGGAATCCCGGCTGGAGGGCAAAAGCTCCCGAGAGACCGGTTTCTTCATCAACGGTGAATAAACATTCAATGGGGCCATGCGATAAATCCTTGGCGGTCAGTATGGCCATTTGAGCAGCCACGCCAATACCATCGTCAGCACCAAGGGTCGTACCTTCAGCCTTCACCCAATCTCCGTCAACAAAGGGTTTAATAGCATCAGTTTCAAAATTGTGTTGCGTTTCACTGTTCTTTTCGCAAACCATGTCAACATGGGATTGAAGAATAACTGTCTGATCATTTTCCCGTCCCTGACTTGCAGGCTTTTTTATCAATATATTTCCAATTGCATCCTGACTGGCTTTCAGTCCATTCTTATCAGCAAAATCTAATAAGAAGCGGAGTATTTTCTCTTCCTTTTTAGAAGGACGTGGCACCTGGCATATATCTTCGAAATTGTTCCACAAAGATTGTGGTGATAAGCCTTGTAATCGTTTCATTGTTGAATGTTTTACTATTAACAGCTAAACTAAGTATTTTTATTCACATCAGGAGAACCCATAACTATAAATATGAAATATTTTCCTGATTAATTGTATTGCTTAAATGTAAGTGGTAACCAATCAACTACATGATCGCATTTTTATTAAATATAGAAAAGTATATTTCAGTCTATAAAAAACAGATCATTCTCTTTCCAAACGTTTTGCTTCATCCCAAATGACATCCATTTCAGCAAGGCTCATCTTTTTAAGATCTTTTCCTTTTTGCAAAGTCTGACTTTCGAGGTAATTGAAACGGCTGATGAACTTCAGGTTGGTACGTTCCAAAGCAGCCTCAGGATCAATACCATACAAACGGGCAGCATTCACCATTGCAAAGAACAGGTCACCAAATTCACCTTCCATCTTATCCTGATCTACCTTATCAATTTCAACGCTTAGCTCATTGATTTCTTCCTTCACCTTGTTCCAAACCTGTTCACGGTATTCCCAATCGAAACCAATGCCGCTGGCTTTTTCCTGAATACGGTTTGCCTTTATCAAAGCAGGCATAGCGGCAGGGACACCTTCGAGCACGCGGGTATTTCCACCTTTTTCCTTCAATTTGAGTGTTTCCCAGTTCTGCTCTACCTCACGGGCATTGGCCACATCAACCTCACCAAACACATGCGGATGGCGGTAGACCAGCTTTTCATTGATAGAATCCAGCACATCGGCCATATTGAAAGCACCTTTCTCGGCTCCTATTTTTGCATAAAATACAATGTGCAACATCAGGTCGCCCAGTTCCTTCTTTACTCCATTCAAATCCTTGTTCAGTATGGCATCGGCCAGTTCATAAGTTTCTTCAATGGTCAGTTTACGAAGTGATTCAAGGGTCTGCTCCTTGTCCCAGGGACATTTCTCACGAAGCTCGTCCATGATTTCGAGCAATCGGGCAAAGGAAATTAATGGATCTTTCATTTTTACGTTTTTAAGAATGTTGCCAAACAATCAGAACGATATGTTACAAAGCTCTTCGCCTAATTGGTGCAATGCCTTTTCAATCTTAATAATCTGCTCTTTACGTGGTTTTGACCGACCGGCAGCATAATGTCCCAATTGGGTTTGGTTTATGCCAGTGATACGCTCAAGTGCTGCCTTGGTAAATATTCCTTTGTAATAGTCCATTAAGCTCTCAACTTCCCATTTGTAAATCAGTAAGTAATCCGACTTAAATGCCTCAGGTATAGGATCGCCATCTTCGCGAAGTCCATTAAGATGAAATTCGATACCTTGTACAATTTCTTTTTTTAATTCTTCAAAGGTGTCCGCAGTACAAACAAACCCGTCTAATCCTTCTACACAAGCTGCATAGTTGTTTTCAGTCCTGCCTATTCTTATAATTATATCTGTTGCCATAATTTTTCTGTTTTATGCTAAAATGCTAATCCTGACTGTTGTTCAATACTCTTTAAGAGACTACCACTAATGTCTGCCGAAGGTTTACCATTTACAGTTGCTTTTCCTTTTTTTGTTGGATGTTTAAACTGGCGGTGACTTGAACCATTGTGGCGATACAAATACCAGCCATCCTTATTTAACCGTTTTATAATCTCACTAACCTTTATAACTTTCATAACAGGTTTAATTGTTTGATGCCTTAAAAGTAATGAAAATTATTTACGAAATAAATTATTAATAGGAAATTTCCTATTAATTTTCTAAGCGGAATAAAAAAAATAAGTAATTATTTAAATACCATAACTTATTCAATATTTGATGATTATAGCAGCACGAGTTTATAAGAGCAATTGCACTGAGCTTCACAACGTATTTAATAGTAGGATTATAAATTTCACATTACGTAAAGGGCAAGTAGCTAAATATAACTGAGGCCCTGTAACCAACACTGTGTAACTATGTGTTTAATAATTGTATATCAACATATTAAAGTACCTAAATAGTTACTTTTTTCTTTCTAAAGGCTCTTACCACCAAAAATACTACAAACCCAACGCCTATAATAATAAATCCCCAGGTTATTTCGCGAAAATACACTTCCCATTTATCAACTAAAATATAACTCATTATGGCCAAAATAGCATTCCATAATGCACTACCAAGAGCCGTGTATAGAATAAATTTTTTCAAATTCATTTTTGATAAACCTGCCGGAATAGAAATCAAATGGCGGATACCAGGGAGCAAACGGCCTATAAAGGTTGAAGTATTGCCATTCTTCAGAAAATATTGTTCGGCATGTTCTACCTTTTGACGGTTAATAAAAAAGATTCGCGCCCAGCGGCTGTCGGCCAGCGCATAAATTATCTTTCTTCCCAGATAGAAAGATAAAAGATAGTTAAAAAGAGCGCCAATGATACATCCTATGGTTGAAAAAAATATAATTAAACCAAGATTCAGCTCGCCCTTTACAGCCAGGTAAGCAGCTGGGGGAATGATCAACTCACTGGGGAGTGGCACAAACGAGCTTTCAATGGCCATCAATACTGTAATTGTAAAGTAATTGATATTCGATAAATACCAGTCAATAAAGGGTTGAAATGTTTCTGCAAGCATAATATTTGGTCTTTTAGATGTGTAAAAATACAAAGAAGATTCGGACTGGAAACTATTAGGGTGGATTTTGCTACATTTTGCATTAGATACATGCAGTAAGTTTAAGTTTGTAATAAAAAAGCAGGTTCCCCGAAGAGGACCTGCTTTATATTTATGTGCTAAAAAATGATTCTATTTGATCATTTCGAAGCTACGTTTTACGAACTTATCAAGATCTTCACCTCTCAACATACCGTTTGCAAGTAATGCAAGATCAACCAATTGTTTGGCGAGTTTGTTCTCCTTGCCAAATTGAGAAAGCTTCACTTTACGTTCATCCATAAGGGCAGAGATTGCATTTTCGAGTGCCTCAGATTGCTCTTTTACCTCTGTAGGAATCTCTTCGTCTTTTTTATCTTTCTTAGTTTCATCAAGTTTGACCTTTTCAGATTCTTTGACAGCGATTTCAGTATTGACCCTTTTCATTTCATTGCCTAAAATGGCATCGCGTTCCTCAAAAATCTGCTTAACCAATGGATGAGAAGTATTTACAACCAAATTCAGGTTTTCAGGAAGGTCGCCATAAAAGCTCATGCCGCCCTGCATTTGGCTCATATCTTTCATACGGCGCATAAATTCGTTGCGGGTAATCACCATCGGATTGCCTGTTGGTCCTAAATCTTTAAAATCGACAACGAAACCGTAATCTTTATTTTCAGGGCAAACAGCTTTGAAGATAGGGCTCAGTTCATTCTTTTCTTCCCAGCTCAACTCACTGGCTGTATTGTCTTTGGCAATCAAATGTTCAGCCACCTCTGAGTCAACACGCACAAAACGTTTGTTGGTGAATTTTTGTTCAAATTTGTTGATCAGTGGAGTTGACAATACATTGTTCATAATTAATACATCATAGCCCTTATTCTTGGCAGCCTCCACAAACGAGAATTGTTCTTCGGCATTGCTGGTGTACAAATAAATAATATTCTTTTCCTTATCAGTTTGTTCTCCCTTGATCAATGTTTCATACTCTTCCATGGTAAAATACTTACCATCTGTATTTTTGAAAAGGAAGAATTTCTCTGCTTTATCATAGAATTTATCTTCAGTGAGCATTCCGTATTCGATGAACAGGCGCAGATCATCCCACTTGGCTTCAAAGTCTTCACGTTTGTCGGTAAACAACTGTGACAAGCGATCGGCCACCTTTTTGGTAATGTGGCTGCTGATTTTCTTCACATTCGAATCACTTTGCAGATACGAACGCGATACATTCAACGGGATATCCGGTGAGTCGAGCACTCCATGCAAAAGTGTCAGGAATTCAGGTACAATGCCTTCAACCGAATCGGTTACAAAAACCTGGTTGCTGTATAACTGAATCTTGTTTTTCTGAACTTCAATTGTATTTTTCAGCTTCGGGAAATACAGTATACCTGTCAGGTTGAATGGATAATCTACATTCAGGTGAATATTGAAAAGTGGATCTTCTGCCATCGGGTACAACTGATGATAGAATTTATTATAATCTTCTTCTGTAAGGTCAACCGGTTTTTTTGTCCATGCGGGAGCCACATCGTTGATCTGGTTATCCTCCTCGGTATCCACTTCTTTTCCATCTTTCCAGCTTGTTTTTTTACCAAAAACTACCGGGACAGGAAGAAACTTACAGTATTTGCTGAGCATTTCTGCAATACGTGCTTTTTCCAGAAATTCTTCTGAATCAGCATTGATGTACATCACGATGTCAGTTCCAACTTCTTCTTTTTCAGAATCTTCCAGCATATATTCAGGACTTCCATCGCATTCCCAGCGAATGGCAGTTGCACCTTCGCGGTACGATTTGGAGATAATTTCAACCTTGCTTGAAACCATGAACGAAGAATAAAATCCCAGTCCAAAGTGGCCGATGATTGCATTGGCATCGGTTTTATATTTTTCAAGAAACTCCTCAGCCCCTGAAAATGCAATCTGGTTGATGAATTTTTCCACCTCTTCGGCCGTCATCCCTATACCGTTATCAGAAACAGTAAGGGTTTTTGCTTCCTTGTCGATTTTCACACTCACTTTTGCCTTCGAAATATCTACAGAATATTCGCCTTTGGCAGCAAGGGTGCGGAGTTTTTGAGTAGCGTCAACAGCATTCGACACGATTTCCCGAAGGAAAATATCGTGATCAGAATACAAGAATTTTTTAATTATGGGGAATAGATTGTCACTGGTAACGCCTATTTTTCCTTTTTGCATGGTACTTATTTAATGAGTTAAACATTCATATTTGAGACCTTCTTTTTCAAAGATTATACCATGATCATAAAATGACTTTTTGTCACTGAACTTGACACGTATAATGATTTCAAGGTGACAGAAACTGATTTTTTTCAGCTTTTATATGACGGAAAGTGTCTATTTTACTACATTAACACTTTTTGTTTGCCACAAATATACAAAATATAGAAATAGACAATTGACGGTTTGTCTATTTCTATTTGTATATTTGTTGTTATTATAATATGGGTGTCCAAGAGATTTTATCTATCCTGATAAGATGCTTTTTATTAGAAAGAAGGCATGATAGCTAATCTTGCTAAACCAACTTTTGGGAAATGGGTTTCTTTTATAAGTATTACTTAGATGGAACTCAGGATGCAAGTTCCATGTTCCAGATAACCCTGGATTTTGGAACTTGGAACTTTTAACTCTTTCACTCGTTGACCATTGGCAGAAATCCAAAGTCCGTGCTGTACCGAAGCATTTGGGAAGCATAATCTTCATTGTAACTGATCAATACATCTTCAGGGGTTCCACAAGGCCAAGCTTTGAGTTCATAAACGGGATTCAGAAACCCAGAATAGGGAGCAAGATTAAGCTTTTTAAAACGAGCCAGTATTTCCTCATGAAGTTGCCTGTCCACTTTTACACCGAAGTTTTCAACCAGTAGTTTGGCAGCCTCAAAATCGCCCTCCGACTTAACGCGCTGTATTTCTCTCAGCAATTGGCCAAACAATTCTCTTAATGCCAGGTAATTATTAATCCGTACATAAGTTTTTTGTTCAGAACGGATAAATTCAACAACATTCTGAGCTTTCCCGGCTTCATACACCCAACAGGCAATCAACTGACGGTTACGCATGTGCGATTCCTCAATGTCTTTTCCAGGCTCTATGCGGGTCAGTTGTGTCAGCAGCCCATTGCGCAGGTAGGTATCATATTCAGCTTTGGCAGCATCAGGCGAAGGAAGCAGCCCAAGGTGCAGCAATTGATCGTCGAGCATATAATACAAAGCAAAAAGGTCGGCCCTGGCCTCTTCTATGGTTGAATAATAATTCTTTAGGTTTTCGGTGCTCACCCCATATTTAACTTTGCCAGAACCGTGGCCCAAACATTCGTGCAGGTCAGTATGCAGGTTGCCGGCCAAATAACCATATAGCCTGACCCGTTCAATTTCTTCAATATTGACAGCAAATTCTTCCAGCATCCCATTGTTCATTGAATCAAGGAAATAGGCTTGAGTAATATTTTCGATGGTAACTGATTTCGATCCATGTATCTCGCGAATCCATTCAGCATTGGGCAAATTAATGCCGATGGGAGTTGCCGGATAACAATCGCCCGCCAGAATAGCCACGTTGATCACCTTGGCGCTCACTCCTTTCACCGTTGTCTTTCTAAATTGAGGATCAACTGGAGAATGATCTTCGAACCATTGCGCATTTTGGCTTAAAATAGTGGCGCGTTTGCTGGCCTCCTGGTCCTTGAAATTCACAATCGACTCCCAGCTTCCTTTGATGCCCAATGGATCTCCATAAACTTCAATAAAACCATTCACAAAATCAACATCGCCTTCCAATTCTTTCACCCAGTCGATGCTGTATTGATCGAACAGGGCCAAATTACCCGAAGTGTAATATTGGATCAAGGAACCTATGTATTTCTTCTGAAGATCGTTTTCTGCATATTCAGCAGCCTTTCTCAACCAAAAGATGATTTGTTCAATCGCTTTACCATATTTACCATCCAACTTCCATACCTTCTCGACCAACTGGTCATTTTCTTTCACCAATGTTGAATTTAGTCCAAACGATACGGGTTCAGAATCTGCGGATGTTTTTAGTATAGCATAAAAAGCTTCTGCCTCACTTTGAGAAATATCCTGGTAATAATTGTTACATGATGATCGGAGCAAGTCGTTCTCTGAATCAAGATTGACCCTTTTTACTTCTTTCTCAGGATTAAAAATCACTTCCTGAATACTGGCAATGAAATTTTCTAACTTTGTGCCTGAGGGTAACTTAAAATTACGCCAACTGGATTTTGTAACCAGTTCATTGAAATAAGTTTCAGTAAAGCCGACAGGCAATTTATCTGTGGAATAATGGTGATGGATTCCATTGGAAAACCAAACACGCTTCATGTATATTTCGAATAACTTGAAAGATTCGGATGTACGATTTCCATTGAAGGTTTTCCAAATTGTTTCAAGTATAGCCCTGATGCTTAAATTATAGCGGTTGTTCTGATCCCATAAAATATCGCGGCCACAAAGGCCTGCCTGAGATAGATTATAAATATAAAGCTTTTTATTCAGGTCAAGTTTTTCAAATCCGGGCACCGCGTATCTTAGTATCTTAAGGTCAGCAAACGTTTCAGCAAAAACATTCATGGTAATTATTTTTGAAGTTCTACAAATTTATCTTCCAGCAAATCAACACGTTTAAGCGACACACGCAGCCATTCAAGCATCGCTTTCTGTTTCTCATCCTCCGTCAGATGCCAATCAATATTCGAATGGTTCCGAAGTTGATGGGCCAGGTGATGTAAGGTTACTGCCACAGAAACAGAAACATTTAAACTTTCTGTAAAGCCAACCATTGGAATTTTCATAAATTCATCAGCTTCCTTCGTGGCCCATTCAGTTAGCCCTGGCCGTTCGCAACCAAAAACAATGGCAGCCTTTCCTTTTCCCAGATCAAAATCTTCCAGATCAACATCATGCTCATGGGGAGTAGCCACTACAATCCGGTAACCCTCCTGGCGCAACTTCTTTAATGCACGCGGAGTATTCATTTCAGTGCCATTATAGCGATTTACAGACACCCAATTGGAAGCCCCTCTGACTACATCGGGATTACAATTAAAGACGTGCTTGTTTTCGATAACATGGACATTTTGAATCCCAAAACAATCTGCCGTGCGAATAACTGCACTCGCGTTATGGGCCTGGTACATATCCTCAAGTACAACAGTGAGATAATTGGTCCGGGATGAAAGTATTTTATTAAACAACGCAAGTCTTTCAGGAGTAACAAATTCTGAAAGAAACTGGATCAGCTTGAGTTCCATTTTTATTATTTGCTCACGTTACGCAAGGGGCAGGGGGCAAGGAGCAAATATAGAAATAGACAATTTGCCCCTTGCCCCTTGCGTAACGTGAGTTATTTATAAAAGCAAAGATACAAAAAAAGGGATGCACAATGATTTATGCATCCCCTTATAAATTTCTGCAGGACAATCATTAGATAAATACTATAAAGCATCAGCTAATTCAGCGCCTGGTTTAAATTTAACAACCTTCTTTTCAGGAATTTCAATAGTTTTCCCTGATTGTTGGGTTTCTTCCGGTCCTAGCGCTACGTGAGGCAACAGAAAAAGATCCAAATCCAATAAGTGCAACACGGTCGCCATTCTTTAAGGCATCACTCGTAGCTTCTACAAAAGCATCCAATGATTTTTTAGCATCGGCTTTTGTCAAACCAGCTTTTTCAGCCATTGCATCGATTAATTGTGCTTTGTTCATAATAAAACTTGTTTAGGGTTAAAAAATATGTAAAATATGCAAATCATTTATTCAGATGAAAGAAAAAATATATAAAAAAAGGTTAAACCCTTAATAAAATCAATGCTTTCAAAAGATTCACTTTATTGTGATACTAAATTCATAAATAAGATTCAAATAAACAACTATTATGAAAAAAATATTTTAAAATAATTACAACTCATTTTCTAAAACTATTTGCAGTTTAAAAAATTGTTCTACTTTTGCAACCGCCTAGGAGAGATGGCAGAGTGGTCGAACGCGGCGGTCTTGAAAACCGTTGACCGTGTGAGCGGTCCGGGGGTTCGAATCCCTCTCTCTCCGCAAACTTAAAGACCTGAATTTCAATGAGATTCAGGTCTTTTCGTTTTTATCCATTTTCTAAGGTTTTCCTTTCTTCAGAAATCCAATCATTCGTTCAACTTCATTCTTTCACGCGCCCATTCAGCTTTTCGAATCAGATTATTTAAGCAAATAATAATTTTTCAACCCCTGTTGGCTATAATTGAAAAAGCTTTAAACAAAATAATTTTAATTTTTAAACTGTTTTTAATTAAATTTTTCAGCCCATGAACGTCATTTTTTCCAATCCCTTAAGCAGTTTGTGAGGTTTAAAGCATAAAAAAATCTGCAAAGAATTCATCACAGGCCTTCTTGCGAGGTTTTATTTTCTACCATTGCCATTCCATAATTTGGCCCTTTTTAAGTGCTATTTCCTTTTTATCATTGCCATAATATAGCGTAGTTTTGCTGTCGTCCCGTGCAATAATGCTCAATTTTTTAATGGTTTTATTGCTCCATTCCATCGACAATTCGAAACCTCCACGTGCACAAATACCTTTCACGGAACCTTCCGCCCAGGCATCCGGCAAGGCTGGCAACAAGCGGATCTCATCATCGGTTGATTGAACAAGCATTTCGGCGACAGCTGCGGCACCCCCAAAATTACCATCAAT
>Ga0209100_1002656_pt1 | contig 10859 bp, 8 predicted proteins | sample lystaG_FD_185480 | JGI IMG/M metagenome (GOLD analysis project Ga0209100, IMG submission 185480) | Glacier valley bacterial and archeal communities from Borup Fiord, Nunavut, Canada, to study Microbial Dark Matter (Phase II) -... | ecosystem: Environmental > Aquatic > Freshwater > Ice > Glacier ...
TGGCTCGAAGGCTTTCACAGCAGTGGCTGGGGAACATCCTCGGCAGATGTGACCGATGCAATTTTTGCCAATTATGTGGCAGGATATAACCTCTTGTCGTTTCATGGATTATACTATTCGACGCAAGGAGGATGGTGGGAATGGGCGCCTCCTTGTAATCATTTCAGGATGCCTTACTGGCAACAGATCGATCCATTAATGGATTGCATTCAACGTTTGTCCTATTTATTATCGCAAGGTTACCACAATTGTGATGTCGCCATACTATATCCGACAGAACCGGTTGTCGCCAATATGGAGGGTGAAAAATCGGTAAAAATTGCTTTCGAAACCGGGGAACAACTTTACAACAAAGGGATTGATTTCGATTTTATTGATTTTGAATCGCTCGCCCGTTCGGAGGTTAAGAATCAGGAATTGAATGTTTCGGGTGAGAAATACAAGGTTTTGATTGTCCCTTCGATGAAAGCAATACGGTCGACGTCGCTCAAAAAAATGGCGGAATTTAAGAAGGCTGGCGGAATCATTGTAAATATCGGCGACATGCCCGAGGCAACAGAGAAAACCGGAGCGAATGATGCGGCAATGATCAAACTTGTAGATGATCTCTTTTCAAAAAGCCAGAACATGATTCAATGCCAAGATGTGAAGGATGTTTACCTTGCAATTTCAGGGAAATACGTTCCTAATTTTAAAATACTTACTGACCTGAAAGATCGTCCATATTTGATGCACAGGGTTATTGGAAAGCGTGACGTATATGCGCTATATAACTTTCCGGAGGGAAGCAAATGTTTCTTCAAGGCAAAAGGAAATGTGCAGTTATGGAATCCATGGAATGGCGAAACAGCTTCGCTTTCGAAATTTGCAGTTCAGACCAATGAGGGGACCGAAGTGACATTGCCATTGACGTTTAAAGAAATGCAGATTATTGTTTTCGACCCCGAAAACAAGGAAAGCAAGAATGTGGTAAATGAGAATAAAGTAATCAAACAAGTTGATCTCGGAACTACCTGGGAGTTTGAGTTGAAACCTTCGCTTGACAATCAATGGGGCGATTTCCAGCTTCCTGCGACGAAGGAGCTATTGGGTGCGCAGGTTCGCCAACTCCATTTTAAAGAGAATACAAATTACGCAGGAGAAAAACTCACCTTCGACCAATACTGGAGAACAGTCACTTGCGCGTTTGGAACACAATTTCTTAAAATCGGTGCAATCCCTGTCATGCCTTCAGAGGAAGAAATGCTAAAATTAATTCCGAAGAGCAAAACTGATACGGCTACCATTTCAGGCAAAAAATACCAATGGGCCAATTATGCTTTTTCGTGGCAGCAGGGTGTGGAGAATGATCCCGGACACCAGGGTTATCACGGACTGAAAGGCGCGATGTATGATAATTTCATCCGCTTGGGCGATTTGAAAGATGAGAAGATGTCGAAGTTCAGAGTTCCGGAACCAACAGGGAATTACTACCTGCTCTACACGACCATCCTAGCACCAGCAGACGGTACTTACGATTTGCTTACGGGCGATGAAAAACCCATTACCCTGGTTATAAACGGCACGAAAAGGGACGTAAACAGCGAGTCCATTCAATTAAAAAAGGGAGCCAACCCTGTATTGTTGCTGTACAACAAAGCTTGCGAAACTTACCTGATCGCACGGAAACCTGAGACACCGCGTCCGGAAAAGAAACAGGTTGCGATGAGCTGGTATGGCGATGAAGGTGTGTTGCCTTTCGATTGTTCGTTCGAAAATAATACTTCCGGATTGTTTGCATTTGAATCAGCGCCGGGTTTACAATCATTCAAGTTCGCTGCCTACGGGAAAGTAACAGCGTGGGTAGATGGAATTCAGTTGCAGGCAACTGCCGGACAAAAACAATCCACCGGATTAACGAACTACAGCATAAACGTCAAAGATTCAAAATTAACGACTTCACAGGTCGTTCTAAACATAGAATATCAGCCGGGGTATGGTGGTGCTGGTGCTATTCCGCAATATATCAATCAGCAATGTGGAAAAAGCACCATCAATTTGGGCGACTGGTCCGAAATTGATGGTTTAAGAGCCTATTCAGGAGGCGCTTATTACAGGAAAACCATTCAAATCGAGGATCAGGATTTAAAGAACAGGTTGGAAATCGACCTCGGTGATCTTGTATCTTCCGCTGAATTGCGTGTAAATGGCCAAAGTGCAGGCATCAAACTTTCACCACCGTGGAAATTTGACATCACCTCCTTCGCCAAAGCCGGTGAAAATCAAATAGAAATATTAGTTTACAATACGATCGCCAATAATTACACTTCCGTTCCCACCATGTACAGGGGTGAAATAAAATCAGGATTATTTGGGCCGGTCGTATTGAAGTCGATCGCTAAGTAGTATTCGCTGAAAAATTTGATTTTGGTAGTGCATAAATAAAGTCCGAATTCCTTCTGTTTGAAATACGAGGAATTCGGGCTCCTTAACACCTCGCCATTTTACGTTTCTTACCAATCTGCCCATTTTCAATGGCTTTGTGAATATATTCAGTTGCCAAAGGAACTTTGCAGGCAGTCCCGTTCATGTCAACGTTTACCTTTCCGATTTTGCCTGCGACGGTGTTTGCCTTATCCGTTAAATCGTTAATGTAGGTGCCAATCGCAATTACAAATCCATTCATTGCATGACGTACCCTGTTTTGTGAAAGATGAATTTCGTTGCCAACTTTATCGAGTAATTGACTGTATGCCGGAATGTCCAGATCTTTATCCTGATTTACAGCAGCATAATAAGCCAAGGTTACCCAGCCAGCAGAAGCTATTCTTTCCTGGTCAGATTGAATCCACTTCAGGCCAAGATCAAAACCAAAATCTGTTTCCGCGGCAACCCATGGAACTGCGAACTCACTTAAATAATACCAGTAAGCCTTGTCAACCCATTCATCCAATTGCGATTCGGTTATCTGATGCTCGTCGGCCATCAGACCAGCCAGATACATCGCGTCCGAGTTTCCTGTCCGGTAAAGTTCTAAAGACAATTCATGGTTCTTCTTGGTCTTTTTGAGAATTGTTTTCAAATCAGCGACTTTAACACCAAAAAAAGGCTCCCTTGCACCGTGTTTCGAAAGCGTTTTCTTTGTCTGTGCGTCTCCGTATTTTTCAAGTTCTATCAGAATCTCATTTGCTGTCATTTCTCTTTATTTTAAAATTCGTCTGCATTTAAATAATTAAGAATAAAGAATAGTTCAGTTCTTAGTGAACCCTCGTGTCTTTGTGACTCCTATATAACTCTTTTTAATCACGTGATATTCAATATATTTATTTCAAAACCAGCGGGTTTGTATGCTTATAGAAATAGTTTGTGAAAGAGCCACATTCGACTCGGCCGAGTCGAACATTCTATTTTGATCTCATTTTCTATCCCGAAATTTCGGGATACGACCTCTATGAGGTCATTTGAAAATAAATGCAATTACATTTTGCAGTTATCTGTTTTGATGTTGGAGTTTCACTACTCCCGATTACTTTGTGGCATTTTTGTTCATAACCACCAAGACACGAATTCACTAAGAATTGTAAAGAAGTTTCCTGCTTACCGGATACGATTTATTTCCCGCTCCTGACTTTTTTAACGAATTCAACATCCACCGGCTTAAAACTATTTCCGAAATCTGACCTGATGTATGAAAGCACATCCGCAATCTCCTTATCGGTTAATTGCGCCTGTGGAGGCATGGCACTTTTATAAACTTCGCCATTCACTTCAATTTTTCCGTTGAGTCCTTTCGTGATAATGAGCACCAACTCTTTTGGATCTTTTCCTACCCAGCTCCCTTTACTTAATGGCGGAAACATTCCGGGAACACCCGATCCGCTCGCCTGGTGACAAACCAGGCAATACTTTGTATAGACAGCCTTACCCGGATGCTCTTTAGCAGGTTGGTTACCGGAGATTTCTTTCGCTGGTGGTCCTGAGCGAACAATCTCCGTATTATTTCCTCCGCGACTGTCCTGGTAAGAAATAACCAACACACCCAATACGACACTAAATACTAATTGTTTAAAGATCCTGTTCATAGAATGAATTAAAGATTTGAAAAAAGTTATCCCAAAATATATTTTAACGCAGAGTTTCGCAGAGAATACGCAGAGAGACGCAAAGTTGAATAGTTGATAATAAATTCTCTGCGGAACTTAGCGTTTTTCCTTTGCGGTTCTTTGTGTTTAAATTTTATAACTTTCAGAGAGCCACTATGTTTTAAAAATAAATTACGCTCAATTGTATGAAATCCTGTAAATGCGGCCGTTCGAATCATCCGAAACGAACAGCGAACCATCGGGTGCCTGTGCCAGACCACATGGACGGTGCTTGGCATCACCCGGATTCTTCACCTCGTCCATCCCCGCAAAACCATTTGCAAAGATTTCCCACGCTCCTGATGGAACACCATCTTTAAATGGGACAAATGCAACGTAATATCCCTCCTGTGGTAATGGAGCGCGGTTCCACGAACCGTGAAATGCAATAAAAGCGCCGTTTTTATATTTCTCAGGGAACATACTCCCTGTGTAAAACAACACATCATTCGGAGCAGTATGGGCGGGAAATGCCATAATCGGATTCTCTGCATCCGGTCTTCCCGGTTTTTTGCCATCACCACCATATTCAGGAGCAAGCACTTTCTTATTTTGGATGGGATCGTAATAACAGTAAGGCCAGCCAAAATTCGATCCGTCCCTGACAGATAAAAACTCTTCGGCAGGTAGTTGCGCACTTTGTTCGTTGGTATAAAGTTCAGGATAGAACGATCCAAGCTGATCTCTTCCATGCTGAAGGGCAAATAACTTATTTTCAACATTATTCCAGGTAATTGCAACTGCATTCCTGATTCCTGTTGCATATCGGTAACCGTCTTTGACCTGGTCCTGGTTCAGAACATCTGCCTTAAACCGCCAAATCCCACCATGCTTTTCAAGGATCGGACAAGGATCCATTCCCGGTGAACCTTTCGTACGATCCTGAAGCTGGCATGCATTCGATGGTGCACCCACTGTGACATACATATTGCCCGCCTGATCGAACGTAAATGGTTTCGTGGCATGCTGGTTTTGCACATCAAAACCTTTAGCAATGACCTCAGGTGTTGCAGCCGGAACCAATTCGCCCGGTGTGAGTTTGTAACGGACAACGATTGTATCTGCCCCAAAATAAATATACCCGTTGTGAATTTTCAAACCTGTTCCGTCATAGATACCATGGTATTTAATAATATCAGCCTTTCCATCCTTATTGTCATCGCGAAGACAAACGATTCCACCGCCATTCTTTACATTACTCAGCGATACATACACATCACCGTTTGTATTAATGGCCAAATGTCGTGCATGACCGATATTATCGGCATAAACAAAGGCAGAAAAACCGGCAGGAAGCTTCAACCCAGTATTGTCAGAGGCAATCGGATTGGCTGAATCGGAATTCTTGTTTGGATTTGACTGGCAGGCTCCTATAAATGCCATTGTAATCATCAAAAAGGCTAATTTCTTCATATTAAATGGATTTAAATTTTCAATTTAATTGACTGAATGGTTGCCGGATAAACCGGAGCGACCATTGCTTTCTATGAAGAAACAGGAATCAGCAGAAATTGTTTAGAACAATTCTACTTATGCCAGCTTAATGATTGGGAATCCCATATCTGAAAGAAATGCGAATGTTTATACATGGATTGCAAATACTGAATCTTTAAGAACAAGTGACGGTAAAGCTTTCTTTTTACCCGACTTACTGTTTGATGAAGGTTACTTTGCTTAAACGGCTACTGTAGCTCTGTTTGACTTCCCAGTTTGTTCCCCCGTTCACGGTTTTCAGGATCGATCCGGTCAGCGGCGTTCGTGTCGAGCGTGAGACAGCCAATGCGAACTGGCTGTTCCATGCATCGATACCAAACATAAAGGTACTGCTCTGGTTTGTTTCCTGTTTAATCCAGGAAGATCCCCCATCATTGGTCAGATAAATAAGCCCCATATCAAGCGCTCCCCACCATGTTTGAGGGTTAAGCATCATCAAGTGATTGATATCCGCCCCGCCTATCCCTCCGGTTGTTGGCACTGAATCATTTTTCCAGGTTGTTCCTCCATCTGTACTGGCAATGTAGTGTGACTTTACGCCATAGACAACAATTGTGTTTTTGGAAGAAGTAACGCCAATCCATTGATGCCTGTTATAATCAGCAGAGGGAGAAATCGAATCCCACGTGGCTCCACCGTCTGACGTACAGCCAATAAACCCTCTTTCAAGGCCATTGCCAAGAATTGCTCCCACAACATAAACTTTCTGAGGTGTGATTGCCCATACACCCCCCATAAACTGGTTGTGAAAGAAGGCCGGGTCAAACTTGGTCCATGTATTTCCGTTATCAGCCGAGCGATAAACGCTTCCGCCAGAACCACTGATCCATATATTAGTGCGGTTCACGATGCAAACAGCGTTCAGCTCTGTATCCGGATTATTTGCAGGTGCCTGGACCTGAACCCAGTTCTTTCCGCCATCCAGCGTTTTCAGAATAACATTTCCGCTGCCGACTGCCCAAACGGTTTGGTCGTCCACTGCCCAAATGTCAAGGACATGGATCCCCAGCAATGAAGGATTGCCTTCTCCCTGCCTTTCCCAGTTTTCGCCACCATCAGCAGAAAAAAGGATCATGCCGTAGCCTGTGCTGTCAACAGCGCCGGCAACCCAGGCGTAATTTTTCAATTCGTCCGGAACCGGATTATCCTCCTGTTTACAACAATTGAATACAATTGCCATCATTATCATGGTGACCGAAAATAAAAATCCAAAGTATTTCATGTTATGCAAATTTGGGAGATTCTTATAATAATTTCAAACTATACACGCTAATAGCGAAATGAGTCTTCAGCCATTAGTGTTACAACTTCATTTTCAAAATTGCAAAGTTTTACCAGGGTTTGAGAAGAAGCATCAACGCTCTGTGGTGTTATGACGACAAAATTCATCGTGGTTTTACCTGGATTATGATCAATCCAAGTTCCTGAATTCACATAAATACATTTCTGATTGTTATAATTTTTAGGCGAATCCATTTTAGGTGTGTGCGTATGACCAAATACAACAATTCTTTTATCCGAGGCATGGTTCATAAAGTATTGCAGATCTGCCTGATGGTCGGTCTCAGTGCCTGAATTTACAGAATCGATGGCTTGAATAGTTTCAATATGTATCGCTACATTATTGTGAGTTTGTCTTGCCTCCCAGTTATCCTGAATTCCTTTATAAAGATTCAAATCGATCAATCCACCGGGAGATGACTGATAAGGAACAAGATCATCAACTGAATAATTACCCGTGAATCCACCAACATTTGTAAGAATGATTTTTTCATCAAACCTGTTTGTAATAGGGAACATTTTAACTGAAGATGCCCATGTCTTCCAATATCGGAATAATAAATCCTGGCTTTCACCCCCTGAAATATTTTGGGTAACAACGGGTATGGTATGCGCTGCCGTTGGGCGACCTTGTATCACCCAAAGCGCTGCTATTCTTGTAAAAAAATAACCCGGAGGCAATATCGTACCCGGAGCAATGGCCTGGTTTGAAATCGGATCAGGTGCACAGAAGAAATTGTATCGGTGTCCATGCTCAATCGCTATTTTAGGATAGTCAACCGGGGAATAAGTACCTAAACCCAACACTAAATCCCGTGCCTGATTGATCCCAGGGAGGATACTTTCAATATTTGCTGCTGTAATTGTTAAATCATGATTTCCGGGAACATAGGTAACTAAAATAATCCTCTCCTGAATTATACCGTTAAAAACATCAAAAACGTCTTTGTTGGCTGTTGCAATCCGCTTTACAAAATCAGCCTGATCTTTGCCCTGATAAGTGTTTATTGTAGCCGGCACAAACCATTCATCAAGCAGGTCTCCGGCGATCACAAGCTCTTTAACATTTGGAGCTGCTTTTATCTGTTTTAGCAATTTCTCAAGAGCCCCAAGGTTGTTCTTGCATTCCGCATACGCGAGATCTGCGCCGAGGTGCAGGTCGCTGATAACAACAATCATATTCCGCTCATTCCCGCCATTGTTAAACGGGTTTATTCCCGGATCTGATGGATCTGACTTTTTGCATGATGCAAATACACTTAAGAACCACATCATCAAAAACACACTTAATATTCTCATAATAATTTTCATGATGCACTCATTTTATTTTCTTCCTACTCGAATGGCTTTTCGGAATCCGCCCCGTTTTTTATTACTAAAAGCTATACAAAGTTATTGAGAATTTAAAAGATTTAAAAAAAATATCGGTGTCCATAAATTAAGTTAACTTCAACAATAATAGCTTAGCATCATGTTTGCCATTTTTTGAGCACTCAGTTTACGAAGAAGTGAGCAGTTGTAATTACCGATTACAGAAGGAGATCCGGACATTCATCTTCTATGTTATTAGACACAAAAAATCGGTAGAAAATCTATCCGGGAAGATGCTGCCGTCACGGGACGGAACTCTGCATTCCATCTGTTTTCTACCGACCTGTTTTCTTTATGGGAAATTTAGCAATAGCACAATCATGCTTTTCTAAACGACAACCTTACTCAATAGCAAGGTCGTTGGTGCTTGAATACTGGTAAATTTCAACAGCTGTGCCATTTGTAAATTTAACGGGTTTTAAGTCAACCCGAATGCCATTCTTCCAGTAACAACCGAACTGTTTATCGTTTTGGTTTTGATAGAATCCTGAAATAAAGACATTTTTATCTGCAATTTTCATGGATGAAGTATTGCTCCATTTTGCACCAGCGCCGGTAACTAAATCGACTTTAATTCCATTTTTCCAGTAACAGGCAGTTGGGGTGTTCGAAGTGAGATAATTTCCTGCAATATAGATATCACCCTGCGATATACCGATCGATCGGGCATCTGATCCTGCATTGATCAGGTCAGTTTTCACGCCATTCTTCCAATAACAGGCAATCGTATAAACAAAACCGCCAACCGCACCTATGCTACTTCCGGCAGCATAAACATCCGCTCCATCAACAAATACAGAATTGACAATCGCATTTGCGGTACCATCCGAAAGATCGACTCTTTGCTTGTTTTTCCAATAGCACGCCACCTGTATGTTCTTACTATTTTTAATATATCCGCCAACATAGGTATCACCCGCTGAAACCGCAATCGTGGTTCCGATACTTTCTGAATTTATTTCAGCCGGTGTTAATATTGGGCTTAGCGCATTATTTTTCCACAAGGCAACTGTTTTCGTTCCGGAAGCTGTATAAAAACCAGCGGTATAGACATCTTCACCCATCATGGCAACACCCATTGCACCTGCTCCGGATTCACTAAACAGGGTTTCTGTTGTATTCTTTAGCATATAAGCCTTTTGGGGTGCCTTAGAGGTTCCCACTTTGTAAATATTATTGTTGGAAAATAAAATACCCGATGCAATAAACGAGGTCTTATATAAATCAGAGGCGACTGCCACGTCATTTTTCCAATAGCAATTTCTTACATAATTCTGGTCATTCAGGCAATCACCTAAAACATATACAAAATAGTCGAGGATCCGGACCGGATAATCGGAATAGACTGCCGGGTAATTCTTCACGTGAACCCTCACCTTCGTTTCTCCCTCTTTTAACGCGGTGATTTCACCCGTACCGGAAACTGTTGCCAGGTTACTGTTTAGCATTTCCCATGTTACGCCACCCAACATCTTTTGTTCATATTGATCAAAAACGCGGTCTAAAACTGCCTGTGAACTTCTGCCTGTCTTCATTAAAACAGCGGTATCCTTTAGCAAAACGGATACAGGCAACGCGACAACGGCCACCGAAAAATTAAACTGACCCGCATTGTTTTTGACTGACACAGCTACCTTTCCAGCTTCAAGGGCTTTCACCCTTCCATCGGATGAAACGGATACCACCCCTTGCTGGGGCGATTTGTAGGTATTATCAACATTGATCGTGTACGTTACACTGGCATCAGCTGGTGTAATTCGTATCCGAAAAGTGTCATTCACCATTAGCAGAACGGTGGAATCCCCTTTAATGTTTCCTGTAAAAGGGATATTGTCGGGTGAAGTAGTTTTGTCACAACTGGCAAGGCAAAACAGGAAGGAAACGATTGAAATCAAACAAACGATTTTTTTCATAGCTAAGCAGATATTTGGTTAATATTTATTAGTTAGTTGTTTATTGTTCTGGCAAATCCATCTGATTTGCAACGAGCGGTTAAGTTTTTTGAGTATGTAACTCGTATTCAAAACAATATTTTTTAAACGTAATAATTACAAAATAGTTACAAACGAGAATCCGGTTAACTATTGATATTTATCGGGCGTTACATCAATATTCAATAAAAAAACACCTTGCTTATCCTTATAATAATACGACAAGGTGATTTTATTATCGCGATAAAATTTCATAACGGGATTCGTCTTTATGTTATTTGTAACGAGAGGTGTTAAATAGCTCTTTAATTCCTCAACATTTATAGAATCCTTCACCTGGTTGACCAATGTATAATTATAGGTGAATATTTTGTCGGGAAGCGCTACTGTATTATCAAGCCGGGTTTCTGCGTCAACCATCACCGGACAGGTCTTATTTAATTCGCTTGCCATCTGCATCATTTGTTTATCGAATGACGGCGATTTAAAGAAAAACTGCTGAACCAGTACCATTGCAACTATTCCAACAACGATTCCGGCCAATGTTTTGAAGTTCATTTTTTTGTTTTCGGTTTGTTCCATTTTAATTTAAGTTTGTGATGATTAATAATTTTATCGCTTATTTTTCCTTTTCGGTTCCGATTTGCCGGCCCCAGGTAAG
>Ga0209100_1002662_pt1 | contig 10841 bp, 10 predicted proteins | sample lystaG_FD_185480 | JGI IMG/M metagenome (GOLD analysis project Ga0209100, IMG submission 185480) | Glacier valley bacterial and archeal communities from Borup Fiord, Nunavut, Canada, to study Microbial Dark Matter (Phase II) -... | ecosystem: Environmental > Aquatic > Freshwater > Ice > Glacier ...
AATTCAGAGGAGTATATATTTCTCATTTGAGATTACAAAATAATTTGCGTAAACGTTAAAGATAGGCATTTTAATTGCGATATACTGTATATAATTGACATTGAGACAAATCCGAAAATAAAAAGAAGTTGGATAGCATTTCTGAACAAATCTATAAATGCAAAGATCTTCCAAATGCCGTTATTTTGCCTACTTCCACTTTTTTCGCAACCAGGCTCTTGCCGGCACATCGTACAACTTCAAACTTCCATAAGCCAACATAATAGCTCCAGAAAATGTGAGCAGTGCATAGGGCCAGGCCTGCCCTAAAGTGATGCCGCTGTGATTGCTTACCCATGCCACGTAAAAATAGACCAGCACATAATGCGTCATGTATAAGGGATACGAAAGATCGCCGAGGAACTTACAGATTTTATGTTCCGTTTTATTGTGCATCACACCACTGGCACCGATATATACAATGAGTGGAAAAACAAAATGCCAAGTTTTAAATTGAGCCTTTATGCCTGCATAAACCTTTTCCTAAGCCAATTCCTCACCGGTTCATCATACAGCTTCAAACAGCCATAAGCCAGAACAATGCTTGAAACCAATACAACCAGTGCAAGGGGCAGACCTTGAGCGATGGGGATGTGATTGTCAGTTGCCCAGGCGGTGTAGAGGTAGATCAAGGGATAGTGGGTGATGTAAATGGGATAGGAAATATCACCCAAAAATTTATTGATTTTGGAGGCGTATTTTCCGGTGACTTTGCCGCTTGCGCCCAGATAGACGATCAGGGGAAAGATGAAAATGATGACCAGGGAGTCGTAGAGTCCGTTCATCCACAGATGCTGGCTGCCGCCAATTCGTGGGAAGGCAAGAAGTAGGACAAGAAGTAGACTGCAAAGCAAAAAGGAGTGTTTGTAGTGACCGGGTTTTACGATGCGGGAGAGAAGAAGGCCTGCAAAAAATGGATACAACATACGGGTAAATCCGATGCGTAGATGTTCCGGGTTTAGGGTCCAGCCTCCAACCACATCGCCGCGTGTACTTGTTACAGCATAGTGGATTAGGGCACAGCCCGTTACAAAGACGAAGGCTGCGAGGAGTTTTTTGGAAAATTTACGGATAAAGAGTGCGTATAGGATATTGGCAATGTATTCAAAGAAAAGGGACCATGCTGGGCCATCCAGGGGGTGCATTTCCTGCCAGCCTCTGATGTCCATGGATAGAGGCACTGGGAGGAGGGTGAAGCCGATAAACATGATGAGCAGCATTTTCCAGAAGGGTACATCGCTGATGCCTGGCCATAGGCCACATTCCTGAAAATAGAAACCGATAGCTCCGACTATCATTCCAATGATGATCATGGGTTGAAGGCGGATGAGGCGGCGTTTGAAGAATCCTTTCAGGGTCATTTTGCCCCAGCGGTCGTCGTAGGCATAGCCAATAACAAAGCCGGAGAGGACAAAAAAGAAGTCCACAGCCAGATAACCGTGGTTAATCACTTGAGTTAGATTGGAGGTGGCGTGGGCTTCCATGAGGTGAAATGCAACAACTATGATTGCGGCAACTCCGCGTAAGCCATCCAGAATTTCGTAGTGGTTTTTGGTATCGGCATAGGCTGCCGAAGCTTGAATAGTACTTGAACTCATTATATCATTTTCAAAATACAAGGTGAACTAAAAACAGATTTACGAGCGTAAAAGAACAACAAGCTCATTTAAGACTAATCCCGGAACAAAACTGTATGGCAAAGTTAAAGAGTTTATTCATATTTTTGGGGTTTTAAATGAAGTTTTGTACTGTTTTAGGGCGTTTTTCAACTGGATTTCTATTTAGGCTTAGTAAGGATCAATAACTGTAAACCTTTTTCAGTAGAAGTCAAAAACAACAGATTTATGTGCGAATGATCGTTGATATAATTAAAGAATTAAGATGTGTTTTTGAAGTAGGGTAGGATTTATCTAGACATTCACTAAGGTTGCTTAGCCTCTGTCACCGTTTTCTTTCACAGCTTCACTATAAACACGTAATACCCGCTCTCTGGAGGAAGCGTACTCAACAATTGGTTTGGGGTATGCATTGGTGTCAAATTCAGGTATCCATTTCCGAATATAGTCCAAATCCTTATCAAATCTCTCCATTTGGGTAGTCGGGTTGAAAACTCTGAAATAGGGCGCTGCATCACTGCCACAACCTGCAACCCATTGCCAGTTTCCATTGTTGGCAGACAAATCGAAATCATTCAGTTTTTGAGCAAAATAGGCTTCACCCCAACGCCAGTCTATCAATAAATTTTTGCACAAAAAGCTTGCAACAAGCATTCTAACCCGGTTGTGCATGTAGCCCGTCCGGTTGAGTTGTCGCATTCCGGCATCAACCATCGGATATCCTGTTTTACCTTCACACCAACGATTAAATTCATCTTCATTGTTTCGCCATGGTATAAAGTCGTATTTTGCTTTGAACGAAGAGTTGACCACTTTTGGAAAGTGATAAAGTATTTGAAAAAAGAATTCCCGCCAAATCAATTCCGAAAGCCACGTTTGATTGTGTTCCAAAGCAAAAGCCACACATTTGCGAATACTGATAGTTCCGAAGCGCAAAGCCACACTCAGTTCCGAAGTGCGTTGCATGGCAGGGTAATCGCGGTATTTATCATATTCGTCAATGATTTTAGCATCCAATTTTGGCTTATCAAAAACCAGATCCGTTTTGTTAAAACCGATTTCAGCCAAAGAGGGAAGGGGTAAATGTTTCTGTTTTAAAAAGCCCTTTAGGTTCAATTCCATCGATTGATAATATTGTATTTGAAGCTTTTCTCTCCACTTTTTGGCATAAGGTGTATAAACCGTGTAAGGCGAATTATCCATTTTGATAATTTCATCCGCATCAAAAATCACCTGATCTTTAAACGACCTAAAAGGAATATTCACTGACTTGAAAAAGTTGTCTATTTCCGAATCACGTTTAATGGCCTGTGGTTCGTAATCCCGGTTGCAGTAAACCGCCTGTATATCGTATTTTTCCACCAGCATGAAGAAAACCTCCATCACTTTATTGAAATAGACATTCATTCTGGCTCCCAGTTTTTCTAATTCAGAATCAACAGCAGTCAAAGCCTGATGGATGTAATCAACCCTTCTGTCGTTCTTGTTTTCTAACCGATCTAAAATATCCGGATCAAAAATGAAAACAGGCAACACAGGAAAGCCCGAAGTCAATGCTTGTTGCAATCCCACATTATCTTCCAACCGCAAATCTCTTCTAAACCAAAAAATGACTAGTTTGCTTTTCATAGAGAAAATGATTTTTTCACTCCTGGAATATTACTTAAACTTCTTAACCTTTATCTGTAAAGATACTTTTCTTTCTCAAATTTATGCTAAAAGCATTGTCGTTTTTTATACTGATACAACTTGAAAAGCTTTGTATGAAATGCTTTGATTTTACACGATAGCCAACCGAAATAATAACATACAAATTATAGAATTCGATCATCCTTTCTACGTTTCATCCTCCTTCATTTTGAACAGTTTCAAAATTTGCGACAATTGATTTTTTCTGAAGCTCTCTCTGAAAATATATTATTTATGTGCTTTCCAGAATGCGTTATTATAACAATATAAAGAAAAACTATAATTGATAAAACATTAAATAATATATTTGCGGTCATTTTTATTATTTTCAAATGTAAAGTCAAATAGTTTCCTTATAAGGATATTTATTGTATATTTGCAAAATCAAATTCATGGTAAACCGTTAACACAGAAGCAATTTGGTGTACTACTGGGCGTTCAAAAATCTCAGATTTCAAAAATTGAGAACAATGCTAAGGACGTTCGTTTCTCAACCATCCTTCGTGCATTTGAAGCATTAAAGGCTCAAGTCCATTTGACAGTAGAGTTTCCGGGAAAATGGAGGGTAATGAAGTGTTGGAGTTTTAGACGATATTAAAATTATTTTCGTTTTGATGAAATTCTTCCAAATACACGCCGAAATAATGACATACAAATTATAGAATTCTACATTTTGAGTTTTGCCCTTTATTGCTCCGTCTAGAGTGGTTATCGCAAATTTTGCGACAACCACATCTTTCACCAATTCTCCCTCTGAAAATACATTATTAATATGCCTTCCCTAAGTTTTAATATCACTGCCAAACAAAACAGGCAACTGCAGATGATTCAGCCAGACTGTTTCAACTTCTATCCTTACCTCAATCCGTTTAGATGAAATTATTGGGCAAATTAATTATGACAGGTGTTATCATTGATTTTTTTTTGAATAGAATTCAAGAAGTGTCACGAAAGACCCGGACAAGGGTAAGCGATGGTCTGGAATATACAATAGCCAGAGAAAATCAATTGCCTCCAGAATAATCGCTGGAGTTACCCCGTAATTTGTAACAAAAATATGCTATTTATGTTACAAGATATATTAAAACGTATCTGATTTTCATCTCATACAACCCGTATTTTCAATTGTGCAACAGCCTGTTGCATATTTTCAGCATGACATTTTATACAACGACCAATTCCTCCAAATACATAAAGGATTGTGGTGGTGTTACATTAAAATCGTCCTTTAATGATAAAGACTTAGTATATCTTTTTGTCGTTTTTATTTTAATAGCGTAACCTTTTTCTTTCTTGTCAAAATAATCAAAGAAATAGCTTTCAGATATGCCAGAGAATTCTTTTGTCTCCTTCCAAAGTTGATGAATCTCTTCATTTAGAATGTGATCAATCTCAAATTCACCAATTACTTTTTGAACAGGTGAAGAAGCGTAAACAACGACTGTCTTTATATTCTTATTTTTAAAAAGTGAACGCCTAAATTCAAATTTCTTTGTACCGTTAAATATCTTTTCGGCGAATTCTGGTTTAATTGACAATAAGACTTTCATTTGTTTCGGTTTCTTTTAAAATTAGATTGGATAGTAATCGATTTATTGCTTTTGAGGTATGTCATCAGGTCAATCCATTTAAAGCTTTACTTGCAATAAAGTGAGATATTACATCACAATCAAGAAGGATTATTTTTGGTTTAAGCTTAGAAGTCTCCATTGGGCTGTACATCATCAAGTTTTGAAATGTCAACCCCTAAGTCCATTAAAAGTCCATAATAGGCACTTTCAGATACAATCCCTTTCTCCCAGGCTTTGTTTGCAATTGATCCATAATCACCAATCACCTCATCCTTGTTTCCACTTTCATAAAGAGACGTATTGTAGCCAAATTTGCGTGCCAAAGCAATAATGCCCATAGAAAGCTCAGCCTTCTGGGTTTTGTCAATCAGATCCATATTCAATAGACGAAACAATAATGCTGAATGGGAGCAACGATAAAATTGTTCAATCTCTAAAATTGTCCCAATCTTTACTTTGTTCTTGCTGCGTTCATTTTCAGGTATCATTTCCCATACACCCATTTCAGGCAGCAAAAGGTAACTTGCGAAAATATCAGCGTTGTATTCATCCATATTTCCTTTTCTATCAAATAAACCTGTGCAACTTACAGCAGACTTAAAGTCTTTTTGAAAATACAAATGATAGAATTCGTGACAAACAGTGAAGTGCTGTTTACCAATAGGGTGGTCGCTGTTAATTAGCATAAACCTTAATACTTTTTTTTAGGTGTGTCAATTTTAATAGACATACCTGAAAAGCCATTGCTTAAAGGCTTGTAAATTGTTAGAACGTTTGTTTTTTTAAGCAAGCCCTGAACATTCAGAGCTTCGGTCGAGTTCAACCCGTTCTTTTGCCTGAATTCCTGAGCGAGCAGTTCAAAATTTTTTGCACAAATTTTTTCACTCATTTTGCAATGCCGTTGAGAGGTAGAAATAGTTTAGAACAATCTTTTTAAACTCTGAAATTGATTTCAAATCTTTTGTATGCAATTCGTTTGCACGAAAAGCAAAAGCAGAAAGCAGCTGCATTTGCTGAGGCTCTTCCTGATACATGTCGTATTCATCAACGTTGAAAAGAATAGCTAATTTGCTAACCGTTTTTGCCGGAACCACTCTAGCTCCAGTTTCATACTGAGTTACTGCAACGGTTGAGATTTCGAGGTGGTTTGCAATTTGTTCTTGCGTATAACCTTTTTTTTTACGCAATGCACGAATGTTATCGGATAACATGGATTTGATTGTTAGATGTTTGATGTTAAATAGGGTTGTTTTGCGTGGTGTTACAAAAATAGATAAATATTTTAAATGTGCAATAAATATAACTTATACGCCACACAAACTTGAAATCACAATTTGTGATTTCAAGTTTGATCATTCATCAGAGGTTAATTGAAACATAAAGTCCGGTGCAAATCGTTTAACTTTACGTTTTACCGCTTGTTTTAAAGCTCTTTTTTCAACTTTATAAAGTTCAGCTAAGTCAAAGTCCAGCATTACTTGTTGGCCCCTTATTTCAAAGATTCTTCTTTTAATCAGTTCAATATCCATAATATTAATATTAAAATAGTGTAAATATATTAATATTTATGAAAACATTCAAAATTCGTATAGATATAATGTCTATTTCTATTGGTGAGATTAATTGATTATGTTGAGAATGGCCATTTATTGAAATAGAAGCCATTGAACCCGTCTTTTCAATTGTGCAACAGGTTGTTGCACAATTGGAAATTCAAACAACACCATTTGGTCAACAGCCTATTGACCAAATGAAAGTAGCTGGACGAAGTTCATTTCTACATTCAACAAACTATAGTAAAGGGTTGGAGTTGTGACTTGTTGGCATTGCAACTAAAATCAAAATTGTTCGACCGACTAGGGAAAGTAATCAGCAATTGTAATTGATTTTAGAATATTTTCCACTGAGTATTTATCCAACTTTGAGAAAGCAAACCACTTTTTGCCCAAATCTTTGAGTGATGCCCCCAAATGAAATACTTCTGAACCATCGATAATTAAAAACCGGTCGTGGCTTTTATTGAATTCTTTTATCTCAAAATTACCATATTGCTCCTTTGCTTTTTTTACATCCAAAGCCAATTGTTTATTAATGGTTTTAGTCAATAAAAACACTTTTACCTGCTTGTTTTTCTTGGCTAAATGTGTCAGTGTGCTTTCGTCGATGTAATTATCAATCAGCACAATACTTTTCTGTGCGGAGCGAATAATTTTAGATGCCAATTCATAAGCATCAAATACTTGTCCATCGAAAAAAACGCCTTGATTTGGAATTCCACCAGATTGAATTTGCAGTGAAATTGCATTCATTTTTTCGGAAAGATTTTCAACATGGTTTTCTATCCGGTTTATTCGTTGATTTATGGCATATCCTTTTAGTAAATAATCTCTTAAAACATTTGTAGCCCAAATTCGGAATTGTGTGCCTTGCTTTGATTTTACTCGATAACCCACCGAAATAATGACATCTAAATTATAGTATTTAGTTTTGTATTTTTTACCGTCATTGGCAGTTGTCAAGTAATCCTTGACAACTGAATTTAGTTGTAACTCATTCTCCTTAAAACAATTATTGATGTGCAAACTGATATTTTGCTTTGTTTGCATAAAAAGCGCTGCCATTTGCAGTTGAGTAAGCCAAACCGTTTCATCTTCTATCCTTACTTCAATTCGTTCAGGTAGTTCGTTTGATTGATAAAGTACTATTTCGTTATTCATTTCGGTGTTATTTACTTTTGAAATCATTATAAATCCTTTAATTTTATTGCTTGGGAATGTTTTAATGACTCAAACCGGTCACAAATTGTGACCAGTTCTGTTTTTCATTGTTTGTATTCAATCCAATATTTTAAATATTAAAATAATGTAAATATAATAATTTGTTCGAATATACTATTAATTCATTATCAATATTATACCGAATTTAATGAGTTTATCAGATAAATTTGAGAATGCCAATTTATTGGCTAGAAGAAGAAAATACATCAATCAAATAAGCTTCATGCTGAATATGTTTGAATAGTCATTTTCTCTTTGGTACCATAACAAAGTCAAATATTACCCAACAACCCAAATTTCAATGACTCTCAAAAATTGCTGTATTAAACTAAAAGTGTATTTTTGTAAAACATCCAATCCTTAAATCTGAATTATGAAACTTTTTTCCAATAACAAAACCTTCCACCAGTTTCAGTTTAGCTTAGAAGCAGATTTTGAAAAAGAAGTCGTAGTAAATTCAAAACAATTCTTTGGCTCAAATTCAATTTACATCGATGCCAAAAGAAAAATTCAAACCAAAAGTATAGGAAACTCCATACCTGACGGCTTCTTATTTGATTTATCAGACAAGAAAAATCCGGAATTTTACATCGTAGAAGTTGAATTAGCAAAGCACGACTTTTATACCCACATCTTTCCCCAAATCACCAAGTTCTTTGGCTTTTACAAAAACTTTAAAAGCCAAAACGAACTCGTCGAAAAGATTTTTCAATTTATAAATACCGATGAAGATCTTAAAAAAGAATTCAAAAAATATTTAGGCGAAAATGAAATCTATAAGTTTATAAAAGACACGCTCGATCGCAGTCAAAATGTTTTACTTATCATTGATGGCGAGAAAAAAGAACTACCCGAGATTATAGATACCTATTCAGATACCTGGGGGAAAATGCTCAAACTGATTCAAATCAAAAAATTCACAAACAATGGCGAAACTATTTACACCATGCACCCAGAGTTTGAAAACCTTGAATTTGCAGAAATAGAAGAAGATATTCTTGATAATTCGGAGGATGTAGAATACACCGAAGAATACCACTTAAAAGGAAGTACTGAAGCTGTAAGACAAATATACAATGAGTTAAAAGCGGATCTGTTGAACGCAAATCCATCCTTAATTTTCAATTCCAAGAAACATTACATTGCTGTTAAAAAGGAAAAGAATGTTTCCTTTATTCTGATTTCTAACAAGAAAATCAGAATAATAGTCATGCAGTCGGAGGATAAAACAAGAAGTGAAATAAAAAACCATACTATAAAATCGTTGGCTGCTAGTGTACAGAAATTTTGGAATGGACCAAGCTGTGCTTTGTTGGTTGAGACGATGGAAGATTTGGACGAGGTGAAAAAGGTTTTAAGGAAGTTTGCATAGTTTAGTTTAATAAGAACTATTGAGTGGCAAAGTAGGAGTGAACCAAGTTAACACCAAACAGCAAGCATCCAAATTGATGTACGGCTCGAAGATGATAATATTTGGCTTACGCAGGACTAACCATTAGCGTACATATTAAAAATGTTTTTGCCGAAGGATAGCTCAAAGAAAAACTGGTTGTTCGGAATTTTCGACAAACCACTCTACACGGTGCTAAGGCAGTCAAAACACAGGAAAAGGACGTAAAGTACTACAAGTCCACTTAACTGTAAAGTCTCCGGGAAAAGTTGTAAAATTGGAGGGTAATGAACTCCCGCAAAGTGGAGGATTTTATAAAGAAAAAATACCAGGGCTTATGTTTAATCATCTATCTTCCTCAAAATTTGATTATTCCTGATTTGAATCATTAAAGTAGTTCTTTAGATGGTTTAATAACCAATAAAACAAACTGAAATAGAATTTTATTTTAACCTTAAAATGTGAAACTTATGAATAATTCTTTTAAAATTTTTATTCAAAATGCCGATTCTAAGTATAAAAACTATTTAAATAGTTTAATTGAATACCCAGAAATTATTTCAATTTATGAGACTGAAGATCCAATCGATAGGGAAAACTCATGGGTCAAATTTGCAAAAAAACAAGATGAACAATTCTTTGAAAAAGTAGCAAATCCTTTCTATATAGGATTTGGAAATCCCCAATCTGTTATATTGATTATAGGCAAGGAAAGCGGATATGATTATAACTTAAATGAATATAAGCAGTTTTATAATGAAAGTGTAAACAACATTAAAAACTGGGAAATGACGCTGAATAAAGATCAAACTATATACAATCCTTACCCAGTTATTGATATTAAGCATTCACACACCTGGTCTTATTATAAGGCTATTGTCGAAAGATTGATGGATATAGACATCCAGGATAACGCCTCATTTTTAGATCATTGTTTCATTACAGAAATAAACCATGTTCCAAGTAAGACAAGCAAAGGACGTCGAATAGTCTTAAACAGTGATACATACCCTTTAAGGAAAGATTTCCTTAAGGATGATTTCTTTAAACGCTTTAAGTATATAATCAATACAGCAAAAGCTTATGAAACTATCGGTTTAACTGAAGAACTGTTCGATGTAGAATACATTTCTAAAGAGTACATCGGCACCAATGGAAGAATTGAATCATTCTATTTTAGAAAAGAAAATAGAAATGCTGTCGTAACGTGCCAAATGAGTGGATCTACAAGAGGTTTAACAACAGATTCAATAAATAAATTATGTGATCGATTAAAAGGTAAGATGTAAAGAATTGGATAATAAAAAATAAAATAGATACAATTATGGATACAGATGAAATTTATGTACACAGAAACAATTTTTCAATTATTGGATTGACTGGTAAAACAGGAAGTGGCTGCACAGAATTTGCTGATTTAATTTCTAATGAGGCTTGCATTCTAGATAACAATGATTTAGTCCGAAAACCAATTGATATACTAATTTCATCTGATCCTGATGGAAACCGTTTAATATTTCGAAGGAAGTATTCTATTTGTTACAATTTCTTCGCTAAAAAGGACGTAAAATATCGTAAAATTTCATATATATCGGTACTTTTATTTTACTCTGTTCATTATTGTATCCATGATAAAGGCGTCGATAATGCACAAAAGCTATATGAAGCGTTAAAACTTTTAATAGAAAATAATTTTTTAAAATCCACAGAATCAGAAGATGATAATTATCCAATCAGAAAGATAAATAACAAAATTTTA
>Ga0209100_1002663_pt1 | contig 10840 bp, 9 predicted proteins | sample lystaG_FD_185480 | JGI IMG/M metagenome (GOLD analysis project Ga0209100, IMG submission 185480) | Glacier valley bacterial and archeal communities from Borup Fiord, Nunavut, Canada, to study Microbial Dark Matter (Phase II) -... | ecosystem: Environmental > Aquatic > Freshwater > Ice > Glacier ...
CTGGGGTGGGACCTAAAACGAGTGCTGCGGTGCTGTCGTTTAGCGTGCTGCGTCGTCGCGCGCTGCCTGTTGACAGTCACCATCACCGAGTTGCGATTCGATTGGGCTTAATTGCAGAGACGATCGCCGTTGCCCCGGCTCATGCCCTGTTAGAAGCGCAATTACCTTCGGAGTGGACGGCTCAACAGGTTTACGACAATCACGAAGTTTTGATGCTGCACGGTCAGCGCTGCTGCTATTACCAAAACCCTGCTTGTGAAAGATGCCAGGTGCTTGACCTCTGCCCGTTTGGACAAGCTCGGCTGTCTCATAAAACTGGTTAGATACAGTTCACCAACGTGCTTCTTGGGTCGCTGGGGTCGCTGTTGGAAAGCCAGCCAACACTTGGTGAAATCCCAAAGTTTCTGCCAAACGTCCGTTGCAAATCAACCTCTACCCACACTTCGCCGTTTGCATCTCGTCGAGAAGTCGTGGCTCCTCCTGTTTGGGTGACGTAAACGGTTTGATCTGCGCCGACGGCTGCGATCGGGGTTGCCCCACGACTAGAGTTTCGACGAACCTCCATCGAAAAGACGGTATTTCTAACTTTGCGACACGCGCTCGTTTTTGTGGGGTTTGTCGGATTCACGGGCGTTATCGGTCTCCCACAATTGTTGAGCGCGGCGTAATCAACAAATCCATTCGGCTGAACCTGAACACGGGCGGGCGGAATACTGGGTAACGGTTCTACTAGAGCAACCGCAGTCCCAACTCTTAGAGGACGGTTGGGCAGCACTTCTGGATCGCTAGGGTTTGCCGTTCTATAAACTGAGGTTGTCTTGCTGACGACACAGGCAACTTCTCCTTGAGCCATCAACATCGGTGCAGGTTGAGGAACTGCATGAACAGGCAACTCTAAAGCGATCGTCGCGATCGTCATTCCTGCCACAACTCTAACCAAGATGCGATTGTTTCTCGTATCCATCAATTTCACTCACAGAATATATATCCCTTCTGTACCATGATTTAAGTCCCGAGTCCATAGCTGGTTTGGGTTAAGGAGATGGCGCGGATGAAGGCAACGGTGACGGAATCGCACCCTCGATCGGCGACGCACTCGGACTGGGTAATGCTCCCGGTTTGTTGCCCTTTTGGAGCGTCACAAAAATGTCGTAACGAGTTGTGCGATCGCTCGTCACAGCCGACGTGACCCCGATCGAGTTTGTAGCTTCGAGCACCGTGCGATTCATCGGGGGCAATTGCAGCAGCGGAAAGAAATTATTCAAACTGAGGGCGCGATCGACATCCATAAAGAAATACCCATTGGTTTGCTCTAGCGTCGTTTTCGTGACTTTCCTAAAGGCTTCACTCTCAGAAAGTGGACTGGCAGGCTTGGGCAGAAAACTGGGAGTCGCAGGCGTACCGAGATTGAGACTGAGAAATGCCACATCTCCATCTAGCCAGCCGTGAGTCACGCTCACATCCCCAGTTGGCAACGACCAGTTGACGACAGACTGACCCTCAATTCTTGCCGCCTCAACTTTGAACGTATATTTGCTTGCCATCACGTCATCAAGCTGCTTCAGCGTTTTTTCGGCGGTGCGACGATCGTTGCTCTGCACCATAAACACCAAACTGGTCGGTGAATTGGTTGCCGATTTTTGAGCAGACGGAATTAGCGCTAACGAAAATTCTCCCTGCATCCAGTTGAGCAAATCGTCCTCTAAGTCTAAATTCACGGCTGACTTGATTCCCTGGCGCAGCTTTTCTGGGTTGCTCAACAGCCCTTGTGGAAAGATATAGCGCACTAGACTTGACGAAGCCCCTTGAGTAAACTCTTGCCAAAATTGTTTGAGGTCGCTGCCCGATGCCATTCTCAATGTCTCTGCTGGAAGACGACTTGGCATCATTTTGGCGTTGTTTTTTCCCTCAAATCGCTGCTTGCTGTCGGGCGTGAGCCACCAAACGGTTTTGAACTGAATGCCATCGGGTTCTAAAGTCGCAGTGGCTGCGAGACCTTGGTTTTGCTGAAGCTGAGTCATCAACCCTTGTGATGGCACTGGACGGTTAGAATTAATTGCCGACGAACTCACCAACGCGGGAATATTCACATAGATTCTCGCCCACGATCGCTCGGTGTTAATCTGTCCCAACGCATCTCCATAACTGGGTGTGCTAGACAGCGCTTTTCCACCTTTGTAAGTGTCGATCGCCTGATCGATCGCCTTGGGAGTGGTTGCTACCAAAACTAACTGAGCATCTAGCGCCGCGATCGACGCACTTTGATCCGGGCTGCCCAACGTCTCGCGAATGTCTATACCCTTATATTTGCGCGTTGACCACTGACCTGTTTTGGTTGCCGGAGACTGATCTAAAACCGCTTTTGCCTTGACGGGATCGGCGATCGGCAACACGAGAACCATCGGTTCAGAATTAGCAGGCAGCGCAGGCTGAGACGGAGATGGAATCGTCACGCCCGCCTGAGGCGACAACACCGCTAGAGTGACTTCTTTTCCGACCCACGGCTGCACGTCTCGCTGAAACTCTAGCCCTCTGCGCGTCAGAAAGCGATCGCGAAACTGTGCCAGATTTTGATCAAACGCGGCTTGGCTGCGAGGCGTGCCAAACGATCGTAGCCGCTCCCACTGATCGGGTTCAGTTGAGACTGACACGACCATCAGCGCATCTTGAGGCACCACATTTGCTCCGACGGGCATGACGCTTAAACGCCCTTGCCGAGAGATCAGCCAGTAAGTCACCACGCCGCCCCCAATCAGAAGGGCAGAGGCTCCGAGTGTCAACAGCAGAGGCAGCTTTTTCGATCGGGATGTGGATTTGACGTTCATTAAGGACAGAAAAATATTAGCAAGCCGTGATTCCTCTAGAAAGTATGCACGTTCTTTGCAGATCCTGCTAGAGGTGACACCAATTCAAAAAATGTTTGCGACAGATAGGGCATCGCCGTCAAGCTAAAGCCAGTGATGGAAGCAACGGTTTCGAGAGTCAAATCGGCAATGAGTCTACCCAAAAATCAATATTTCATCTGTCCCTCTCTGTTCTCAATTTAGTATGACCCCTTCACGAAGATAGGGGTCTAACGAGTTAAGTAAGTTAAGGGAAACCATAGAAAGCTGACACGCCAAAGGGTAGCCCAACTTCTCTGTAGGAGTAGGATGATGATCAGAATAGTTTAATCTGATCCTAGTCTTTCGCCTTTTTCATGGGAACTGATACTAGCCACGCCTTTGTCAGTAATTGGCTCTATCAACTGAGATTCTTGGGTTATCTGGTGATAATCGCGTGGGGAGTCGCGATCGTGAATTTTGGGCTGTTGGGGAAAACGTTGAATCGGTTTGGTCTGGTTCCTCGAACTCTGATCGGGTTGCCCGGAATTTTGCTGTCTCCGTTTCTCCACACCGACTGGCAGCACCTTGAAGGCAACACCGTTTTCTACTTAATTTTTGGCGGGTTAGTATTTCTGCGAGAACCCAGCGATTTTGGGGCAATCACGGCAGCGATCGCGGTCGTTTCGGGTTCTGCCCTTTGGCTGATTGGCAGACCCGTGAGATATGTGGGCGCAAGTGGCGTTTTGTTTGGCTATATAGGGTTTTTGCTTTCGTTTGCTTATTTCGATCGCAATCTCTCTTCTGTGCTGGTGCTGATATTGACGGTCATGCTGGTATTCTTTACTCAGCGATTTGGGCACACGCTCTGGTTGATTGTTCCCATCCGCAAGCAGATGGCTTGGGACGGGCACCTGGTGGGATTATTAACGGGTATTTTGGTGGCGCGTCATCTGCCAACGTTTAGAGGCTGGTTTGACCAGGTGATAGATGGCTTAACTCGATTTGGGCAATCGCTGACGTAGGAGATCAATCTCGTCATGAATGCGGGTTAGGGTCAGCTACTCGCAGGATGCTTCGTTGGGTTTTGGGGTTGCGTCGGGGTAGAAGGTGACGATCGCTCGATTAGTGTTTACAAACACAGCTTTAAAGGGCGGCGCTGAAGAGTCGCGCACGGTGTAAAGACAGGCTCGATTTGCATTTGAGGTGTTTCTAAATGATTTGAAAGCGCGAGTGGCATCGATTAAGATTTCTTGGGCATTGCTGACATAGGAATAGCCTTTTTTAGAGTCTTTGGTCACGACGCGATTGCCCTGCCGAACTTCAACACCCAACGTATAAATCTCTCCGTCAATCACTTCTTCTGCTTTAGAGTTGTTGGGCAGTCGTCCGGCGATCCCTTGATTTTGCAACTGCAAATATCGACCTACAAAGTGCAGTCCGCCAATTTGGTTTGAGCCGCGAATTTGCCCACAAAAAATATGTTCAAATGCGCCACGGTTTGACCAAATCGTGACTAAATCATCTCGAAACTGATTTTCACTTCGCCGTCCTGAAAAGAGTTCTCCACCCACCGCTTGTTTAATTTGCTGCACGACTTGAGGAGACTCTGCCAGCAATCTTCTAATACTGATTGTGCCAACTTTGCTGCCAAACGTTCCGCAAGTATTGAGTACTTTTCGATCAAACGCATTAAGCTGAGGTGGAACGGGAGTGATGTCAACCTTTCTGCTTCTAGGAACACTGACTGTAACCGGATTGTTATCTTGATCAAAGAAGGGAAGTAACCCTGATTTTGCAGGTTTGATAGAACGTTTTTTTGGAGACTGAACCGTTTGCGATCGCAGAGGCTTAGCCGTGACTGACTGAATAATGGGCAATGATATGCCTATCAGCAAAAGCGCTACTCCACAAACACTGCTCGTAACTAACCTGCTCATAGAACCCCTCAATAATAAACTCTACTCAGCAGATAACTCTGTCAGTAGACTATAAAAAGCTCTTCTTTTGTTCCATTAAAGGGAACGATCGCGTTCAAGTTCAGACAAACTGGGTCAAGGTTTGATGAGGATTTGCTTTAAATCCTGATCTGCATCCGGCATCGAGAAACAAACTCTATCTTCTGCGAAATAAACTGTCATGTTTAAGAAAATCCCGTTTGGATTTTTACTGCTTCTCGGTTTGGTCTATGTTGGATTTGGTGATCAATTCTTGCCACCCTCGATCGGGCAATACAGCGTCCAAGCCCGTCGTTCGCTAGATGGCATGATGATCGGTATGTTTCCTGAGTGGCGACCGAAAACGAATCCTTATAGTCGCACCGAAGATGCGCTTCAAAAAACAGAGCAAGGCGGAAAATCTAAGTAATGAAAAGAGACGAGTTCTGAGTCGGTGAGAACTTCAAAACTCGTCTCTTATAGATTCTTAGACTTTTTTTAGCCAGCTAAACATTGCTCGAAGATCTTTACCGACCTCCTCGATCGGATGTTCTGCTTCGCGGCGGCGCATCGCGGTAAAGCCGGGTTTTCCAGCCTGATTTTCTAGCACAAACTCACGGGCAAACTGTCCAGTTTGAATCTCGCGGAGAATCTTTCGCATCTCGGCGCGAGTGGCATCAGTGACGATGCGAGGACCGCGCGTCAAGTCACCATATTCTGCGGTGTTAGAAATGCTGTCGCGCATTTTTGCCAAGCCACCTTCGACAATTAAATCGACGATTAGCTTGACTTCGTGCAGACACTCAAAATAAGCCAACTCTGGCTGATAGCCTGCTTCTGTCAAGGTTTCAAACCCAGCTTTGATCAATTCACTCAAGCCACCGCACAGCACAACCTGTTCACCAAACAAGTCGGTTTCGGTTTCTTCGCGGAAGGTGGTTTCGAGAACCCCAGCACGAGTGCCGCCGATGCCTCTTGCGTATGCCATTGCCCGATCGCGTGCCTGACCTGACGCATCTTGATAGACCGCAAACAGTGCCGGAACGCCTTGACCTTCCTCATAGGTTCGCCGAACAAGATGTCCGGGTCCTTTAGGAGCCACCATCACGACATCGACATTGCTAGGAGGCACTACTTGAGCAAAGTGAATGTTAAATCCGTGAGCGAATGCTAAGACATCGCCTTCTTTGAGATTGGGTTCAATTTCGTGGGTGAAAACGGTTTTTTGCACCTCGTCGGGGAGCAAAATCATGATGAAATCTGCGGCTTTGGTCGCATCGGCGACGGTGTGCACCGTTAACCCAGCATCTTTGGCTTTGATTGCAGACTTGCTGCCCGGATATAGCCCCACGATCACGTTCATGCCGCTGTCTTTAAGGTTGAGGGCGTGAGCGTGTCCTTGAGAGCCGTAGCCAATGATGGCGATCGTCTTTCCAGCCAGCAAATCTAAGTTGGCATCTGCGTCATAATACATACGCGCCATGATGGAGTCTCCTTGCAGCAAGTCTTAATGGGGTGTTCTCAGAACTCTTAATAGTACCAGAAGTGCGGTCTGGCTCAATCGATGAGTGAATATTTGAAAACATTGTCTGCGTTAGGGTCGTGATCCTGAAGACGAAAAACCGACTCGCACAAACTCTTCAGAACAAATTTAATTGCGTCGGAGTTGGCTCAACTAAGTTCCACGGCAAAGGTGGAACCAAAGTATTTTGCTGTTCCAGAAGATGCTGAAAATGTCGGGCAGTTTTGGGCGATCGCTCTTCGATCGGACAATGTACAAAAAAATAAACACGGGTTCCTTGTTGAAGCCAGCGATCGACGAGTCCAACCCATTCTTCCAGATAAACTTGATTCATTTCTAGATCGGGGTGACTGATGAAGCGAATCAGACTAAAAGGAGCGGTGACGATCGGCTGAAGGGGAACGTTCGGTTTTCGTCGCTCAGAGTTAATTTGGGGATCATCGGAGGCATTATAAATCGGGCGAGTATCGAGCAAAACCCGTCCGATTTTGAGGTCTTCCAACAGTGCGTTGAGTCGGCTGCTGTAAGGATCTTTAAACCAATCAATATGCCGGACTTCAACGGCTAGAGGGGCTTTACTCTCGGCCCAACCCTTGAGAAAAGTCGTTAAGTCATTGAGATTCGCAGGACTGTAGCTCGGAGGTAGCTGCAGGAAAAGTGGACCTAAACGATCGCCCAATCCCTGCATCTGCTCCAAAAAGTTTAAAGCACCGGACAGTGAAGGCTCCAATAATCCGTTGTGAGTTAGCGACTTGGGCAACTTCAAACAGAATTCAAACCCAGGAGGCGTTTCTTCTGCCCATCGTGAAACGGTTTTTGAGTCGGGAATCGAGTAGAACGTCGTGTTTCCTTCCACACTGGTGAATCGACGACTGTAGAGGTTGAGAAAATCGCTCGATCGACTCTTAGCCGGAAACAAGTCGCCCACCCAATTTTTATAAGCCCAAATCGCACAGCCAATGCGAAAGTTCATAGAGTTACATTCGCTCCAGCACTTGAATTCCTAACAGCGACAGCCCTAATTTCAACGTCCGAGCCGTCAAATCACACAGCATTAAGCGAGACGTTCTAGCAGGCTCTTCAGCTTGAAGAACGGGACAGCGATCGTAGAACTGATTAAACTTTTGACTCAGTTCAAACAGATATTGACACAATCGATTAGGCAACAGATCTTGACTCACCGCATCTAACGTATCTTCTAGCTGCAATAGATGTTTTGCTAACGTTAATTCTGCGTCTTCTCTTAACAGAATGGTTGCCTCAGATCCTAAGTTTTGAAAGTCAATGTTTCCTTTGCGACTAATTCCCTGAACCCGCACGTAAGCGTAAAGCATATAGGGTGCTGTATTGCCCTGAAGTGCCAGCATTTTGTCGTAACTAAAAATATAGTTACTCGTGCGATTTTGGCTCAAGTCGGCATATTTCACCGCACTAACTCCCACAATTTGAGAAGCGTTTGCGATGAACTCTTCAGTTTCGTGACGCTCTTCTTCTTTGAGTCGAGATTCTAAATCTGCACGGGCACGATCGACCGCTTCATCTAACAGATCGCGCAGCCGGATGGTGTCGCCCGATCGAGTCTTCAGCTTTTTGCCATCTTCGCCCTGCACCAACCCAAACTGAACGTGCTCGATCGTGATGTCTTCAGGAATCCACTCAGCTCGACGCGCCACCTGAAACACCTGGGCAAAGTGATTGGCTTGCCCTGCATCTGTCACATAAATCAATCGCTTCGCGTGATCCTCTCGAATCCGATAGCGAATCGCCGCTAAGTCAGTCGTCGCGTAGTTATATCCTCCGTCAGACTTTTGAATAATCAGCGGCAAGGGTTGCCCTTCTCGATTTTGAAATCCGTCTAAAAATACGCATTTCGCACCCTGATCTTCGACGAGCAAACCTGCTTTCTCTAAATCTTCAACAACCGAACCCAAAAGCGAATTGTAAAAAGATTCACCGCGTTCTGTAATACAAATATCCAGCAGATTATAGATAACCTGAAACTCTTTTCGAGACTGCTCACACAGCAAATTCCAAGCCCGAAGCGTCTCTTTTGACCCCGACTGAAGCTGCACCACTTCTTGACGAGACTGCTCTTGAAATTGCGGATCTTCGTCAAATCGCTGCTTGGCTTTTTTATAAAATGCCACCAAATCTCCCAAATCTAAAGCATCCGCAGTGGTCAATGCTTCTGGGCAAACTTCGCGGAGATAAGTAATCAGCATCCCAAACTGAGTGCCCCAATCTCCCACATGATTTAGTCGCAGAACGTCGTGCCCCTGAAACTCAAGAATTCGAGCAATGCAGTCGCCAATAATCGTCGATCGTAGATGCCCAACGTGCATTTCTTTGGCAATATTCGGACTTGAGAAATCCACGATCGTCCGCTTCGGTTTCTTAACGGCTTCCACACCTAAACGATCGTCTACCTGAAACGCGGACAATCTCGCCTCTAAATACTCCGGCTTCAGCGTGAAGTTAATAAACCCTGCACCCGCGATCGCCGGAGGCAAACAAAACTCAGACACATCAAGCTGCTGAATTAATTCCTCAGCGATCGCTCTTGGCGCTTTTCCTAATCGTTTTGCCAATGCCATTGGCGCATTCGATTGATAATCGCCAAACTTTGGATTGCTCGTCGGCGCTAACATGGGGTCGGTTCCCGTGAACGCTTCTCCAAACACAGCAACCAAGGCTTGCTCAAGACAACTCTTTAATTGTTCGACGACTCCTTTGGGAACCTGCAAAGCATCTATGGCATCCATCATCTCAAAACCTGCAAACAGAGTAGCTGATCGAGTTTCACTACTTATACAAGATAGCGACTTGACTCTCTATCATTCAGCAAGAGCGATCGCTTGGGCAAGAAAACTAATAAAATTTGACTGAAAAATTCTTGGCGGTGCTGAATCGATCGATGAAGCACAGATTTTACCCTCACCCTAGCCCTCTCCCAAAAGGAGAGGGGACAGGAGTTCTGGTTCCCTTACTCCCTGGGGAGAAGAGAGTCTTGTTCCCTCTCCTTGGGGAGAGGGCTAGGGTGAGGGTGAGAAGGTGCACCTTAACCAATCCACGTTTCTAAGCCTTGACAAATCTCATGCTCAAATCTAGCCAGGGCGATCGCGTCACGGGGGCACTACTCGAAATGAAGTCCACCCCGGTTTCTGCGATCGCTCGAATCGTCTCGATCGTCACATTCCCCGAAGCCTCAATCTTCGTGCGGTCGCTACTTTGCCGAATTTTCTGCACAGCATTTCGCATCAAATCGAGCGGCATATTATCGAGCATGATGATATCTGCTTTGTGCTGCAGTGCTTCTTCGACCTGCTCCAAACTCTCTGTCTCAACCTCGATCGACAGGGGATAGGGAATGTGAGCACGAACTTGGGCGATCGCCGCTCCAATTCCGCCCGCCGCCACGATGTGATTGTCTTTAATCATCACAGCATCATCCAATCCCATCCGATGATTCACTGCTCCTCCAACTTGAGACGCATATTTTTCTAGCAGCCGCAGCCCCGGCGTTGTCTTGCGAGTATCGACCAGTCGAGCCGGAAGATCCTCGATTTTCTCTGCATATTTTCGAGTCATTGTCGCGATTCCAGATAAGCGCATCGCCAAATTTAGGGCAACCCGTTCTCCGGTCAGCAGCGCATCAAACGACCCTTGCATTTCAGCGATCGTCTCTCCTTTTTGACAAGCTCTTCCTTCTAGAGCCAACGCTTTGAAAGTCACAAACTGATCTAATAAGTAGAAGACTCTGGCAGCGATCGGCAATCCAGCAACCACGCCATCTTCTTTAGCCACCCATTTGGCAACCCCGATGGCATGACCTTGCGGAGTGCCAGCAAGCAAGAGGCTTTGAGTAGTGCGATCGCCGCGACCAATATCTTCTAAAAGCCAGTCTTGAAGGGAGCGATCGAGCACTAAGAACGGAGGCAGTACGGGGGTTGAGTAGTTCATCAAACTATCTGAGAGGTTGATCGCTAGACTTAATATTGGGTCTAGCCTATCGTCTCTTAAAGGATGTTTGAACAGTAATTTTCAATGTTGCAGGTTTAGATCTCGCTAAATCTCCATTAATTGAGAGGATCTAGCCCCAGGGTGTCAGCGAATTTTAGATTGATCTGGAGAGGCGTTTTGAATCAGGAATTGGATGCAGGATTGAAGAAATTGGCGGCGATCGTGGTGTTTGACATTGATGGCGTGGTGAGAGATGTCAGCGGCTCTTATCGTCGTGCCCTCGCTGACACCGTGGAACAGTTTACTCAAAACGCCTACCGTCCGACCTCTCAAGAGATCGATCTTCTCAAGTCAGAAGGAACGTGGAATAACGACTGGGAAGCATCTCAGGAGCTAGTGTATCGATATTTTGAGACCCAGAGGTCTTTACGAAGTTCGATCGACCTCAACTATTCAGAATTAGTCGCATTTTTTCAGTCTAAATATCGTGGCACCGATTCTGACCATTGGACGGGCTACATCTGCGATGAGCCTCTGCTTTTAGAATCTGCGTATCTAGATTCGCTGACTCGATCGGGCATTCGCTGGGGCTTTTTTAG
>Ga0209100_1002665_pt1 | contig 10832 bp, 10 predicted proteins | sample lystaG_FD_185480 | JGI IMG/M metagenome (GOLD analysis project Ga0209100, IMG submission 185480) | Glacier valley bacterial and archeal communities from Borup Fiord, Nunavut, Canada, to study Microbial Dark Matter (Phase II) -... | ecosystem: Environmental > Aquatic > Freshwater > Ice > Glacier ...
CTCTACGGCGTCCGCCTCCTGGATTCCGCAGTGGGTCAAAGTGGGAGGATTATGGTACTCGGGGCCAAACACAACGGTAAATTTAAGAATTGATAATGCTACGTTTGTTGCCAGTGGTAACGACCTGGGTCTTGATGATATTTCGATGGCAATTTGCGGACCCGATATATCGTATCCCAATACCGACTTAACGCCAAAATTTTGCAAACCGGGAATTTTACCGCTTGGAGCATTGGTTACCTCCACGATCAATACCTATTCTCATTACATTTTCGAGAGAAGCACCGATGGCGGAGCTACATGGCAGTTATTGTCAACCCCAAAAACAGGAAGTCCGGTATATAATATAGTTACAGACACCTACAGCTATATTGCCACTTATGGGGATATCCCCGTTGATGCCTCCATGAATGGTTACAAATACCGATTAAAGGTTGCAACAAATGAAACCAATCTGACAGGTGAAACATGTAATATATCTGCAATAAAGGTGATTACAGTTTCTGCTTTTACAAACCCCGATGCGGGAGCAGATATAACGGGTTGTAATCCTGCCACAACCGCACAACTTGCAGCCGCAGCTTCAGGGCAAGAATGGCTCACTGTAACCGGGAATCCCACGGGAGCAACCATCAACAATGCCGGAACAATTTCCGGAATGACAGTCAACGGGATTTATAAATTCCAATTGAGCAATACTGCCGGATGTTACGACACGGTAAGCGTCGTGCGCGATCAGGTTGGCAACGCTGGTGCCGATGTCAATGGTTGCGCAGGGGTGTCTACATACAAACTTACGGATGCCGGCACAGGATATGCCTGGGAAGTGGTTGCGGGTAATCCGGTGAATGCCACCATCAACAATACAACAGGTGTGATTTCAGGAATGACATTGGTTGGTACTTACCATTTTGTTTTAAGATCATCTTTCGGCGGTTGTACCGACGAGGTCACCATTACTGTTCCAACGGCAATAACTGCTTCCGCCTCCGCATCATCAATACTTTGTTATGAAGGTACGTCAACGGTAACGATAACCGGTTCAGGAGGAACAGCTCCATTGTCCTATACTTTTAATGGCGTCACCAACGGGTCTGGCATATTTAATGCAATTGTTGCAGGAGCAGGTTATAACTGGAGTGTTACAGATGCCGGAAATTGCACACCCGTAGCGGGAATTATTTCAATAACCCAACCGGCCATATTAACCGGTTCAGCCACCATGGTAAATGCCCCTTGTCCCGGAGCATCCACAGGAAGTGCCACTGCCGTTGCTTCAGGAGGTGTTGCTCCTTACAGCTATTCATGGAATACCACCCCTGTACAGACCTCTGCAATAGCAGGTAACCTTGCAGCAGGCACTTATACAGTCACGATCACCGATAATAACGGATGTATAACTTCACCCACTGTAACTGTTATTTCGCAGGACTTAATCCCCCCCACCTTTACAGCGCCTGGTCCATTTGAGTTCTGCGTCGAAAATCTATATTCGGCCGGATACATATCGAACGGTTTACAAATCAATCCCACACCCGACTATTACCTCTTTCAAATAGGAAGTACAATTCTTGACCTTGATCCAGATGATCTTAAAAACGAATTTAACGATAACTGTTGCGCCGATAACCTGCTTGTGATTCACTGGCGTATGACCTTTACAGATACTCCAAATCCAGGGGCACCTCCGGCAATGCTAACCCATGCACCGATACCCGATCAAACCGGTCAGCCATCGTTATATGGATCTGACATCCAGTTTCCTGGTGACGGCGTGAACTTTACAAGTGTAACGCACAAAATAACCTATTGGTTGACTGATTGCAATGGCAATAAATCCTTAGAGAAGGACGTAAATATCACAATTAAGCCCAGACCTAATATTACACTGATAAATTAATAATCCATTTAATAATAATTAGCAATATGAAACAAGGAAAAGACATAGGAAAAGAGGCGACAGGCCAAAAGATGCAAGGCTTTGATGATGCAATTATCATCTCCTATTTAACATTGGCTCAGATTCAACCGGCAATTAATGTGCCTCTTATCTTCTTAATAAAATCAAGAGGAGCATGTTTGCCTGACTGTCGGGATCGTCCGGAAACGGGTTTTTGCCTGGGACCGGACATTCAACCAGTTATCTCCAAATGGAGCAAAATCAAAAATTAAAATATTTTATTAAACAGATCAAAAACAATACTCAATTTTTTCACACAATTAAATTTTATTATCATGAAAAAGCAAATTTTATTTCTCGTAGCCTTATTACTGGCAATTTTCACCAGTGTAACGATGTCATTTGGGCAGGCACTTGTAGGTTCAGCCCCCCGTGGAATTAACTGTACTGACGATGCCATGCATCCTATTGCAGGTAAAAAGTATATTTACAAAGCATCCTCGAATCAGGTTGGAAATTATACATTTTGGTCAACCAAGGATATGAATTTTATCGCCACAGCAGCTGGTGTTACGACCACCAATATTGCGACAAAACTCACTACTCCTGCTGATCTTTTAACCGCAAGTGCAAATTATGCCACCGCTGATGCAACAGACAATGTTGAGATCACCTGGTCGGATGCTATACTAAACGGGACTACCACTGCAGCCCCAACTTTTGTAGCTGTTAATCAGGATGGACTCTGTGCAAACAATTTAAAAGTTTGGTCAATCATACCTATTAAAGCTTTTACAGTTGATATCCGGAACATTGACAATGCAAATCCAACAGGAACTCCCAAGGCTTTTGATGCAACTGATGACCAGTGCTTTGATCAGGTTAGAGGTGCAAAGTTTAATGCAGTTTCAAGTGCAATGGAATATAATTTCGGCACCCAGGTTTTATATTTTGAAGTTATTGCTGCCAATTTTACGAATTCGTGGACACCCACATTTACGCTTTCGGCATTGGGCAATGGTCAAACTGCAGTTATCGAATGGGCTTATGATGCAGCATTTTCAAATCCTGCTACACCAGTTGTGGTAACATCAGGAACTCCAAGTGCAACTGTTGTTACAACTGCTGCTACGAGCACAACCCTCGGGGTCTCAATTTTTGTCAGGGTAACAATTACAAACAACACCTTCGAGGGTCTGGCCTCAACTCCGGTCTCTCTTACCGTTGATGGCGTTAATTCCGTCAATGAATGGGATATTGAAAATAATACCCTTGTTGCAGCAGGTCCATTATGTGGTGTAGGAACGCTCAATGATAAAATGGATGTAGCGACTCAGACACTCAACCCACGTCCAACTGTAACTCCTGTTGCCCCATCAACACCTTTTGTTCCGGGTAACGAAACAAATTAGTACCTGGTTTTTGCTTTTTCATGAACGCTCTACTTTTCCCGGTCAGAATTTCATCCGGCCGGTGAAAGTCAGGGTAAAGAAAAGCAAACGAACTTCATGCCACCCGATTGAATAGAAAAGGTGAGGCATCTTATAAATCAAATACTTAAGAAAATCATTCAACAGCAAAATATAATGTTAAGAAAATGAGTCATGAAAAATTATCAGCATGGTCCATCAGGCGAACGTCCTCCTGACTTCAACTATGGAAGGGGCGATCCGCCTGAAGGATTAAATAATTCAAACAGAATGCCTTTCACCGCGTTCTGGCACAATCGTAAGATCTGGCTTACCTGCTTTAACAGCGTATGTCAGGATTTTTTGCGTCTAAACGCCGGGGAGATTCAATTACAAAAAATGACTTTCAAATTATGAATTTCTAAGTTTTAAACATTGTATCTTAAACCTTTGTACATATTACGACTTGTGATAGAAGTGCTGATAACACTACTATTAGCCTTGGCACCCGCCTTGGCAGAGACCGTTGTGCACCAAGGCAAAACGACAACATTATTGGTAGTCCCGGTTCCGGGGCACACATACGAATGGGAACTTTATAATGATGCAACCATCAATTTTGCAACAGTATCCGGCAATTGTCCAATTACATCAGCTGCATTTGTTGGAGGAAATTATGGAACAAGTGTCCAGGTAAACTGGAAAGAAACAGGGATCTATTTTTTCAAGGTTACAGCACGTGATGCTTTAGGCTGCACAATGAACTTGAAAATCGGAATGCTAAAGGTAATACCAATAGAAATCGAAGCGGTCATTGCGGGAATAACGCAAACAGGAGCCTGTGAACAAGTTAAGCTTGATGCGTCGAATTCAATTGGTGATCTTGTTAAATACGAATGGACGATGATTGACAAGGGTGGAGCATTAACCCGGCAAACAGGGTTAACAACAGAATTCCTTCTTTCACCCGCTTTCAACGGGTCACTTCCTGCCGATTTCAAAGTAAAATTACAGGTTACAAACCGCAATGGGCTAACAAACAGCAATACAGTCACTATCAGAGTCGATCAACTACCAGTTGCGGAAATCTATTCATCCGGAAAATTGGAAAAAGACGGGACCATGATTGTTGATGGAACCGTTTCGACCGGAACTGCACTCAATTACAGGTGGGTTTCATCTGCCGGAAAAATAGTGGGACCCAATAACGAGCCAACTGTAAAATTAATGGCGCCAGGAATTTATTCACTCGAAATCACCGATAATCATGGATGCAAGTCAATAAAAAGCTTTAAATTCCCGTTGGAAATCCACCAAATCATGGCCAATCCGGATTATGCCCGTACCTCATGGTCGCTTGATACAACCATCAGGGTATTGGATAATGATATGTCAACAGTTAAGCTAATCCCTGGAACAGTCCATGTTACGCAGCAACCTACGCGAGGTGGAACGAAGGTAAACGCGGATGGTACAATTACCTACAGTCCAACCGAACGGCACTCCGGACGCGATCAGTTTGTTTATGAAGTGTGCGATGAGGTAAATTTATGTGCTTCGACCACTGTGACCATCGACATATACGACAGCGGATTAACTGTTCCGGAAGGATTTTCTCCAAATGGTGATGGAGTCAATGATCACCTTGTATTTCACGGCCTTGAGAATTATCTCAAATCACAGTTATATGTCTTTACACGTTCAGGACAGCCTGTTTACCAAAGCATTGATTATCTAAATGATTGGGGTGGCACAACCATACATAGCACGATGACCAGCCTTGAACTTGTTCCAACGGGAGTTTACTACTATGTGCTGAAATTGGGGGGAACGAACCGATCAGTGAAAGGATTCGTCTATATTGGTTATTAAGCACAAGAAAAAATCAACAACCTAAAATATAAAAGGTAAAGGGAAGTCGTAATACGCTTCCCCTTTACCTTCCTAAATTATCTGATCTCTGAGCGTGTTTCTATTTCAAAACCCACAACTCTTTGCCAATTTTTGTGAAGGCGGTTACTGCCTTATCGAGGTGTTCCCTGCGATGAGCCGCGGAAAGTTGAACCCTGATGCGGGCCTGTCCCTGTGGTACAACCGGATAATAAAATCCGATCACATAAATTCCTTCATCAAGCAGACGGGTTGCAAATTCCTGCGACAGCTTTGCATCATAAAGCATGACGGCACAAATAGCTGATTTAGTAGGTTTGATATCAAATCCCGCTTCCCTGATTTTGGCAACAAAGTATTCAGTATTCTCATGTAAACGATCCTGTAATTCAGTTGATTCTGTCATCATTTCGAACACCCTGATTCCGGCTCCGACAACCGCAGGTGGAATTGAATTGGAGAAAAGATAAGGTCGTGAACGCTGACGCAGCAACTCGATAATTTCCTTTCGTCCTGTCGTAAACCCGCCAACTGCACCACCAAAAGCTTTGCCAAGTGTTCCTGTGATAATATCAACTTCACCGCGGACATTAAATTTCTCGGTAACACCACGACCGGTTTCACCAACAACGCCCGCAGAATGGCATTCATCTATCATTACGAGCGCATCGTATTTTTTTGCCAACCGGACAATTTCATCCAACGGCGCCACATTTCCATCCATCGAAAATACACCATCCGTAACCACAATCCGGAACCTTGCATCCTGCGATTTAATTAACTGCTGCTCAAGATCAGCCATATCGGCATTGTTATACCTGTAACGGGCAGCTTTACACAAACGAACACCGTCGATGATGGAAGCATGGTTCAGTGAATCAGAAATAATTGCATCTTCTTCCGAGAACAAAGGTTCAAAAACACCGCCATTTGCATCGAAGCAGGCAGCATACAATATCGTATCTTCTGTTCCAAAGAATTCGGCAATCTTTTGTTCGAGAACTTTATGCAAATCGGTCGTACCGCAAATAAACCGCACCGACGACATTCCATATCCGTAGGAATCGAGTGATGATTTGGCAGCTGCGATTAATTCGGGGTGATTCGAAAGTCCCAGGTAATTATTCGCACAGAAGTTGAGTACTTCTTTCCCCGAGTCCAACTTTATCACTGCATCCTGTGACGAAACGATGATTCGTTCGCCCTTGTAAAGACCTGCACTCTTAATGTTTGACAGCTCATTCTGAAGGTGTTCCTTTATTTTTCCGTACATATTTTAAGTTTTCATTGAATTGCAAACAAAATCATTTAAAACGCAACAGACATAAGCTCTTCACCAAGATGATGCAATGCAGCTTCAATTCGTTTTTTTTGCTCAGGTCGTGGACGACTTGCACCTGAGGCATAATGTTGCAGTTGCCTTTGGTTAATTCCGGTTATACGCTGAAGAGCCGCATTAGTAAATATACCCCGATAATGCAGTAATAAACTTTGGGTATCGAAACTGAAGACCAATTCATAATCACCCAAGAATACAACCGAAATTTCATCACCAAACTCGCGACTTGTTTCCAAATGAAATTCAACAGCTTCATTCATATTTCGTTTGAGTTCCTCAAATGTTTTACCCGTTGATAAACATCCGGGAAGTATTTCGATATACGATGAATAATTATTTTCGGACAGTTCTACTGTTACTACTATTTTCTCCATTGTTAATACAACCGATTGCTTTTTTAGACAATGCAAATATAATAGTATTTTTACTATTACTTGTTTAATTGGTACTTTTTTTAAACCTGTTCCTAGTAATAATGAAAACCTTGATATGACGGGAACAATGCTAATATAATATTTTTCACTATAATAACAATAAAATTGGCAATCGTTAAATATTTCGTCTTATTGAAAAATAATTGATACAATACTTTAATTTTGGTATATAATTATATACCTTTACGAAGCCAATTAAAAAGAATACTGCTTTATGAAGTCATCAGAATTTCACAGAAAAGTAAAAAAGAACGGTTGGGTACACATCAGAACCGAAGGTAGTCATTACATCTACGAAAAAAATGGCATTACCTATCCTGTTCCATTTCACGGTACTAAAGAAATTGGTAAAGGTTTAGTAAGTACAATCATCAAAGAGATGGGGCTTAAATAGCCTCTATTTTTAAAAACAATAAGTTATGGGAACAATAAAGGTAGTCATTGAGAAAACAAAAGATTTTTATTCCGCTTATGCGGTGAATGCAGCGGGTATTTATGCAGGTGGCGAAACCGTTGAAGAGGTAAAACAGTCGGTGCTTGATGCGATTGTGCTCTTGAAAAAATACAATACAGACGAGAACATTCCTGAAATTTTAAAAGGAGAATATCAAATTGAATACATGGTTGACGTGCAAAGTTTTTTGAATTATTACAACCAGGTGTTTACCAATGTGGCACTCGAACGAATAACAGGGATCAATCAAAAATTGTTGCACCATTATGCCACAGGGTTGAAGAAACCGAGAGAGCCACAACGGAAGAAAATCGAAAATGCACTTCACAAATTAGGGTCCGAACTTCTATTGGTTCAGCTATAGGTGTTTATCAGTTTGTCAATTGGACGAAAGCAGTTTCAAGAGGTATTCCTCCATCTTTTCAGGCTTCGTGGTTGGTGCAAAACGCTTGACCGGTTTGCCGTCGCGGTCGATAGCAAACTTCGTGAAGTTCCATTTAATCCTGCCACCCAAAAATCCAGGTAGTTTCTTTTTAAGAAAAACATAGATTGGATGCGCCCCTGATCCATTCACTTCTATCTTGTCGAACATCTGAAAACTGACGCCATAATTAATCAGGCATCCTTCCGAAATCTCTTTTGAACTTCCCGGCTCCTGACTGCCAAACTGATTGCACGGGAATCCCAGGATGACCAAACCTTTCTCGCTGTACTTTCTGTTCAACTCCTCCAGCCCTGCATATTGAGGTGTAAACCCACATTTGCTCGCGGTATTCACAATCACGACGACTTTGCCTTTGTAGTCAGCCATGGTTTTTATTTTTCCCTGAAGTGTTTTGGCCGAAAAACTATAAAATGTATTCTCCATAACTATTAACTGATAAAATGTTAAATGACACAAATCATTTGATGATTACAACTGATACAATGCCTTTACTGTAAACGAAAATTCGCCGCATTTGTTTACATAAACCAGTTTCAGCGCGTCAAAACCACCGAAAAATCGGTCAATCTTCCTCAAATCTTTATTTGGAATTTCTCTAAATATGATAACTTACGATAGAATACTGAACAATTATCCACCTCTGTTGTACTTTGTATTTGACATCAAATAAAAACAAGTTCCTTCAGAATTTTTGATGGATCGGAATTTTGAATTGGATTTATAACTTAGTGACCTGAAAAACGGGAAAGATGAATATCATGTTTTTACTTATTGGAGTAAGTTTTTTAGTTGCCTTCCTGTTTCTCGTCCTGTTTATCTGGGCCGTGAAGAGCGGGCAGTATGACGATACTTTCACCCCTTCGATCAGGATTTTGTTTGATGATGATTTGGAACCTACGATTGAAGATAAAGATAAACCAAAAGTGTAGTTAGCTAAACAAACGGAAGAAATATGGAAATTCAGCAATTCAATTACGACAACAAAACAGTCAAGTATTTTATAATGGCCACGATGATCTGGGGTGCAGTTGCCCTGCTGGTGGGTTTATTGATCGCATTACAGTTGGCGTTTCCTGCATTTAATCTTGGAATCGAGTACACAACTTTTGGCCGGACCCGTCCGCTACATACCAATGCGGTTATTTTTGCATTTATCGGAAATGCAATGTTTGCCGGAATCTACTACTCATTGCAACGCATTTTAAAAGCCCGGCTGTTCAACGATGTATTGAGCAAAATCCACTTCTGGGGATGGCAATTTATCATCCTATGCGCAGCATTGACATTGCTGTCGGGTTTTACTACCGGAAAAGAGTATGCCGAACTTGAATGGCCCATCGACCTTATGATTGCAGTAGTGTGGGTTGCCTTTGGATGGAATATGATCGGAACCGTATTAAAACGAAGGGTTAAGCATATTTACGTTTCTGTCTGGTGGTACCTGGCTACTTTTTTGGGAGTCGCCATTTTACACATCGTAAACAGTATTGAAATTCCCGCCTCATTCCTTAAAAGTTACCCCGTGTATGCGGGTGCCCAGGATGCGGTGGTGCAGTGGTGGTATGGTCATAACGCCGTTGCATTCTTTTTAACCACGCCGTGGCTTGGATTAATGTACTATTATCTGCCTAAATCGGCCAACCGTCCCATTTATTCCTATCAACTTTCGATCGTCCATTTCTGGACTTTGATATTTCTCTACATGTGGGCCGGTCCTCACCATTTATTATACCAGGCTTTGCCCGACTGGGTACAGGCTTTGGGTGTAACCTTCTCAATCATGCTGATAGCACCGTCGTGGGGCGGGATGATCAATGGTTTATTGACACTCCGGGGAGCCTGGGACAAGGTTCGTGACAATGCCGATCTCAAATTTATCGTTATTGCATTAACCGCCTATGGTATGTCAACCTTCGAGGGTCCTATGATGTCGTTAAAAAGCGTTAATGCGATCAGCCATTTCACCGACTGGACGGTAGCGCATACGCACATTGCAGGGATGGGCTGGAACGGCGGACTCATATTTGGTATGTTTTATTGGCTGGTTCCAAAACTTTTCAGAACCCCGCTGTACTCCAAAAAACTGGCAAATACCCATTTCTGGATTGCGACACTTGGTATACTGATGTTTGCCATTCCACTTTACTGGGCCGGGATTACCCAATGGCTGATGTTACGGGAATATACGAAAGATGGCTTGCTGGCATACCCAAATTTCCTCGAAACCACTACGCAGATTCTTCCGATGTATAAATTCAGGATTGTAGGTGGCTTGCTCTTTCTGACCGGTTATTTAATGTTCTTCTACAATATTATGAAGACGGTAAAAGCCGGAAGCATTATCGCGGATGAGGCTACTGAAGCGCCTGTTTTGACGGACTCGTCAGCAAGGAAATACGGGGAATCGATCCATCGGCTGATTGAAAGAAGAGGGGTTGTTTTTTCGGTACTTGTATTTATTGCACTTGCGATTGGCGGAGCAGTTGAGATCATCCCCATGCTCAAGATTCAATCAAATATTCCTAAGATTGCTGCAGTTACCCCATACACACCCCTTGAATTAGCCGGGCGTGATATATATGTCGCCAACGGTTGCTATAACTGTCACTCGCAACAGGTTCGGCCGCTTAGGTACGAAACCGACCGTTATGGCGAGTATTCAAAAATCGGGGAGTTTGTTTACGACCATCCTTTCCAGTGGGGTTCGCGCCGGACCGGTCCCGACCTCGCTCGTGCAGGTTATGTGGGGAGTTCTACTTACAAAACAGCCATCTGGCATTATAACCATTTTACGAAACCACTCGAAATTAATCCGCAAACCATTATGCCCGCCTATCCATGGTTGGCAAAGAATGTTGTGGATCTAAGTCAGATACCGACTAAAATCAGGGTGATGCAAATGCTGGGTGTTCCGTATGCTAAAGACTACGATCAAAAAGCAGTTGCTGATTACAATTCACA
>Ga0209100_1002670_pt1 | contig 10820 bp, 6 predicted proteins | sample lystaG_FD_185480 | JGI IMG/M metagenome (GOLD analysis project Ga0209100, IMG submission 185480) | Glacier valley bacterial and archeal communities from Borup Fiord, Nunavut, Canada, to study Microbial Dark Matter (Phase II) -... | ecosystem: Environmental > Aquatic > Freshwater > Ice > Glacier ...
CCAGGGGTATATAATAGGAAGTACGATAAAGGTAAGCAAAGGAGCGAGTAATGTTGGAAGGAACTTTTAAAATTGAATCCAGGTTTAAACCTACGGGAGATCAGCCTCAAGCCATCGAGCAGCTGGTTGAATCAATCAACAAAGGAAACCGTGGACAAACTCTACTGGGCGTAACCGGTTCAGGTAAAACCTTTACCATGGCGAATATCATTGAACGGACACAAAGACCGACACTGGTTCTGGCTCATAATAAAACACTGGCAGCTCAGCTTTGTTCAGAATTCCGGGAGTTTTTTCCTGAAAGCGCTGTGGAATACTTTGTCTCCTATTATGATTACTATCAGCCGGAAGCGTACGTCGCACAAACGGATACCTATATAGAAAAAGATGCATCTGTAAACAGTGAAATAGATAAATTGAGGCATTCAGCGACTTCCTCCTTGTTTGAACGCAGGGATGTGATCGTCGTGGCCTCAGTGTCCTGTATTTATGGACTGGGTAATCCTGATGAATACCGGAATCTTTCGATTTCCTTAAGACCTGGTATGGTGAAGGATCGGGATGATGTGATAAGAAAACTTGTTGAAATCCAATATGAAAGAAATGATATTGACTTTACAAGGGGAACTTTTCGGGTAAGGGGAGACATTCTAGATGTCGTTCCGGCCAATGAAACAGCGAGAGGTGTTCGTGTTGAATTTTTCGGGGACGAGATTGAGAGAATCCGAGAATTTGATGTACTTACGGGCGAAATCCTTACTGAGCTTTCTCATACGGTATTTTTTCCAGCATCCCACTTTGCGACGTCCTATGACAAGCTCGAAAAAGCAATCCATGTGATTGAAGAGGAGCTTGAAGACAGGCTCAAAGTGCTCAATCGTGAAGACAAGCTTCTGGAGGCGCAAAGACTAAGACAAAGAACAAATTTCGATATTGAGATGATCAAAGAAATGGGCTACTGCTCTGGTATTGAGAACTATTCGAGAATTCTTGACGGAAGAGAACCGAATACCCCGCCAAAGACCCTCATCGACTATTTTCCGGAGGATATGCTCCTATTCATTGACGAGAGCCATGTGACACTACCTCAGCTGCGTGCAATGTACGCTGGGGACCGTTCAAGAAAAGAAAACTTAGTAAATTACGGATTTCGTCTTCCGTCAGCGTTTGATAACAGACCACTTAAGTTTGAAGAATTTGAGAAGAAGATGAAGCAAGTGCTTTATGTTTCTGCGACGCCTACAGACTATGAAAAGAAGCGTTCTGCTGTGATTGCTGAGCAGATCATCAGGCCAACAGGTCTGATGGATCCTGAAGTCATCGTAAGACCCGTTAAAGGACAGATAGACGATCTCTATGGGGAAATCAACAGGACGATCGAAAAAGGATTCAGAGTCCTTGTGACGACCCTGACGAAGAGAATGTCAGAAGACTTAACTAAATATTTTAAGGAGCTGAGGGTGAAAATCACTTATATGCACTCGGATATCGAAACCATGGAAAGGATGAAAATCATCCGAGACTTAAGACTCGGCGAAATTGATGTCCTGGTTGGCATCAATCTCCTCAGAGAAGGACTCGACATTCCAGAGGTTGCCTTGGTTGCAATCCTTGATGCCGACAAGGAAGGATTTCTTCGTTCTGAGACCAGTCTAATCCAGACCATCGGACGAGCAGCGCGTAACAGCGAATCAAAGGTAATTTTGTATGGCGACAGAATCACAAAATCCATGGAAAAAGCGATGTATGAGACAGAAAGAAGAAGGAAAATCCAGAAAGAATATAATGAAGCCAATGGGATCACCCCGACGACCATCACAAAAGATATTCGAGATGTCATTGAAATTACGAAACTGACCGAGCAAATAGAGGAATTCAACTCGCTCGAAGAAATCATGAAATACAGTAAAGACAATCTGGAGAAAGCCATCAAGAAACTTGAACTCGATATGTACAAGGCATCAAAAGAGCTGGAGTTTGAGAGAGCTGCCTTTATCCGGGATGAAATTACCAAACTTAAGAAAGAGCTGATCAAAAACAAGAATTAACAGGAAACAGGAGAGAATAATTTGGGATCAAATATGAAGAACATTGTAATCAAAGGGGCGAAAGTCAATAACCTTAAGAATATCAGCCTGGAAATACCAAGAGACAAACTCGTGGTATTCACCGGGCTATCCGGTTCGGGGAAATCTTCTCTGGCATTTGACACCCTTTATGCTGAAGGCAGAAGACGATATGTGGAATCTTTATCCTCCTATGCGAGACAATTTCTAGGGCAGATGGACAAGCCTGACGTTGAATCCATCGAAGGACTTAGTCCTTCGATTTCCATCGACCAGAAGACAACCTCCAAGAATCCCCGTTCCACAGTGGGAACCGTCACAGAAATCTATGATTATCTGAGACTTCTCTATGCCAGGGTAGGAACGCCGCATTGTCCGATTTGCGGCAAAGTGATTGCCTCACAAAGCATCGACCAGATGGTGGATAAGGTTCTGGAACTTCCTGAGCGGACAAGGATTCAAATTTTGGCGCCGATGGTAAAAGGGAAGAAGGGTGAACATACAAAGATCTTTGAAGAGATTAAAAAAAGCGGATATGTCAGGGCAAGAATAGATGGTGCAATCATTGATGTTTCTGAAGAAGAAGTTAACCTGAAAAAGACGCTTAAACATAACATCGAAGCAGTCATCGACAGGTTGGTCCTTCGTGAAGATATCAAGGGAAGACTGACAGAATCCATCGAGCAGGCGTTGAAGCTTGGAGATGGCAATGTCGTGATCAGCATCATCGATGGGGAAGAGCTGCTTTTTTCTGAGAAATTCGCATGTCCCGAACACAATATCGGCATCGAAGAACTGGAACCGAGGATGTTCTCTTTCAATGCGCCTTATGGGAAATGCCCACACTGCGACGGACTGGGGACTTTACTTGAAATCGATGAGAATCTGGTCATTCCGGATAAAAGCAAGAGCATCATGGATGGTGCAATTGCCTCCTGGGGGGTCGGAAGACTAAAAGATGACTCCTGGACCTACGGTATTTTGCAAGCCCTTTCAAAACGTTACGGGCTTGATCTGAATGCCCCTATTGAAGAGTTTTCGCCAGAAATGCTGGACATTCTTCTTTATGGCACCAGAGGAGAGAAACTCAAGGTTTACTACACGAAAAACTATGCCAAGGGTGAATACAACTACGCTTATGAAGGCGAAGTCAACAACATGAAGAGAAGGTACATGGAATCAAGTTCGGATTATATCAAGGGTGAAATCGAGCAGTATATGTCGAGCAATCCTTGCCCAACCTGTAACGGCGCAAGGCTTAAGCCTGAAGTCCTTTCAGTTACTGTAAGTGGAAAGAACATTTTTGAATTTACGACTATGAGCATTTTTGAAGAACTTGATTTCATCAGGAGTCTTGACCTCACGGATAAGCAAAGAATGATTGGAGAACAGATTATTATTGAAATCGATTCAAGACTTAGTTTCCTGATGAATGTCGGACTTGATTACCTGAATCTTGCTAGAAATGCAGGAACACTTTCCGGAGGAGAAGCTCAGAGAATAAGGCTTGCCACACAGATTGGATCAAGTCTGATGGGCGTTCTCTATATCCTTGATGAGCCAAGCATTGGATTGCATCAAAGGGATAACGACAGGCTCATTGAAACCTTAAAGAGGCTGAGGGACAATGGAAACACGTTGATTGTTGTCGAGCATGATGAAGATACGATAAGAAGTGCCGATTATATCGTTGATATCGGACCTGGTGCAGGTGAATACGGCGGAGAAGTTGTCGCTAAAGGTACTTTAAAGCAGGTGATGAAATCAAAACGAAGCATTACCGCGAAATATCTGACAGGAGAAATGAAGATTGAAGTTCCGAGCGAAAGAAGAAAAGGAAACGGAAATTTTATCACCGTAAAGGGTGCAAGAGAAAATAATCTGAAGAATCTCACGGTGAAATTCCCTCTAGAGAAATTCATTGCGGTTACCGGAGTATCTGGTTCAGGCAAATCCACGCTGATCAATGAGATTTTGTATAAGGTGCTGCATCGGAAAATCAACAGAGCCAAGGTTTTGCCTGGAAAGCATGATGCTGTCCTTGGGATCGAGTATATCGATAAGATCATCGATATCGACCAAAGCCCGATTGGCAGAACCCCAAGGTCAAATCCTGCGACCTATACCGGAGTTTTCGACATAATCAGGGAACTCTATGCCAATACGCCGGATTCGAAGTCCAAAGGGTACAAACCTGGACGATTCTCCTTTAATGTGAAGGGCGGAAGATGCGAAGCCTGTTCAGGAGACGGTATCATAAAGATAGAAATGCAATTTTTGTCTGATGTTTATGTTCCTTGCGAAATCTGCAAAGGGAAAAGATATAATAGAGAAACACTTGAAGTAAAATACAAAGGCAAGAGCATTTCTGATGTTCTTGATATGACCGTTGAAGAAGCTGAAAAATTCTTTGAAAATCAACAACGGATCCACAATAAGATTAAAACCCTTGTTGATGTTGGAATGGGCTATGTCAAGATGGGACAACCTTCAACCCAGCTATCAGGTGGAGAAGCCCAAAGAATAAAGCTGGCCTATGAACTTTCGAAGATCGGGACAGGCCAGACCCTATACATGCTGGATGAACCTACAACTGGACTGCATACAGATGATGTCAAAAGACTCAATGAAATTTTGCAGAGGCTCGTGGATTCAGGCAACACCGTCATTGTCATCGAACATAATCTGGATATTATCAAGTGCGCCGACCATGTCATCGATTTAGGACCTGAGGGTGGAGAAAAAGGCGGAACCCTTGTTGCTGAAGGTACGCCGGAGGAAATAGCGATGAATCCATTGTCCTTTACCGGAAAATATTTGAAAAAGATGCTGGACTAGTTGTTGTTTGCTCAAATTGGTTATATTAATGCTTTAGGGAAAAAACAGATGTCAGATACAGGGTTTCATCATCAAATATTGGCAAAACACGGCTTTTGAAAGAGTAATATGAATTAAATGCATAATAAATACTTGTTATAAGGAGATATGTGCAATGAAAATATGTAGCAAATGTAATAATGAACTAATAGACGACTTGGAAGTTAATGCGCAAGGCGTATATGAGGTAGCTATCTCGTATAAAAATAGAACTTTGGGTAATCAAAGAGGGAAAGTTAAATCAACGCTTTGTCCTAAGTGTGGAGATGTCGCATTTTATCTTGATCAGGAAGCCATAGATATTGTAATGAAGGATATTCCGAAATAAGTTTCGGGCGTTTCAAAATTGTCAAAGGATCAACAGGGTTAATATAAACTTTAGATTAATGAGAACACTAACACAAAGAAAGTAAATTTCAGGCTTTGGAGGATTCGATAAAATTATCGAATCCTTCTTTCTTTATTCAAATCTTCAGGCGCTGAGAATTTTTTATTCTGTTGCTTCACATCCAAAAAAGCGAAGAAAGATGCAGAAAATATTGATGCATAAAATTAAATTGAGTAAAGTGTAACTAGTGCATTTAGTAGAAACTAATGAATTGAGGATAAGAAGTAACATGTAAGGCTAAGTTCAAGGAAATGAGCACTGCCAGCTTATCGGTGGCATTTATATCATTCCTCATTGGACTTGCAGTGAAAAAATTTCTTGGAGTTGAGGTTTAGTTTTACAAAATCACGTTTAATTTCATTTCTTACGATTCATCGAAATATGATCTGAATATGATGATGTGGACAAGGATCCGATGATTAAGTTGGATTCTTGTACTTTGGGCTGGAATCGAAAATATGTTCTATCGATAATGTTTATAATTTGGTATAATTGGTAGGAGAAGATGATATCAAAGGAGAATTTTTAAGACTCTAGATGCCTTAATTTAAGGCGAATTTCAAGCAATGTTAATGTTGAGACTGTAATATTAAAGATATCTAGGGATAAAGGAGGGGAATTATGGACATTAATCGAATTATCGGATTGATATTTACAAGTTTTTTTGTTTTGGTCTTATTCTATATTATTTTAAGGTCGCTTTTTCTTATGCAAAAAGACATGAAAAATGGTTATGACAAACAAGAGGAAGATACCTTGCGTTTAAAAATCCTAAAGTCCGGAGACAACAAAAATCTCAAAGAAGGATTATTGATCACAATGACTCATGAGACAACTTTCGGAAGAAAAAACGACAATACTGTAGTTCTGACAGATCCTTATGCGTCTGGATATCACTTTAGAATTTTTCCGAAGGAAGGAAGATTTGTCATCGAAGATAACAAATCAACCAATGGAACCCTCCTCAATGGAGAGAAATTAGCAATGAAGACTTACCTGAAGAATGATGACCTAATCACTGTGGGTAATTTGTCAATCAAAGTCATTGTCTAATGGGAGAATACAAATATGAAAGATACTAAAGTTAGAATGCTCATTCCAATTTATTTTTTAACCTTTGCACTTTTCCTTAATATATCGATCATGTCGTCGCCTTTTGATATCGGTGCACTCATCATGGCTGGAGTCATGTGTGTACTCATAGGCTATGCCCATTTGGTCGTCAATAAGTTTTTTTCTCATGGTGACAAATTTCTTGTCACGTTCATTTCAGTTTTACCGGTCATCGGCATATCCGTTCTTTACAGACTCGATCCCAATGTCGCGATAAAGCAGGTTCTATGGTTTATCATCGGAATCAGCATTTATATTGCCCTTGTGATTGTCCTTCCGGATCTTAACCGGTTTGCCAAGTATAAGAATTTCTACCTTGTAGGAACCATTATCTTTATGGCGATGGCGACCTTTATCGGTGTAACCAAGTATGGTGCAAAGAACTGGGTAGACCTTGGGCCGATATCTTTTCAACCATCAGAATTCGGGAAAATCTTCTTTGTGTTTTATCTGGCCAGCAGTCTGAAAAATTATACAGATTTGAAGTCACTTATAGAACCGGGGATTGTTGTTGTGGTTTCTCTTGGTTTCATGGTTCTACAACGGGACCTTGGTTCCGCGATGATTTTTACCTTTATTGCAATTGCGATGATTTATACGACGACTTCTAAACTCAAATATCTGCTCATTTCGTTTGGACTAAGTGCTGTGGGTGCTTTAACAAGTTACGCGCTCTTTCCACATATTCGAAACAGAGTAATGATTTGGCTAGATCCATGGCAATACGCCAGCGATGAAAGCTACCAGATTGTTCAGGGCCTTTATGCCATAGCTTCTGGTGGATTCTTAGGAAGTGGTCTTTTTAATGGATATCCGCAATATATTCCAATCAATAAATCCGACTATATTTTTGCTGTCATTGTAGAGGAACTGGGCATGATTTTCGCCTTGGGCATCATGATTATCTATTTCCTCATGTTTTTTAGAAACATTAGAGCAGCAATAAACGCCAAATCCGTATTTACATCGCTACTCGTTGTTGGCTTCTCCGTGATGATCGCCATGCAGGTTATTGTCATCATCGGAGGCGTACTCAATATGATTCCACTTACCGGCATTACCTTGCCACTCATCAGTTATGGTGGTACGTCGATGCTTACGGTATTCTTTTGCCTGGGTATCATACAGAAGATATCCGAGGAGGTGTAGATAGTGAAAGAGGATGCTAGACGAAAAGCATTGAATAAGAATATCATGATCCTTTCTGGTGTCATTTTGGCGCTCTTTATAGGAATCATGGGTTATATGGTGTATTTCAAGATTGCTATGGCAGCGGATATCGCATCAAAACCAGGAAATGTCAGATACGCTGCACAAAGGAACGAAGTGCTCAGAGGGACAATCTATGATAAAAATGGTGCCGTCCTTTCCTACAGTGAAAGGCTTGAAAGCGGAAGTCAGCAGAGAGTCTATAATGGACAGAAGTTTTTCGCACAAATTCTAGGTTTTATCTCAAATTCCGGTACAACAGGACTTGAAAGCTATATGGATAAGACATTAATCACGGATGAATACAAGCTGAATATCAATAGATCGAATTTGCTTGAAATTTTGAAGAATCCTACACAGGCAATTCAAAGGACAAAAGCAGGTAATAATGTGGTGACAACATTCGATTCGGGACTTCAGCAAAAAGCCTATGAGCTACTCGGCGATAAACTGGGAGACAGCGGCTCTATTGTTGCAATGAATCCTAAAACCGGAGAAATTCTTGCCATGGTTAATCGTCCAAGTTATGATCCAAACAACCTCGATAAAGAATATGAAAGCCTTCTTAAGAATACCAAAGATGATGGTATGCTTCTAAACAAGGCCGCAAGAGGAACTTATTTTCCAGGTTCAACCTTCAAAATCATCACGCTGATTTCTGCCCTTGAAAATCTTGAAGGCGTAACAGAAAGAACATTTGAAGATAAAGGACTTTTGGATGTCAAGACAGGTAAGGATCTTCCAAACGTAGACGGAAATAAATATGGGAACATCGACTTGAAGAAAGCATTTGCCGTATCCTCTAATGTAGTATTTGGAACCTTGGCCATAGAACTTGGCGGGGACAAGCTGCAGGAAACCGCAGAGAAATTCGGGTTTAACCAGACGTTTGAACTAAATGACATGACCGTTGGAAAGAGCATATTTACACCGTACAGCAAGAAAGACGATGGGGCTTTGGCAGCATCTGGAGTCGGCCAGACTGGCGTATCAACTCATCCTCTGCAAATGGCCATGGTTGCATCTGCCATCGCGAATGATGGAGAACTCATGACACCTCGGATTGTCAATTCTATTTTAAAATATGATGGAACAACGAAGGAAATCTTCGAACCCAAACTATACAGTACAGTAACCTCTGTTGAAATTGCCCAAACGGTTAAATCTTATATGGTGAATAATGTTGATTCTTCAACCACTAAGAACATGAAGGCATTGTCAGCCATTAGGGCTGGAGGAAAAACTGGAACGTCACAGGATAAATATGTCACGACCGGAGATACAGAAACCGGGAATAGCATAGATGTCATAAATTCTTGGTTTGTTGGATTTGCACCCTCAGAGGATCCCCAAATCGCGATATCCGTCATCGTATTGGATGGACAGTCTGGCGGAGGAAAAGCTGCAAAAATTGCAGGTGACCTCATGAGCTGGTATTTGGAAAACAGGTGATAAAGTGTTTGATTTAAAATATCAACTGAACATACTCCCGGATAATCCGGGGGTATATCTCATGAAAAATGAAATGGGTGAAATTATCTATGTAGGTAAGGCGAAGAACCTTAAAAAGAGGGTCAGGTCTTACTTCATGATCTCAAAAAACCATTCTGAAAAAACAAGAGTCATGGTCAGCAAGATTTTAGAGTTCGAGTATATTGTCACGGACAGTGAAATGGAAGCCTTGATTCTGGAAATGAACCTGATCAAAAAACATAGCCCAAGATACAATGTGCTTTTAAAGGATGACAAGCATTATCCTTTTATTAAGATCACGACTAATGAGGATTTTCCAAGGGTTTACATTACAAGAACCTATGCCAGGGATGGAAATCGGTATTTCGGTCCCTATACGGACGTTTCAGCGGTGCATGAAACGCTTGATACGATAAAAAATATTTATCCTATTAGAATTTGCAAAAGGATTATCCTAGAGCTTGGTGAAAGAACCACGCCTTGTCTCAATTATCATTTAGGTCTTTGCAAGGCTCCATGTGCTGGCTACATCTCCAAAACAGAGTATGGAAAGATGATCGAAGATATCATCAACCTACTTGAAGGAAAGGATGTCAAAATCAGAAGAACGCTAAGAGAAGAAATGCAAAAGGCTTCTGAACAGCTGGATTTTGAAAAGGCTGCACATTTGAGAGATAAAATTTATGCCATTGAAAAAACAGTTCAAAAACAGAAAATCTTTACCCGTTCCTTGGATGATGAGGACTACATCGCCTTATACAAGGATGAAGAAGATGTCTCCGTCCAGGTGTTTAATGTTAGAGATGGAAAACTTGTCGGCAGAGAACATTTTATTCTGGAGGGTTTTGCCAAAGAAGAAGATGAGACCATTACCAGCGACTTTATTCAAAGTTACTATAGTGGAACAGCATTTGTTCCGAAAAAGATATTCACTAAAGCATTGATCACGGATGAGGTATTAATACAGTGGCTGAACATGAGGCGCGGTAAATCCGTGACGCTGATTACACCTCAACGCGGTGAAAAAGTGAGTATGCTCAGCCTTGCGGAGAGCAATGCCAAAGTAACGATGGACCAATTCAAACAAAAGATAATTCAGGAATACCACAGAAATAATGACGCGCTTTGCCAAATCGCAGAGCTACTAGAACTGGACAGCCAACCAGAGCGTGTTGAAGCCTATGATATTTCGAATATCCAAGGTGTGGATTCCGTGGGCACCATGATTGTTTATGAAAAGGACAGATTCAAAAAGAGCGACTATAGAAGGTTCAAGATCAAGACCGTCAAAGGTGCAAATGATTATGACTCTCTTAGGGAAATTCTCACGAGGAGATTCAAAAGAGGACTTGAAGAAGTTCGTGAGATTCAGGAAAGAAAGCTGGAGTACACCGGTGGAAAATTCTCTACTTTCCCGGACCTCATTATCATGGACGGCGGAAAAGGTCAGGTCAATATCGCTCTAGAGGTTTTAAACGACCTTCATCTTGAGATTCCAGTGATTGGTCTTGTAAAGGACAACTATCACAGAACACGGGGAATCATCTACCTGAACAGGGAATATGGCGTAAAAGACATGAAGGAAGCGATGCTTCTTCTCACGAAAATCCAGGATGAAGTCCATCGGTTTGCCATCACCTATCATAGAACGCTAAGAGATAAGAGAACGCTGCACTCTATTTTAGAGGACATCC
>Ga0209100_1002672_pt1 | contig 10810 bp, 9 predicted proteins | sample lystaG_FD_185480 | JGI IMG/M metagenome (GOLD analysis project Ga0209100, IMG submission 185480) | Glacier valley bacterial and archeal communities from Borup Fiord, Nunavut, Canada, to study Microbial Dark Matter (Phase II) -... | ecosystem: Environmental > Aquatic > Freshwater > Ice > Glacier ...
GGCTCGAGGAGAACAACGAGGGTCTGGACAGCCTCCACGAGGGGCAGTACAGTGAGGTTGGGACACGGTTTGGACACCTGTCCCACTTTGCATTTTTACCCCTCGCTGTCAACCCCTAAACGGCATATCGCGTAAGGTCAGTTATCCGCTTTCGGTAGTGGCTAGGTATAGAATGTTTTCATGGTCACACACACCCTTCTTTGCTACCACTGCCAGAGTGAGAACATCGTCAAAAATGGGATTGCACCCAACGGCAAACAGAAATACCGCTGCCTGGACTGCAAACGTCAAAGTAGAGACAACCCAGCCCCGCTGGGCTACCCCCCCGAGCGACGCGAGGAAATCCTGAATGCCTATCAGGAACGCTCGAGTCTGCGTGGGTTGAGCCGCACCTTCGGCGTGGCCCGCAACACTGTGTCAGACTGGCTCAAAAAAAAGCCCTGAACTTGCCCAAACTCAATACCACTCTAACGCCCCCACCGCCCATTGAGCGCATTCTCGAGCTGGACGAAGTGTGGTCGTTTTGCGGCAGCAAGCAAAATCCTCAGTGGGTTTGGATTGCTTTGTGCCGGACGACCCGGCAAGTGGTAGGCCTAGCAGTGGGGGACCGCAGCGAAAAAACCTGTCGGGCCTTGTGGTCGAGTGTGGTGTGGCGCTATAAAAAAGCGACATGTTACAGCGATTTCTGGCAGGCGTACCAGAAGGTAATTCCGAGTGAGCAGCATCACGCAGTGGGCAAAGAGACCGGTGAGACAGCGCATATCGAGCGCTTCAATAACACACTACGACAACGTCTGGGACGGTTTGTGCGTAAAACCCTGTCCTTCTCGAAGTGCGAGTGGATGCACTTCTACTGCCTCATTTTGTTTGTCCACCGCTACAACACCGAACATGCTAACATTCGACTTTGAGCCACTACCCCGCTTTCACCACATCCACTTCGATAACTTCCCATTTTTTAAATTTACTACCTTCATTGCCCTGACGAAATGGGTATGGGTAAATACATATCCACTGGTTATCCCGCAACCGAATCCCCGCTGTACAAACCAGCTCACCATAGCCTGCACTAGGTACAGGGTAAGTTTTGACCAGCATCAATACTCGTTCTCTTTCAAACATCAAATCTCCTCGATAAATGCTTAGGCAGCTCAGCAATTTATAAAATATATCTTAGGCCCTTCCCCTATTCGATAGCAACTCCCTCTTTCAGGAGAATGTCCTACCTAAACTTATCAACTCAATATTAAACCACTCGAGAAATACCATACTCATGCCATAATTTAGTCCTATACAAAGAGAAAGACCCAGCATTTAAGAACAATCTGCAAGGTCTTTCTCTTTCCATCACAATCCCACTTCCCGCTCGAGCGTCAGCGACGGCCCATCAAACGGCCCAGCGCACCTTTGGCCGCGCCGCCCTTGCCGCCGCCCATCTGCCCGAACATCTTCATCATGTCCTTCATCTGGTCGTACATTTTGAGCAACTTGTTGATGTCCTGCACGGTCACGCCCGCACCCCGCGCAATGCGTTTGCGCCTCGAGCCGTTGATGACCTTGGGGTCGCGCCGTTCCTGAAGCGTCATGCTCGAGAGCATCGCGTCAATGCGCTGAATCTGCTTTTCGTCCACCTGAAAATCTTGCGGAATCATCTTGGACATGCCGGGAATCATCTTCATGATGTCGCCCAGCGGCCCCATCTTCCGCATGTTGCGAAGCTGGTTGAGCAGGTCTTCTAAACTGAACTCACCGGGTTTTTTAGGCGCGGCGGTGTCCATCTGGGCGGCCTGAGCGCGTTCCACCAAGCTCAAAATGTCGCCCATGCCCAGAATGCGCCCCGCCAGTCGGTCCGGGTAAAAAGTCTCGAGGCCGCTGAGTTTTTCCGAGACGCCCGCAAAGTAAATCGGCTTTCCGGTCACGAAACGCGCACTCAGCGCGGCTCCACCCCTGGCGTCCCCGTCCATCTTGGTCAAAATCAGGCCAGAGAGTCCGATGCGGCTCTCGAAGGTCTCGGCCACACTCAGCGCTTCCTGTCCGGTCATGGCGTCCACCACCAGCAGGGTTTCGGTTGGCTCGAGCGCAGCTTTGAGCGCGGCCAGTTGGTCCATGAGGGGAATGTCTATTTGCAGGCGTCCGGCGGTGTCTACAATCACTAAATCGCGGAAATCCTTTTGCAAGAACTCAGCCACCCGCTGTCTTGTGGTGGCGGGTGTTTCACCGTCCATCACCTTGAGCACCGGCACGCCCACCTGCCCACCCAAGACCTCGAGCTGGTCGCGGGCAGCGGGTCTCTGGGTGTCGGCAGCGACAAGCAACACCCGGCGGCCCTTGCTCTTGTAAAGCATGGCTAGCTTGCCCGCACTCGTCGTTTTACCTGCACCTTGAAGCCCCACCATGAACCACACGTTGCGGTCGCCCTCGAGCAGCGGTTGTTGAGTTTTACCGCCCAAAGTTTCGACCAGTTCGTCGTGAACGATTTTGACCACCATCTGGCCCGCGTTCACCCCGCTGATGACTTCCTGTCCCAGTGCTTTTTCGGAGACTTTGGCCACAAAATCCTTGGCCACGCCAAAGTTCACATCGGCCTCGAGCAGGGCCATCCGAATCTCGCGCATGGCGGCTTTGACCTGAACCTCGGTGAGCTTGCTGTCCTTTTTCAGGCGGTCCAGAATATCCTGCAACTTGCTGCCCAGTGAATCAAACATGACCCTAGTGTAGCAATGCCGGGTGAGGCATGTCAGGTGAGGTTTGCATTTGAGAACTCGAGCCACGACTCGAGTTCAGCAACCCCGGCTCAGCGGTCTTGGCCCTGTTTGCGCTTACCCACCCTCTTACCCAGCTCGAGCGTGACACTCAGCGCGTCCACCCCGCCCTCGAGCACGGTGAGCGACGCCTGGGTGGGGTTGTAGTTGAAGCGCCACGCCAGATGGGGGGTGTCGAAAGTCTGGCCCAGCGTGGGCGAGAGACCCTTATCGCTGGCCCGGTGGTCATAAAAACGGTAATCCGACCACGCCGCACCGAACGGGTCTTCGTCGTCATTTTTACGCTCGAGGGTGGGGTCACTCAGGCTGGGGTCACTCAGGCTGAGGGTGAAACTGGCGTAAAAATCCTTGTCGTGTTCGCGCTCGACCCGAACAATTTCTTTGAACAGCGCCTCGAGCGGGGTGTTTCCCGGTGCTTGGCAGGTGAGGTGATGCCACTGACCCGAACTTGGACCGTAGGCGACTTCAAAGCTCAACTCGAGCCGAAAAGCCCGACCATCCGCCTGCTCGGTTCCGGTGGCCGGATACACCACCTCGAGCCGCCCCAGTTCAGTGGCGAAGGTAGTTTTAAACTTGCTGATGGTCTGGCCCCGCCCGCTCGAGGCCCGCTGTGAAACCGCCTCGAGCGCGGCCATCACCTCACGGCTCGAGAGGTGCGGCGTCACCTCGCCAAAGCCCGTTTCCCCATCTTCGGACTCGTCTACGGCAAAACGGGAGTGGCTGGGATATAAACCCTCGCGCACGGCGGCGGCGCGGTTCAGCCAATCCAGGTCGAGCGGGTGAACCAGCTCGGGTGGCCCCCAACTGGCGGTCTCGGCCCCGCCTACGGCCCGCACCGAATCGGGAATACTCTGGTCCTCGAAAGCCGCCAACCAGCCTCGAGTGACGTTGTTGAAAAAAAGGCAAGCCTTGATCCAGTCCCCAAACAGCGCCAGACCGAACTGTTCGCCGTTCTGGCCCATCACGTTGGCGTAGCGCCACACGCCTCCCTCCTGAGCTTGAGGCGAATCGCCCTGCGGCCCCCCCACATGCGGCCCCCCTACATGCGGCTCGAGCCGAAACGCCACCAATTTGCGGGCCGCGAACTTGGTCCACGGCTGCGCGTCCCAGAAGCGCACCATTGCCGCTACAAAGGCGTTTCTGAGGTCCGGCTCGAGCCGCATGGGAGGTGAAGCGTCAGCCCAGGAACTTTGCTGCAAGTCAGCCAGCGCCGCTCGAGCCGCGTTGGGAGTTACACTCTCGAGCGCAATCCCCAGGCTCGAGAGGCGGGGCATCAGGTCGAACAGCGACCCCGAATCGGTGTCCAGCCGCACCGATTCGGGGCGATAGCCCAGCTCGGCGCAGCGGCGCAACACCGTCCCCAGCAGGGCCTCGCCGTCAAAGGCCAGCTCGGTCTGAAGCTCGGGGCTGAGAAGTTGCATCGAAGGTCCCTCGAGCGCCAGGGCCACATAAACCACGCCGGGACCTCTAGGCGTGTTCACCACGCCAAAAGGCCCAGAGGTGACTTCCCAGGTTACTTCGCGCTGCTTTAAAGCTTTCACCGTCTCGAGCGGAGGTGGCGGCGGCAGGGGTTCGGGTTCGGCGGCTTCGTCCTCGAATCCGGCAAACTCGGCGTAGGGCAAAAAAGTGCCTGGTTGCTCTGCCCAGCCATCCTCGACAAACACCTCGAGCAGGGACAGCTCCTCACCGTCCTGGAGGAAGGTAAAGCTGCTCAGGTCGCTCGGCTCGAGGTCGAGGCTTTCAAAAATATTCTCGAGCACGCCAATGTCGGCTTGGTAAAGGTCGGTGGCGGGAAAGTAGAGCAACTCGAGCGCCTGCATCAGCAGCTTGCGGCCCTGTACGGTCTCAATCAGTAGGGGGAGGGTCAGAAACTCACTTCCGGGGGCAAATTTGGTTCGAGCAGCTTTGGAACGCGGACGGGGCAACTCGAGCACCCAGTGAAGGCGGCTGGACATGAAAAGATGTTACCCCACTCGAGCGGTTAGGCTTCAAAGTTTCAAAACTCATAACCCAGAACCGAAAAAGACGCTCGAGACTTCACGCTCGAGCGCCCCATTCGAGAAATTCTCGTTTAGCTCGAGGGAATCACTATTTTGGTTCCGTAGCTTTCGTTGATGAATTTGGCCAGCGCCCGCGCAATTTTGGCGTATCCGGCGCTCGAGGGATGAACACCGTCGAGCGAGATGTCTGCTCCGAAGGGTTGACCTTTCGCCGCGCCCGCCGGAGAATATTCATTTTTTAAAGTATCAGCAGCCAGCGAAGCCGAATCGAAGACCTTGAACCCTCGAGCGTCGGCCAGTTTGCGGATGCTGGCGTTGTACGCAGCGATTGTATCGAGCGCCTGCTGATAGACCGCCGGAGTAATCGCGTTGGTGTCGGTGCTACAGGCTATCTTCTTAGTTTTGATCACCTGTAAAACATAAGCCCCGTTGAATCGGTTGAGACTGGTTTTACAGTCGTCTTCTCCCGCACCCAGCGCAGCAATAAGAGCGCTCGAGGTGATGATGGGAGCCTGGTCCGGGCCAGGAACGGTGATGAGCACGACTTTAGCCCCGTCGGTGGCAGGCTTTAAAGCGTCGAGCAGCGCGGTGTACTGGGTCTCGAAGGTGGCAGCGAGGGTACCGGAAACAGGTGGGGTCGCCAGCAGGGAAAGCAGCCAGTCGTTGCCCCCAATCCACAGGGTGATGAACTTGGGCTTGGCCTTGGTGGCCGCGCTCACTTGAGTGTCGGTGGGGCCAAGAATCAGGTTGTAAAGAGCCGCTGCGCCAGGGGAGGCGCTCGAGAGTGCGGCTGATGTTAGGGTGGACACATCGGCCACTCGAGCGCCGGGAACGCCAAAATTGCTCACCACCTCGGCAGGGTTGAGCCGCTGGCAAGAATCTGCCGTCTTGTCTAAAAAACTTTTCGGGAGGGGAGGGTAACAGCCGGGGTCCTTACCCAGCGGCGCGTTAATAGGGAACTTGGCAAGCTGAGAAAGCAGCACCGGGTACGAGTTGCGCTGACCCTCGGCGGTGAGGCCCCCAGACTGAAAACCCGCTGTCAGCGAGTCTCCAAGCGCCACATAGCCCTCGAGCGTGGGTGTGACCACGGGAGGCTTAGTTTCGGTATTGCAGGCAGCCAACAAAACGGTGAGGCCCAGCAGCAGTGCTCGCTTCATAATTTCTCCTGCTCGAGCTACCAAATTCGGCGCTCGAGGGTCTGTCCTTCACATGTTATCTACGTGAGATTTTTGCTAAGGTCAATTATAGATGAGAGCGAGGGAAAAGGGAAATTTGCTCGAGCTTAACCTGCTCGAGCCTAATCCAGCGGTGGGTACGCCTGATGGTAGCTCTCGAGGGTAACTCGCTCGGCGAAGCGCCGAAAGAAATCTATGGTGCTGAGCGCCTGTGAGCGGTGCATACTGATGGCCCTGAGTTTGAGACCCACCCGGTGCGTCACCTCTTTAAACACGTTGGGCGCAACGTAATTGCTCTCGAGTTCGGGCTTTTGCGCGAACAGCTCGAGCATGTATTCCTTCGGCGCAGCGTAGTACCACAGCGTGCAGGGACGCTTTAGGCGCTCGAGGGCGGTATACACAATCTGGTGCGTCGCCACATGGTCACGGTGTCCGTTCGCGCCGTTGGGCGGAAAAGTGAGCACGATTTCGGGACGGTACTGCTCGACGTGGCGGGTCACAAGCTCGAGCACCTCCTCGAAGTTGGCATCGGCCACACCGCCGTCGGGAATGGCGTACTGGTGGTGTTTGGCAATGCCCAGCACCGCGAGGCACTGCTCAAGCTCCCCGTCTGGCCCCGCCCGCAACACTGCCAATTCTTCCTTGCTCGAGGCCAGACCCAGAGTTCTTCCAGCCTCTCCCCTGGTGAGTGTGACCAGACCGACCTCAAAACCCTCAGCAATGAAGTCGAGAATGGTTCCGGCAGCGCCGTACACCTCGTCGTCGGGGTGCGGCACGACAATCAGCAGTTTCATGGGTTTTTCAGGGGTGAGTTCGGACACATTGGGTTGGGACACAGGGGCAGTTTAACAAATTGCGGGGCACTCGAGGGTGGGGATAGTGGGTTGGGGAGTTTAGGGTCACGGGGATTGCGCCTCCGGCGGGTCATTGGTCATTGGTTATTGGTTGGTTTGCTTTCGAGCGTACAAAATCAAACCGACTAAGAACCAACTACTAAAAACCCGCAAGCAGGCCGCTTCCGCGTGCCGTATTGCTCAAGACAGCCGGAGGCGTCTTTTTCTCGCACTCGAGCGCCACTCTCCTACGGGTAAATCCCCCGCAGGGCGTGAGACTCGAGCACCCGCGTACAGGCCACGATGTAAGCCGCCGTTCGCAGCGAGACCTTGTGAAGCTGCGACACCTCCCACAAGCTCGAGAAGGCTTCTTTCATGATGCGGTCAAGTCGGGCGTTGATTTCGTCCTCGGTCCAGAAAAAGCTCGAGAAGTCCTGCACCCACTCGAAGTAACTCACCGTGACCCCGCCCGCGTTGGCCAGCACGTCGGGCACCAGCAGCACGCCGTTGTCACGCAGGATGTCGTCGGCGGCGGGGGTGGTAGGGCCGTTCGCGCCCTCCACCACCACTCTGGCCCGGATTCGTCCGGCATTTTTCTCGGTGATGACGCCCTCGAGCGCCGCCGGAATGAGCACGTCGCAGTCCACATCCCACAGTTCATTAGGCTCGAGGGTTTCGGTTCCGGCCAGACCCACGATTTTCCCGGTCTGGCGCAGGTGCTCGAGCGCGGCCCTGGGGTCTATTCCCGCGCTCGAGTGAACGGTTCCGGTCACGTCCTGAATGGCTACCACCTTCGCGCCATTGTCGGAAAAGATGCGCGCCGCCGCGCCGCCCACGTTGCCGAAGCCCTGCACCGCGACTTTAGCCCCCTCGAGCGGAACCCCGGCCTGCTTCATGGCCTCGGTTCCGGTCACGAACACGCCGCGCCCAGTGGCGTCGCTTCGTCCCAGAGAGCCACCCAGATTGACCGGCTTGCCCGTCACCACGCCGGTGGCGGTGCGCCCGGTGTTCATCGAGTAGGTGTCCATCATCCAGGCCATCACCTGCGGGTTGGTATTCACGTCGGGGGCCGGAATATCCTTGTCTGGTCCGATGATAAAGCCGATTTCAGAGGTATAGCGCCGGGTGAGGCGCTCGAGTTCGGTGATGCTCAGGGTGCGAGGGTCCACCCGGATGCCGCCCTTGGCCCCACCGTAGGGCAGGTTCACGGCGGCGTTCTTGATGGTCATCCAGGCGCTCAGGGCCATCACCTCGCTCAGATTCACGTCCTGGTGAAAGCGCACCCCGCCCTTGCCGGGTCCTCTCGAGGTGTTGTGCTGCACCCGGTAGCCCTCGAAGTGGGCCACGCTGCCATCGTCGAGCCGGATAGGGCAATCCACAATCAGGATGCGCTGTGGACGCTTGAGACTCTCGACCCAGTAGGCAAGTTGGCCCAGGTAGGGGGTCACGCGCTCGACCTGCTCGAGGTAGATGGCCCAGGGGCCGAGGTGCTGGGGGTCGAGGTAGCTGGGAATATTCCGACTTTGGCCTGCTCGGGTCACGGCGGACACGGGCGCAGGGATGGGGGGGACAGCGGTCATGGTGCTCCTTGCTCGAGAACGGTGTATTCGCTCGAGCGCTTTTCAAGTAAATTGACGTACCTCAAAAGTATAGGGGCCACACCTCGAGCTGTGAACCCCTTTGCTAATCGAGATTTAGCCCTGCTCGAGTCAACCGCCGAGTTTGTCTCCAAGCTACGTGAACTATTGACCTCTGCTCGAGTTTATTTGACACCCGTACCGCAAAAGATGTTCAAGCGGCCTGTTATTTGGGAGTTTGAACATTTTATAAGTCGTCTCGAGAGTGTTAAGAGCAGGGAGGTTTTTATGGCCCTTTTCCGTCCTCACAACCGGGGGTCTATCGGTTCGCTCTCGAGGGCCAGCACCGCAAACACCGCTTCATGCACGCTCGAGGGTGCAACACGTCCAAATGGCTTAGCGCCAGGTCAGGGTGGGGGTGGGCGCTCGAGGGTGAAGTCGAAATTTCGACCATTCTCACGCTGCAAGTTACCCTCGTGTCTCTGTTTGTCTGCGTTCCAGTAAAAATAGGATGTCCAATACAGCCGCTTTTCGCCCTCGAACAACTCTAAAATGAAAACAAATATTGGAGATGTTTGCCCACGAACCAGTTTTTCGTCATCGTTGACGAAAGGCGTTCCCTTGACCGTTAAGCTGCGGCCCTCGAGCACGGCGGTCCCCGCGATGGTGTATTTCCATTCGTCGAGATAGGTCGCTGATAAATTCAAATCCATTTTCACCTGCGTGTCGGGTCCGGTAACTTGAGGAACCGTGAGGGTTCCAATCCAGGTTCCACGCAAAATTCGGGTGTCGTTCTCGAAAGAGAGATTTTTACAAGATGTGTCAATACACCGGACCAGAGGTGGTCCAGGTAATATCGGCCCACACGCTGTCCCCAGCCCCAACAAGCCCAGCCCTAAAACCACCGCTCGAGCACGCTGTTTCATAAGTTCCCCCAATCCCCAACTCCCCCAGGTTCAACCCGAGTGTAAACCTTTGCCGAACTTGAGCGCAGCCAATCCTACGGAGGCCCCCAGTTCTAACACTTAAACTCGAGCCATGAAAACGCTGCTGCTTGCGCTCACCGCCGCGCTAACCCTCACCGCTTGCCTGCCCGCCGCTCAGAGCTTCGACCCGGCGGTCAAGCTCGACCCTAAAGCGCTCGGTCCCACCAATTCCAAGCTCGAGTGGTGGTACTTGTCCAGCTACATGCCCGAGGAGAAGCTGAGTTTGCACTGGGCGCTGTTCAAGGTCAATTACAAAGGGTTGCCCTACTACGCGGGTCACATCGCCGTGTCCGACCTGAACACCGGAAAAGTGCGATTTATCGAGCAGAAAAGTCAGGTCGCGGACCTCAAATTTCCGCCGCTGAGCCTCACACAGGGCGATTGGAAGTACGCCCAGAACGGCAGCAATTACACGCTCGAGGCCGACGATTTGAAACTTTCGCTCGAGCCACTGAAAAACCCGGTGGTTCACCCACCGGGTTACTCCGGCACGCCCGAGGTGGGCCAGATGTATTACCAGAGCATCACCCGCCTGGGGCTGAGCGGCACGGTGTCAGGCCGCCCAGTCAAGGGAATTGCCTGGTTCGACCATCAATGGGGCGACCAGATTCCCGGCTCGAGCGCCACTTGGGATTGGATGGGTCTACATGCCTCGAACGGCTCGGACCTGATGCTCTACCGGGTCAAGAACATCAAGGGCGACGTAGTGCAGGTGGCTGGAAGCTGGGTAGACCCTTCGGGCGTGGCGCGGGAGGTCAAGAACCTGACCATGACCCCGCGTGAGGAGTGGACCTCGAGCACCGGGCGCAAGTACCTTTTAGGTTGGACCCTCAAAGCCGACGAGTTCACCCTCGAGATGGACGCGGTGAACAAGAATCAGGAGCTTCTCTCCGACAGCACTTACGTTGCCTACTGGGAGGGCGCAATGCAGGGCAAGGGGAGCTGGCAGGGTCAGGATGTGGAAATTCACGGCATGGGCGAGTTTGTTTCTAACGTTCCAAATGGCACTAATCCGGCTAGGGGACGGTAGCGCTCGAGTTTTGAATCCCCCCTTTTGGTTGCGCTTCGCTGAACCAAAAGACCCCCTTAGTTAAGGGGGTACTTAAAACCTTTGTACTCGAGCGCCAAGCGGTTAGGTTCCCCCTTCGACAAGGTTCGCGCAGCTTCCCGAAGGGACGGAGATTTTTGAAAGCGGCCCAGCCCGTGAGGCGGTCAGGCCCGGAAGGTGCCGTTCTGACCAAGACGTGCTGAAGTTGGGCCAAGGCAGCGAAGCGCTCAAAAGCAGGGGATTTGCCTGGTCCACTCGAGGGCCACATCCCCCCCTCAAACCCCAATCGGCACATCCACGCCCAACTCGGCCAGCACGGTGCGGATGGCCTGCGCGTCAATCCCCGCTCGAGCGTGAATGGAACTCACCTCGGCGTGCTCGTAAAACTCGTCGGGAATGCCCATCACCCGCACCGGAGTGTTCAGAGCC
>Ga0209100_1002676_pt1 | contig 10803 bp, 9 predicted proteins | sample lystaG_FD_185480 | JGI IMG/M metagenome (GOLD analysis project Ga0209100, IMG submission 185480) | Glacier valley bacterial and archeal communities from Borup Fiord, Nunavut, Canada, to study Microbial Dark Matter (Phase II) -... | ecosystem: Environmental > Aquatic > Freshwater > Ice > Glacier ...
ATCTAACTCTTCTGTTTTTGCTCGGCAAACGTAATCTTAAATGCAACTCCACGATCGCGCTCTAAATCGATGGTGCCATGTAGCTGTTTAGTGAGGCTACACACTAGCTGTAAGCCTAAAGATTTTGTGTTGCGGAAATCCAAATCTATTGGGAACCCTGAACCGTTATCTTGAACGATGAGCGTATAGCAATCTTCAGTTTCAGAAAAGAAATGAATATTAATTTCTCCTGTTTGACCTGCTGAGAACGCATATTTCAACGAGTTTGAGATTAGCTCGTTAATGATCAGTCCACAGGGAATAGCAGTATCGATGATGAGACGCACATCTTTGACGTTCAGATTGAGTTTAACCATTCGCGAATGCACTGAGTAAGAGCGAAATAAATCAGTTGCTAGACTATGGATATACTCCGCGAAATTGCTTTTGGCTAAATCCTCCGATTGGTAAAGCTTTTCGTGAATGAGTGCCATCGCTCGAACGCGGTTTTGACTTTCTTTAAACACCTCTAAGATGCGATCGTCTTTAATATACCCAGCTTGCAGTTTGAGCAAACTAGAGATGACCTGAAGATTATTTTTGACTCGATGGTGAATTTCTTTAAGCAGCACCTCTTTTTCTTCGAGCGACGCACGAATTTGATTTTCTGCCCGCTTGCGATCGGTGATATCGACCACTGAGCCGATAATCTCGACAGGTTGCCCTTGATCGCGCAGCAGTTTCATGCCGTCTCGCAGCCAGCGATAAGAGCCATCTTTGTGAAGAAATCGATATTCACAGGTGAGGTGCCCAATCTCAAAGAGTTGAGAGACGTGCTCTAGCACCCTGCTTAAGTCATCGGGATGAATCCGATCGAGCCAGAAGCGGGATTCTTTCAGGTATTGCCAAACTTCATAGCCTAATTGCTGAGTAATATTTTCGCTCACAAATGTGCAGGAGCGGTTGCGATTTGGATGGCAGGTGTAGATGACTGATGGATTGGACGAGAGCAGATACTTTAGACGTGCCTGAGTCGCAATCAGCGCTTTTTCCGCCCACTTACGATCGGTGATGTCTCGCTGCAAGGCAACATAGTGAGTCAAAGCTCCATGATCGTCCAAAATGGGCACTAGATTGAGATCGACCCAAAACTCAGAGCCATCTTTGCGGTAGTTAACTAGCTCTATCTGAATCGATTTTTGATCAAGCAGCGCCTGACGAACTTTGTTGAGTTGAGCACGATCGCTTTTCGGTCCTTGCAAAAGGCGAGGAGTTTTGCCGATGACTTCTTCTAGCGCATAGCCTGTTGATTCTGTAAAGGCAGCATTGACATACGTGATTTGAGGATTTTCAGGGTCGCCAGTCGTGATGATCACAGAATCACGTCCGTTGACGACGACTGACTCAAATAGACGCAGACGTTCTTCGGCGCGCTGGCGTTCTTGCTGGGCTTGCGCTTCTTGAAGGACGATCGAGAGATAATCAGCGATAGTGACCCCGTTTAGGTTCAAGATTAAATCACTTTCTGCCTCACTGAGAACTTGACGAATCGCTTGAAGCGTATCGGGGTGATCTTCATATAAGTCAAAGATAGACCGTCCGACCACTTCACCTGATTTGAGGTTCATGGCTTCTAGCCCTTTGCCTTCTGAGAGGGTAAAGATGCCGTCACGATCGAGGGCATATAAAATCGTTGGCGGGTTGGTGACAACGGTTCGCAGCAGTTCTTCTCGCTTGGCGAGGGCGGCTTCTGTGCGCTGATATTCTAAAATGGTAGGCTGGTCAATCGCTGGGGTTGTTCGTTCGAGAAAGCGAACTTCAGATTCGGCTCGCTGACGCTGTTCTCGCTCCCAGGTTAGCTGCTGTTGAAGCAGGACGATCGTGGCATTTACGTCTGATATGCCCGATCGTAGCTGCGTCGCTAACTCAGGGTTGTGATTAGGGACGGTCTTGATCCACTGGTCGATCGTCTGTTGAAGTGTGACCAATGGGAATGGTAATTCGGTGAGTTGCATCGCTAATGATTTATGGATAACGCAAAAGGGAGGAGCAATGGCACTCTATAATCGAGAGCCTAGGAGATTTATAGGAAAGAAGTTACCAATCTTGAAAAGCCCCCTAAATCCCCCATCCTGTAGGACTTTGACGTTCAGAACTCTCATCGGAGGCAGGTGGGTAAATTTTTTGAAGGAAATCTCCTTAGAAGTAATTGAGCAGGGATTGAGTTCTCACAGAATCTCTAGTGAGCGCAAGGGTATTATTCCCTACCTGCTAGGATCTTTAAGGGTCAACTCTCTCCAAGTCAGGAATTTTTTCTCTCATTAACACTAAGTAGAGTCAATCTGTTTTCTCACCCTTTGCAGTGAACTGCGTCACACATGGAAGCTGTTGCCCAAGTTTTAGAGAGCATTGCTGGAGTCGCAGGCGTTTGTGCTTGGGACACGTTGACTGAGGCTCAACGATCGCCGATGTTGCAAGCCACGATGCCCGGTAGTCCCCCTTCTCATTTGGTTTACCCCAGCACGCCAGAAGAGTTAGCGGCAGTGATGGTCTATGCTGCTCAGCAGAGGCTGCGGGTGCTGCCGTGCGGCAGAAGAAGCAAACTGCACTGGGGCGGGTTGGTTAAGGGGGTCGATTTGGTGATTAGCACTGAGCGACTGAATCGACTAGTCGATCACGCGATCGGAGACTTAACCGTTACGGCTGAAGCTGGAATCAAGTTCTCTGATCTGCAAGACCTCTTGAGAAAGTCGGGGCAGTTTTTGGCGATCGATCCTCATTACCCTGACGAGGCGACGTTAGGGGGCATTATCTCGACGGCAGATACGGGAGCGATGCGACACCGCTACAGCAGCATTCGCGACATGATTCTAGGCATTTCATTCGTTCGTAGTGACGGGCAAATCGTCAAGGCGGGCGGACGGGTTGTGAAGAATGTCGCCGGATATGACTTGATGAAACTGCTGACCGGAGCGTATGGAACCCTCGGCATCATTACGCAAGTGACATTACGGGTCTATCCCATTTCTCACGCTTCTCAGACAGTGGTGTTGAGTGGGCACCGAGACTCATTGGCGCAAGCCGCCCAAACGCTGTTAAGTTCGGCGCTGACTCCGACGGCGATCGAGGCTCTCTCTGCCCAAACCATGTCTGATTTAGAGTTAGGTAAAGAGATGGGGCTGTTGATTCGGTTTCAAGCCATTGCTGAAAGCGTGAAAGAACAGGCAGATCGATCGCTCGAAGTCGGTGCCGCATTTGGACTCTCATCACAACTCTATCCAGACACCAGTGAGGCGGATCTATGGCGACGATTGGGAGAAAAAATGGTGGGTGAAACGGACTCGATCGTGTGCAAAATCGGAGTCAAACCGTCAGAGGCGATCGCGGTGCTCACCCAAATTGAGCAGTTGTCTCAAACGGCTGGAGCCGTGGTTCATCTAGGGAGTGGGGTGGGTCAGTTGGTTCTAAGCAGCGAAACTCGGACGTTTATGATTCAGGAACTGCGATCGCTCTGCCAAGCTACTGGCGGCTATCTCTCGATTCTGCAAGCCCCAATTCCCTTTAAGCAACAAATTGATGTTTGGGGCTACGCTGGAAGTGCTTTGGATCTGATGCAAACGATTAAAACCCAGTTTGATCCAAACTCTCTGTTGAGTCCTCGTCGCTTTGTCGGTGGAATCTAAATTATGCAAACATCAGAAAATCCGATTACTCCTGTTGAATCGGCGGCACACCAGTTTCTTGGATTTGATCCCAAGCATCCCCCTGACCCAACGCTGATCGATTCGTGCGTTCACTGTGGGTTTTGCTTGTCTACGTGCCCTAGCTATCGGGTGATCGGCAAAGAAACCGATTCGCCCAGAGGTCGGATTTATCTAATGGACGGCGTGAATGAGGGCGAAATTCCGCTCTCTCCGGCAACCGTGCAGCACTTTGATTCGTGTTTGGGGTGTCTTGCCTGTGTGACAGCTTGCCCCTCTGGAGTGCAGTATGACAAGCTGATCACGGCAACTCGCCTGCAAGTTGAGCGCAATCATTCGCGTCCTCTGTCTGAAAAACTGCTCAGACAATTGATTTTCTCGGTGTTTCCCTACCCCGATCGGATGCGCGTGCTGCTGCGTCCTTTAGGGCTTTATCAAAAATCGGGATTGCAAAGATTGGTGCGATCGCTGGGCTTCCTCAAGCAAGTGTCACCCCAAATCGCCGCGATGGAGTCGGTGCTGCCCAAAATTCCGGCAGAGGCATTTCACGATACGATTCCTGCTCTAGTTCCAGCACAGGGACAAAAACGCTATCGCGTCGGCATGATTTTGGGCTGCGTGCAGCGATTGTTTAATCCAGCGGTGAATGATGCGACCGTTCGCGTGTTGACGGCAAACGGATGCGAGATTGTGGTGCCTCAAATTCAAGGCTGCTGCGGCGCACTGTCTCATCACCAGGGGCAAGAAGAACAGACCAAAACCTTTGCCCGTCAGATGATTGATGCGTTTGCAGATAGCGAAGTCGATGCTATTTTGATCAATGCGTCGGGCTGTGGTCACACGCTCAAAGAATACGCGCACATTTTACAAGATGACCCGCACTATCACCCAAAAGCAAAGGAATTTGTCAGCAAAGTCAAAGACGTGCAGGAATTTTTAGCGGCGGTTGGACTAACTGCCAAACTTTCGCCCCTGCAAGATCAGCCGTTGGTGATGGTCTATCAAGATGCCTGCCACATGCTGCACGGACAGAAGATTAGCATTCAGCCCCGTCAACTGTTAAAGCAGATTCCGGGCGTGCAGTTGCGAGAACCGATCGACGCGGCTCTTTGCTGTGGCAGTGCCGGAGTTTATAACATTCTGCACCCTCATATCGCCGATGAGTTGGGACAACAAAAGGTCGAAAATTTGACCAACACAGGAGCGCAACTCATTGCGTCGGCAAATATTGGCTGCTTTGTGCAGATTTCTAAACATCTACAGCTTCAGGGTAAAGTCGTTCCGGTGCTGCACCCAATGCAGTTGTTAGACTACTCGATTCAAGGAATCAAGCTGCAAACTGGATTGGATAATATGCTGATTGGCTGACAACAGTTTGAGAAGCGATCGCTACACTAAACGGATATTCGCGCATCGGATTATTTCCTATGTCAATTCATTTTTGGCAACGCGCCATTCCCGCGATCGTGTTGCTTGCTGTTCTAATTCCGTCGAGTCAGCCATTAAAGGCTTCACCTAAACAGATTGCTCCATCGAATCCGCAACCGTTTGCAAAGCTGATTAAAAACTTGGCGATCGAGCATCAGTTCGACAGTGCCTCCAACTTCTCAGAAGGGTTTGCTTTAGTGCGAATCGGCGATCAGTTTAGATACATCGATCGGACGGGCAAAGTCGTTGTCACCCCTCAAGTCGAGTTTGAGAGCTATTCGCCGTTCTCGGAGGGGTTAGCGATCGCCAGAGTGGGCAGCAATTACGGCTACATTGACAAAACCGGAAACGTGGCAATCAATCCTCGGTTTGAAGGAGCTTCGCAGTTTCTAGAAGGGTTAGCCGCCGTCAGAATTGGAAATCACTACGGCTTTATCAATTCACAGGGTAAAGTGGTCATCAATCCAGAGTTTGAGTTAGCGTCAAGCTTTTCTCAAGGATTGGCAGCCGTTAAAATTGATCGAAAATATGGATACGTCGATCGCGCGGGTCGAATCGCGATCGAGCCAGCGTTTGACGACTCCTGGAAATTTTCTGAAAATCTTGCTCCCGTCAGAATCCAAAATCGCTGGGGCTACATCAACAAAACGGGCAAGCTGGTCGTGAAGCCTCAATTTGATGGTGCGTTTAACTTTTCTCAAGCGATCGGGCGCGTCAGAGTCGGGGACAAGTGGGGCTATATCAACTCAACCGGAGCCGCGATCGTGCCCCCCAAATTTGACTTTGCCTCTGATTTTTCTGACGGATTTGCACTCGTTCAAGTCGGGAATCAATGGGGCTATATCGATCAAACGGGTGGAGTAGCGATCGCCGCCAAATTTGATTTCGCATCCGACTTTTCAGAAGGATTTGCACCCGTCAAAATCGGCAACCAGTGGGGCTATATCGATAGGAGTGGTAAATTGGCGATCGCGCCTCAATTTGACGACGCTGGCTCGTTTACCGGAGGACTAGCGCGAGTGATGATTGACGGCAAATGGGGCTACATTCGCAAACCATAGGAATCATCGCAAATCTGTCAGAGGATGAATGAGCATTAGCAAGAGGAAGTTCTAGAGTGTAAAACCTACTCACGCACTAAATTTGCCCACAGAGATTTACTCGACTCGCTTCTTCCTGCATCAACTGTGCGTCAAGGGGTTTTGCTGCCCTCAAATGCTCAAGAGTTTTGAGTTCCAAAAGCTCAAAACTCAGATTCAGGGATTACTCAACTTCACCTGGCTCAAGAATGCGTTGAAAGAGATAGCCCGTTCCTCTCGCGGTTAAAATTAACTCTGGATTGCTGGGATCGTCTTCTAGCTTGGCGCGGAGGCGGGAGATATGAACATCTACCACGCGGGTGTCAACATGACGTTCGGGAGTGTAGCCCCACACTTCTTGGAGAATCTCCGATCGAGAGAATGGCTCTCCCGATCGACTGACCAACAGTTCTAACAGGCTGAATTCCATGCCAGTCAGCCGAATGCGCTCATCGCCCTTATACACCTGGCGCTTGTTGGTATCAATCCGAATCGTGTTGACGTGAATTACGCCAGAACTCGGAATTCCGGGTGCGCCTGTTTTCTCAACTCGACGCAAAACCGAGCGAATTCGGGCTTCTAGCTCTTTAGGAGAGAAGGGTTTGACCACATAATCATCTGCGCCTAGCTCTAAGCCTGTGATGCGATCGGCGACATCTCCCAGAGCAGTCAGCATGATGATCGGCACGTCCGATTCTTTTCGCAGTTCTTGACAAACGCCGTAGCCGTCGAGCTTAGGCATCATCACATCTAGAACGACGAGATCAGGCTCAGAGTTGCGGAAGGTTTCGAGTGCCTCTTCGCCATCGGCAGCGGTGACGACATCATACCCGATCATTGAAAGACGAGTTTCAAGGATGCGGCGAATGCTTGCCTCGTCATCGACCACTAATATTTTTTCTTTATGGTTTTCCAACTTTTCTAACGCTCCCTAGGTCAAATCTCTGATCGTTAATTTTTTGTACTTTATCATTAAGATAGTAACTCACTTCATGATTTTCAGTTCGTCAAAGCCTCACCATCACTCATTTTCCGAGTTTCTTAACGATTGCCGACTTTGTGAAGGAATATAACAGCTAATTCTTGTAATGCCAAAACTGCGATCGCACTTTGTTTGTAACCAATGTGGGGCAGAATCTCCCCAATATTTTGGTCGTTGCCCGTCTTGTGCCGCTTGGAATTCTTTAGAAGAGCAGGTGGCACGATCGACAACTTCATCCACTACAATCGGTCAAGTTGCTCACCGGAGAACCAATGGTAAAAGCAGCACCTCGACCCGCAACGCCCCAACACGGGCGGTTTCGTCGCTGACTTTACCTCAAATCACCGATCATCCTCAGTCTCGCCTGTCGTCTGGATATATTGAACTCGATCGGGTTCTCGGCGGCGGAATTGTGCCGGGTTCGCTGGTCTTGATCGGCGGCGATCCGGGGATCGGAAAATCGACGCTGCTGCTGCAAACCGCCAATCGACTTGCCACGCGATACCGGACTCTCTATGTGTGCGCTGAGGAATCGGGGCAACAAGTCAAACTGAGAGCGCAGCGCTTAGGCATCGGCAAACAAGCCGTCGCCGATGATGTCGATGAAGAATCACTAGAATCTGCATCGCCTCAACCCTCGATCGCCACCGATGCCGATCTCTATCTGCTGCCCGAAACCGATCTAGATACAATCCTCGTCGAGTTGGAAGCGTTAAAGCCCACGGTTGCCGTGATTGATAGCATTCAGGCGCTTTACTACAGTTCGCTGAGTTCGGCTCCGGGTTCGGTCGCTCAGGTTCGAGAATGTACATCTGTGCTGATGCAAGTCGCCAAGCGGCAAAACATCACGCTGTTTATTGTCGGGCACGTCACCAAAGAAGGCGCGATCGCGGGACCTAAAGTGCTCGAACACCTCGTCGATACAGTGCTGTATTTTGAGGGCGATCGCTTTGCAAGTCACCGTTTGTTACGTTCTGTTAAGAATCGTTTCGGCGCGACTCATGAAATCGGCGTATTTGAAATGGTCGATCAGGGTTTGCAGGAAGTGCTCAATCCGTCAGAGCTATTTTTGGGCAACCGAGAAGAAGCCACACCAGGAACAGCAACCATCGTCGCCTGTGAGGGAACCCGCCCGATCGTAGTGGAACTGCAAGCGCTAGTGAGTGCGACAAGCTATAGTTCTCCGCGCCGATCGACCACGGGCATCGAATATAATCGACTGCTGCAAATCTTGGCAGTGCTCGAAAAACGAGTCGGCATTCCGCTCTCGAAATTGGATGCTTACGTCTCGTCTTCGGGCGGCTTGAGCGTGGGCGAACCTGCGGCAGATTTGGGCATCGCAGTCGCAGTCGCAGCGAGTTTTCGCGATCGCTCGATCGATCCTCAAACCGTCGTGATCGGAGAAGTCGGCTTAGGCGGACAAGTCCGATCGGTGTCTCAAATGGAATTGCGACTCAAAGAAGCGGCAAAACTGGGATTCAAACGCGCGATCGTGCCCAAAGGTTCCTATTCAGATGTGCCGGGAATGGAGGTGATTCCGGTGTCGCGGGTTGTAGATGCAATGGCGATCGCGTTGGCGGGAAGTAAGTCGCGTCAACAAGCTGAGAGCGTTGAAAACGAGGAGTGATTGAGTGGCGATCGTCTCTTTGGGTGGGGGGACGATCGCTACTCAGTATAGCCCTTTAGCAGGCGAACTTTCTCTTGAGCATTATCAGTCGTGTTGACAGTATCTTAAGATTACTCTGGTGTAACACGCGATTGAGACTCATTAAAGTCGATACAAATTTAACTTCTCGATGAAATGTGGATTGGTTATTCTTATTAGCAGAGTTGGCTAGAGCTAAAGATACCAGATATAATTATTCTTAGTAAAAAATGAAACAATGGGGCGAACCTTGTAATGCCTGCTAGAACCAAACGCTTTCTTCCTAAAGGAGTAATCGAGAATTTACTCCAGTGGAGTCTAACTTCAGTATGCCTTGCGTTATTTCCAATGTTGTTTACATATATTGGTGCATTGATGACAGGCAAACATCTAGAACCAGGTTTCGACGGCGTTATTCGAGCAGTGTCATCTAGAGGAGAGCTACTCATTGTAGCGGTTGCCTTGTTGGGCGAAGCAATTAGTGACATGTTAAAGAGATCATCGGCTAAAAACTTAAAGCTTTCTGTTGGTGGCTTTGTTTGCTTACTACCTCTTATCTTATGCTGCCTTTTCTACGCTCAAATTCAAACATCCAGTGTTCCTCTCAATCAGAACTTAATTCTTCTAATCTCGAATATGGCTATCGTTTGGGCTATTTGTGTCGGTGCCGCATGTAAATTTCTTGCTAGATCTTGAAATTATGTCGCATCAGTAGCGGGGGTTTAGGAATTATTTACTTTGTGTTTGCGGTTAAGATAACGAATACCTTTTTCTCTGAAACTGATTTCGTTTGACTTGGACAAGCAGCAGACCATCACGATTTACAAGGCAACCCAAAAGGGGAAGGGAGAGCAACTCATGGAGCAGGGGTTTCAACCTGCTGATTTTCCCTGTCATCCTCCAAATGCTGACGGAAAATGTTACTTTGCGGCGTCGAATAGCAGGAGTTTAGCTGAAGACTATCATCGGTACTATAAAGACGGAATTCTAGAAGTTACAATCGATTTAGCAGTTTACGATCGGTATTTCAAGCCACTCGAAAGACCGTATCAAGGTGGGGAACAAGTCGAATTGCCCGTTCCTCGTGATTTGTTTTCTATCTTGAATCAATATCCTAGAGTTTTAAAACCGAGGTAATGCAATGAGTGATCACTTCTGGAGTCAGGTCAAAGCAAAGTATCGGTTAGGGGAACTGATTCATGGCACGGTTGATCATCATGCACCGTTTGGAATTTTCGTAAACATTGGCGATGATGCAGTACGAGGCATCGTTCAGATTACCGATTTTGTGGATAGTGGAGATATGACCTCAGAGATGTATCCCGACCTTGATACACCTATCGGTGCAGTCGTAGTGGGATATACAGAGGATGATCGCAATCAAGTCTGGTTGAGCGTGAAGCCCAGTGTGTTGCAAAAAGCCTTGGTTCATCTCAAAGTCCCAGCTACAAGCGAACGATCGTAATAGGACATCAAAAAAAGAAATCGAATGAGTCTTGGCTCCAGGGGTATGAGGACTCTCTCTGCAAGAGAAGCAACCCAGTGTGCGATCTTTCTCTAGGATGAGATATTAACTGATGAGCCGCTATCTAATCGACTTGCCAATTTTCAAAACATCTAAGTAGAAAACTGGTTTACATCATGACTCTCACCATTCCCATCAACGCGATCGAGCTAACTCCCGGAAGCACAGTCAGCATTCGTAACCTATCGTGGGCAGACTTTGAGACGCTGCTAATCGAGCTAGGCGAAAAGCGCAACACTCGCATCGCATACTACCGAGGCACTCTAGAAATCATGTCGCCCCTTGCCATTCACGAACGCCCCCACCGCATCATTTCCGATATTGTCAAAGCCATCCTTGATATCCACGAACGTAACTGGGAAGACTTTGGCTCTACTACTCTCAAGCGCCCTGAGATTGCTGGCGTGGAGCCTGATACCTGTCTGTATATTCAAAACGCCGATCGGGTTCAAGGCTGCACTGAC
>Ga0209100_1002683_pt1 | contig 10783 bp, 12 predicted proteins | sample lystaG_FD_185480 | JGI IMG/M metagenome (GOLD analysis project Ga0209100, IMG submission 185480) | Glacier valley bacterial and archeal communities from Borup Fiord, Nunavut, Canada, to study Microbial Dark Matter (Phase II) -... | ecosystem: Environmental > Aquatic > Freshwater > Ice > Glacier ...
CGCGACCGCCCGCGAGTCGATGCGGTAGTTGGCCCCGTTCACGAAACTCGCCTGCTCGGAACACAGGAACGCGACCACAGCCGCGACCTCCTGCGATTCGCCGCGACGCCCGAGCGCCATGTACGGGCGCTCCTCGGCGAGCACTCCGGCCTGTGCCGAGCAGCACGGGATCTCGTCATCGGAGGGCTGCACGAGGATGTCGATGTCCCCAACCGCCTCGATGACCCGGCCGCGCATCTTCGCGATCGACTCCACCCTGGTGACGTCGGTGGCGAAGGCGAACAGCCGACCCTCGGGGCTCCGAGGCTCGCGGCCGCGGCATCCAGGCTCTTCTGGTCCTTATCGGCCAGCACGACACGTACCCCCTCGCCAAGCATGATGCGAGTGGTCTCCCAGCCGATTCCTGAATCGGCACCACTGGTGAGGGCGGTGCGCCCGCTGATTCCGAGGCCCATGAAAGCTGCTTCGTGATGCGTTCGAAATAGAACCGTAGGCTGGCGTCATGGGAGTCGTGAGGGGGTTGCCCCGGGTTTTCCGGGATGCTAGCGCCATCCTTGCGGAGAGCATCGTGTGGGATCCGGCCGGCTTCGTTCTCTGGTGCGACATCACCGCCGGACTCCTCTACCGCTGCCCGATCGAGGGCCTCGACGACACCGTGATCGAGCTGCCGCCGCCGCTCGCGTCGTTCGCCCCGACGACCACCGGCAGCGGGTATGTGGCCTCGCTCGGCGACCGGGTCGTGCTCGCGGATGCCGCCGGCGGCATCCGCGATCTCGCACACGTCGAGCATGCGCACGATGGACTGCGACTGAACGAGGGAAAGTGCGACCCCTTCGGTCGCTGGATCACCGGCTCGATGAACCTCACAACCGGGAAGCCGGATGGCGCGCTCTATTCGATCACCGCTGATGGAGGGATTCGTGTGCTGCGCCGCACACTCGGGGTGGCCAACGGCTTTGAGTGGAGTCTCGACGACACCGAGATGTACTTCACGGACACCGCCGAGAAGACGATCTACCGCGGTCCCTACAGCGAGACCGGGGAACTGGGCGACGTCAAGGTCTTCCACTCCGGTGAACCGCATGATGGACTTACCATCGACGTCGACGGATTTCTGTGGGGCGGCATCTACGGGGGCGGTCGAGTGGTGCGCTACACACCCGAAGGGATCGAAGACGTCGTGGTCGAGATGCCCGCGCCGAACATCACCTCCGTTGCATTCGGCGGGCGGGGGATGTCGACGCTCTTCGTCGGCTCCGCCCGCGAGAATCTCACGGAGGCTCAGCTGGAGGCGCATCCACTCTCCGGTGCGATCTTCGCTATCGACACCAGAACGCACGGCCGCCCCGCGCGGCGCTTCGGCGCATGACCGGCTTCTCGCTGCAGCGGGACGGCGACGGACCCGCCAACCGCGTCGACGGCTGCGCCGACCCACGCGCCCACGCGGCGACCGGCGACGGCCGCACCGTTGCGCTCATTGCCCTCGACGGTGCCATCGACTGGTTCCCCGCCCCCACCCTGCCCACCCGGCCCGCCTTCGCCGCACTCGTGGATGCCCCGCGCGGCGGCCGCATCGAGTTGCGTCCGGTCGACGACCACACCGTTACCCGGCGCTGAGTTCCCGCCGCCAACGTCGTGCAGACCACCGTCACCACCGCGACGGACCGCGTGCGGATCACCGACGCCCTGGTCACCGGTGTCGCTGGACGACTGCCCTCGGCCGAGCTCGCTCGCCGAGCGGACGGGCTGAAGGGGGCTGTCGCGCTTCGCTGGTCCGTCGCACCCGGCACGGTGCTCGGTGTGCGCGGCATCGACCACACCATGGCGTGGTCGACCGACTTCTCCTGGGAGTGAGACTGACGTGAGGCCGTGCTGCGGAGCGCGCTCGCTCGCTGTCAAGCTTCTCATTTACAGCCCCGCCGGCTCGATCGCGGCGGCCGCCACCACGTCGATCCCCGAGAGCCGGGCGGGGGGCAAGAACTGGGACTATCGCTTCGCTTGGGTGCGCGACCTGGCTCACACGGTGCGCGCACTCATCTGTTTCGGGCTGAGGGAGGAAACCCATGCAGCCGTCTCCTGGCTGCTCACCACCATTCGCGAGCTGGGCCCGAGCTGCACATCTTCTACGCGCTCGACGGCTCAGTGCCCGAGGGTATTTCACACCCGGATGTCCCGGGTCGGCGTGATATCGGCCCCGTCGTCGTGGGAAACGGCGCGCAGGGGCAGCTGCAGCTCGGCGTGTACGGGGATCTCTTCGATGTGGTGCACGCCTAAGTGGACGATGGCAACCTGCTCGACGCCGAGACAGGCCGTCTGCTCGCCTCGATCGCCGATCGTGCCTGCGACAACTCGCAACGGCCGGATTCCGGCAGTGGGAGCTCGAGGAGCAACAGCACTACACCTCGTCGAAACTCGGATGCTGGCAAGCCCTCGATTGCGCGGTGCATCTCGCGGAGCTCGGCCACCTCCCGCAGGGCCTCAACCACCTTGCACTCATCAACGCGGCGATCATCATCGACGCGCTGCTGGTCGGGTAGGTCGTTAGGGCGACCGTATCGATACCTACCCCTCGCGCGTTCGGTGGATGAGCTTCGACAGCACGATGGCGCTCCGGGTGTGGTCCACGTTGGGGGCGACACGCACCCGCTCGAGGGCGAGCTCGAGCGACGGAATATCGCGGGAGCGCATGTGCACGATGGCATCCGCACTCCCGGTGACGGTTCCGGCATCCACGACCTCCGGGATGCCGGCGAGAATACGCCGCAACTCCTCCGGCGCAACGGTGCCGCGGCAGAAGAGTTCGACGTAGGCTTCGGTGCCGAGCCCGTCGACGGCGGGATCGACCTGGATGGTGAATCCGCGGATCACCTTGTCGGCAACCAGCCGGTCCACGCGTCGTTTCACCGCGGACGCGGAGAGCCCGATCACCTCGCCGATGTCGCCGTACCCGGCGCGCGCGTTTTGGCGGAGAAGGTCGATGATGCCATAGTCGAGACTGTCCATGGTCTTACCCTACGGTGCATTATTGTGCGGACCACACCATTGTCGGCGATTTTGTGCGCCCAACGCTGCCAAAGTTCGGAAGTGTGCGTGTGAGACTGGAACGTCCCCACACCCCGATCTCCGAAGGAGCCCTCGTGTCGGCCACTCTGCCTGCAACGAATGTTGCCACCGTCCGCACCCCGTCCAAGCGCACCGTCCTCATGTGCCGCCCTGAGTTCTTCACGGTGGTCTATCGGATCAACCCCTGGATGGATCCGCAGCTCCCCACCGACACGAGCCTTGCCGTACGGCAGTGGGAGACGCTCTACTCGACCTATGTAGATCTCGGGTTCGACGTGCACCTTATCGACCCGATCGATGGCCTACCGGACATGGTCTACGCCGCGAACGGTGGATTCGTGCTGGACAACATCGCCTACGGCGCGAGCTTCACCTACCCCGAGCGCCAGCCCGAGGGCCCGGCGTACATGGACTGGTTCCGCGAGAACGGGTTCGACGTGAAGGCGCCGGACAACATCAACGAGGGCGAGGGTGATTTCCTGCTCGTCGGTGACGTGATCCTCGCGGGCACCGGTTTTCGCAGCGCCTCCAACAGCCATCAGGAACTCGCGGAGCTCTACGGTCGCGAGGTCGTCACCCTCGAACTGGTGAACCCGAGTTTCTACCACCTCGATACCGCGATCGCGGTGCTCGACCCCCAGCCGGGCTTCGTAGGGTTGGATGGTTCGGGGCCCAACATCGCCTACCTGCCGAGTGCATTCAACGAGCAGGGCCTCACCGTGTTGCGCCAGCGCTTTCCGGACGCGATCCTGGTGAACGAGGAGGATGCCGCCGTGCTCGGCCTCAACTCCTTCGGTGACGGCTACAACATGGTCATCGCATCGCGGGCTACCGACTTCGAGCGCCAGCTTCGCGAGCGCGGCTACAACCCCATCGGCGTCGACCTCTCCGAGTTGCTTCTCGGTGGCGGCGGCGTCAAGTGCTGCACCCTCGAACTACGCCGATGACCCTGTCTGCGGTCGATTTCATCGCCGCCGAAGACGCCCACATCGCGCACACCTACCATCCGCTTCCGGTCGTGGTGGCGACCGCTGAGGGCGCCTGGGTGACGGATGTCGACGGGCGTCGGTACCTCGATTGCCTCGCGGCGTACTCGGCGGTCAACTTCGGCCACGGGCATCCGGCGCTCGTCGCCGCCGCCACAGCGCAGCTCGACCGCGTCACGCTCACCAGCCGGGCGTTCCACAACGACCGGCTGGGCCCATTCGTGACCGCGCTTGCCGCGCTCGCGAAGAAGGACCTGGTCATCCCGATGAATACGGGAGCCGAGGCGGTGGAATCCGGCCTCAAGGCTGCGCGTGCCTGGGGATACCGGGTGAAGGGTGTCGCGCCGGATCGGGCCAACATCATCGTGGCCGACGGTAACTTCCATGGCCGCACCATCACGATCATCAGCTTCTCGGATGACGCGACAGCCACCACGGACTTCGGCCCGTTCACACCCGGCTTCCGTTCGGTGCCCTACGGGGATGCCGCGGCCCTCGAGTCCGCGATCGACGGCAACACCGTGGCCGTGCTCCTCGAGCCGATCCAGGGTGAGGCGGGCATCATCATCCCGCCGGCCGACTACCTGCCTGCCGTGCGCGATATCACCACCCGCCACAGTGTGCTGTTCATCGCCGACGAGATCCAGTCCGGCCTCGGGCGCACCGGCGCGACCTTCCAGTGCGACAACGTGGGCGTGGTGCCCGATCTCTACCTGCTCGGCAAGGCCCTCGGTGGCGGTATCGTGCCGGTGTCGGCGGTGGTTGGCAATGCCGACATCCTCGGCGTGCTCGGTGCGGGCGAGCACGGCTCGACCTTCGGCGGCAATCCGCTCGCGGCGGCCGTCGGCTCGGCGGTCGTGGCGCTGCTCGAGACCGGTGAATACCAGGAGCGCGCTCGCGTGATGGGGGCGCGCCTCGCTGCGGGACTCGAACGACTTGTCGGCTTCGGTGTCGTCGCAGTGCGATCTGCCGGGCTGTGGGCCGGCATCGACATCGACCCGACGCTCGCCACCGGACGCGAGGTCTGCGAACTGCTGATGTCGCGGGGAGTGCTCGCGAAGGATACCCACGGGTCCACCATCCGACTCGCTCCTCCGATCGTGATTACGGCGGAGGACATCGACTTCGCGGTAGGCCAGCTCGAGGCCGTGCTCCAGGAGCTGCGCGGATAAAGCGTGCCCCGTTTCCACCCCGAGCGTGTTCCCTTGTGACAGGTCTGCGCCGGCTCGAGTGGGCGCAGAAGTGCCGCAGCGGAACAATAACCGTGTTGGTCGGTTGGTTGGTTGGTCGTGGTGGACTCCCGACCCGCTAGCGATGAACCAGGACCCACCGGAGTCGCCGCCCGACGAGCACTGGGTGAGTGCGGTGAGTGCCCTCGCCACCCGGTACGGCCGCCTTCATCCGGTCCGCCGTCCGATAGGTGCCCGCATGCGTGTGAGGCTCGATCCCGCTAGGTGACCCCGGCGGGAGTGGCCCCGGGCGTGCCCATGACCGTGGCACCGGCGCCGCGTCCCCAGATGAGCCTGCATTGACCGCCCGCGCACCAGGCACGCTGCAGGCGAACTTTTTGGATATCTTCGGTTCGACTCCCTCGGTCGGCGGATCCGACCACTTTGGGCGGCTGCGGCCGTCCGCTCCCACCGCAGCCCGTATGAGGCGGTACTGGCACGTGAGCCACTCCTCAGCTGATTCCATGAGCCTGGGCCCGCGCATCCAGATCCGCACCCGGATGGCGGGGCGCGACCTCGACGAGCAACGCTTCGCCCTGCGCTCGCTTGGCCCCGCGGTGCCCGCGGTGCCCGCGGCGATTGTGCCGCTGCTGCCGCTCGGCACACCCGGCTATGGGGTGCCGGTGACCATCGCGCTCGTCGCGCTCGTGACATCTGCCCTCACCGCGGCGAGTATGGTCGACAATGCACGCCGAACGGCCAGGGGGCCCCAGCGATGAATCACCTTCCCGCGTCGACCGCGACACCCCTCAGGGGCGGTCCGACGCTGCGCTGGGGAGTGCTGGCGCCCGGGCGCATCGCCGCCGATTTCGTCCAGACCCTGCATACCAACTCAGACCAGCGGATGCACGCAGTCGCATCGCGCTCATTCGACCGAGCCGCCGCCTTCGGCGCCCGGTTCGGCATCGATCGCGCGTATGACAGCTACGAGCAGTTGGTGTCCGATCCTGGTATCGATATCGTCTATGTGGCTGCCCCGCACAGCGAGCATCGCGCGCTCGCGCTTCTGGCGATCGCGGCTGGCAAGCACGTGCTCGTTGAGAAGCCGATCGCTCTGACGGCCATCGAAGCGCGGGAGATCGCGGATGCTGCGAGGGCCGCCGGGGTCTTCGCCATGGAAGCAATGTGGGCGCGATTCCTTCCGCAGACCACAGTGATCGCCACGCTGGTCGCCGACGGAGCGCTCGGAGCTGTCGGCCTCGTCGCCGCGGACTACGGCTCCATCTTCGACTTCGACCCCGTGAGTCGAGCCTTCGACCCGGCCCTCGGTGGCGGCGCGCTGCTCGATCTCGGCGTATATCCGATTTGGTTCGCACACTTCGTACTCGGTCGTCCCAGCCGAGTGGTGGCGAGCGGATCGATCACGTCGACCGGGGTCGACGGCCAGGCCGCCATCCTGTTCAGCACCGCGAGTGGCGCAGAAGCCCAACTGAGCGCGAGCATGATCGTCTCGACCCCTGTACGCGCGACAGTGAGCGGTTCCCTCGCGAGTGTCGACATCGATGCACCCTTCGTCTCCCCCGGAGGGTTCACCCTGTACCGGGACGGCACCGACGAACCGCTGCGCTGGGATGATCCCACGTCGCTTCGCTGGCGTGACGGACTGGTGTGGCAGGCGGTCGCGGCGGCGCAGCACGTTGCCGACGGGATGACCGAGTCTCCGCTGCATCCGCTCGACACCTCGATCGCAGTGCTCGAGACCATCGACGAGGCGCGACGGCAGCTGGGGTTGCTCGAATAGGTTTCGCCGGCGGTCAGGTCTCCGCGCCGCTGAGTGACACCCGCGCCCGAAAGTTCAGGCGCGGGTGTCACTCAGCGGGGCGGAGATGGCGGCCTGCGGAGAGCGGCCGGCGGAGGTCAGTTCTTTACAGGAGCCGCGCGTGGACCGGCCTTGGGTGGAGATGTCTTCGGCTTGGCGCTGGCGCTGGCGGTACGCGGCACAGTGCGCGGCGCGGTCACGGCCGGGACGCTGAGGGCGCGGGGGGCGAGTCGCTCGAGCTGGGTGACATGGGCCGGTGTCAGTTCGGCGAGCGTGGTGACTCCGAGCAGGCGCATCGTGCGGGTGATCTGCTCGCTGAGGATCTCGATCATGCGGTCGACTCCCTCGCGGCCACCCGCCATGAGGCCGTAGAGGTACGCGCGACCGACGAGGGTGAAGTCCGCGCCGAGGGCGATGGCTGCGACAATGTCCGCACCAGACATGATGCCCGTGTCGAGATGGACCTCGAGGTCTTTTCCGACCTCGCGGGCGACATTCGGAAGCAGATGGAACGGAATGGGTGCGCGGTCGAGCTGCCTGCCGCCATGGTTCGAGAGGATTATTCCGTCGATCCCCATCGTCGCGAGTCGACGCGCGTCGTCGAGGTTCTGCACTCCCTTGACAACGACCCTGCCTGGCCACTGGTCCTTGATCCAGGCGAGATCATCGAAGGTGACGGTCGGATCGAACATCGTGTCGAGCAGTTCGCCGACGGTGCCAGACCAGCGGTCGAGCGAGGCGAACGCGAGGGGCTCGGTGGTGAGGAAGTTGATCCACCACTCCGGCCGCGGCAGGGCGTTGATCACCGTACCGACGGTGAGCTGCGGCGGGATGGAGAATCCGTTGCGCTTGTCGCGCAGGCGAGCGCCGGCCACCGGCACGTCCACGGTCACCAGCAGGGTGTCGAACCCGGCTTTCGCGGCCCGGTCGACGAGGGCCATCGAGCGATCGCGGTCCTTCCACATATACAGCTGGAACCAGTTGCGGCCGTTCGGGTTCGCGGCTTTCACGTCTTCGATCGAGGTCGTTCCCATGGTCGACAGTGAGAATGGGATACCGGCGGCGGCTGCCGCGCTGGCCCCCGCGATCTCGCCCTCCGAATGCATCATTCGGGTGAAGCCGGTCGGGGCGATGCCGAACGGCAGAGCGGTCGGGCCGCCGAGCACCGTCGAGGAGGTGTCGATCACCGAGACGTCCCGCAGGATCGACGGGTTGAACTGGATGTCCTCGAAGGCCTGGCGTGCGCGGCCGAGTGAGATCTCGGCCTCGGCTGCTCCCTCGGTGTAGTCGAAGGCGGCCTTCGGGGTACGGCGCTGGGCGATCGTCCGCAGATCCTGGATCGTCAGCGCCTTCTCAAGTCGACGCTTCTTCGCGTTGAGTTCCGGGGTGGCGAAGTGCATGAGAGGTGCGAGGTCGCGGATCTTGGGGAAGTGGCGTTCGAGTTTCATTTTTTCTCGATTCAGTTTCGGATGGTGACATTGAGGGGTGGACGGCTGGACTGCAGGAGAGCGATCTGTTGGCGCACGAGGGGATCGACCCTCGACGGCATGCTCGAGATGTTGCCGCCGAGGTGTGGTGTGATGAGCACGCCGGGAATAAACCACAGTGGGTGATCAGCGGGCAGTGGCTCCGGCTCGACGACGTCAATGGCCACTCGGATCGCACCGGTTCGTGCCCGCTCGGTGAGGGCATCCGTGTCGACGATCGCTCCGCGGGACACGTTGACGAGCAACGCGCCGGGGGCGAGCAAGTCGAGGAAGTCACCGGAGACCAGATTCGTGGTCGCCGCGGTGAGCGGCACGGCAATCACGACGATGTCTGCGAGTGGCAGCAGCGTCGGCAGGTCGGTCACGGAGTGGATGAGGCCGTGGTCGTCGGTTCGCTCGCTGCGTGCTACCCGGGTGATCGTGACGTCGAACGGGACGAGGCGCTCCTCGACCGCACTGCCGACCCCGCCGACGCCGATGATGAGCACCGAGCTCCCGAGCAGACCCGGATACCAGTCGCGTTTCCATAGGCCGGCCGGCTGGGCGCGCGCCGCGACATCCAGGCCACGCTGGCTGGACAGGATCAGGGCAAGCGCGAGTTCCGCAGTCGGACCTTCGTGCACCCCCACCGCGTTGCAGTAGGTGATGCCCGCGGGCAGGAGCTCCGCGACGCCGTCGTACCCGAGCGCCTGGCTCTGCACCACTGAGACCTGGGCGTCGGCGAGCTTCGGCAGCGTGTTCGGCGAGACCGAGTAGGGCAACACCAACAGGTCGATCGGGCGGCCCAGTGGGGCGTCATCTGTCGTCCAGACGACGAGCTCGGTTTCGGTTTCGGTCGTGGAGAGGCGGTCGAGCATCGCCTGGTCGGGCACCGCTATGGTGAGGGTCGTCATTTGTCTCCGTGGTCCGCGTCGAACTTGCATAAAAGCCGGTCGCAGGCGTTGAAGATGTGCTCGCGAGTCAGTGCGCCGGCCAGGGCGGCGTCACCGGCCGCCACGGCATCGAGGATGCCCTGGTGCTGGTGCGCGACATCCGACGGACGGATGAGCTGGTGCGACTGCACCTGGCCGATACAGAGCTCAATCTCGCCCATCAGCAGGCCGTGCATCTTTGCGAGCCGCGGGCTGTGCTGGGCGAGCACAAGCTGGCGGTGGAAGTCGAGGTCCGTTCGGGCGAGGGCGGCACGATCGTCGGTGCGCACATGCTCAAGCAGCTCTCGATGCACGGCGAGCGCGGCGACTGGAACCACAGCGCCGGCCGCGAGGTTGTGCAGGGCGGACTCTTCGAGAATGGCACGGTTGACGTAAAGATCCTGGATATCGTCGCGGCTGAGTTCCGGAACCTGCGCGGCGTGATGCGCCCGTCTCGACAGCAGGCCTTCGCTCACCAGCCGTTCGAGTGCGGCCTTGGCGGTGGGTCGCGCCACTGAGTAGCGCTCGGCTATGGCCGTCTCGGTGAGGAAAGTGCCCGGACGATCGACCATGGTCACGATGCTCTCGCGCAGCGTGTCGTAGACGGCCTCGGGCAAAGAGGTGGTTTTGAGCGCGGAACTCCGAGGGGAGCGGGCTATTGGTGACAACATTGTTATACAAGTATACCTAAATGCGGTGCGGTGGCACCAGCCCCGCGCCACGCTCCCAACCCACGGCTGCGTAACTCCTGCAAACTGAGTGGCAAGCCTCGGAGTTTCCCGGCATTCAGGGGTCGTCGCCTGCGCGCTTGGAAGACAGCAGGAGTTATGCGGGGGCGATCCGGAAGGTTGCCCTATCCGCGATCTTTACTGTGAGCGGGCTCGACCCGCCGCGATGGTGCCCCAGCGCCAGGAATGTTCCTCTTCGAGCCGGCGCAAACTTGCCGTTCGGGCACAACCACGGGGAATGCGTGAGTGAGTGACCCAGAAAACCACGACATGTCGCTGAACAGTGGCGGCACGCCCGCCGAGCAGCCAGCTTGCCACCGCGATGACAGCCGGGAGGGCGATGAAAATCGTCGCGATTGGAGCCCACGGCGGAACGAACGGCAAAGCCCCGCCGGGCAGCTCGAGCGCGAAGGCCGGCAGGATTCCCAGTCCGGCACCGAGAGCGGCCCCGAGCCCGCAGATCAACAGCGACTGCTAGAACGCGATGTGACATCGGATGCGCGGTCCGGCGCCGAGTGAGGCCAGGGTGGCGTCGCCGGCTCGCCGGCTCGCCCGCTCGCCCGCTCGCCCGCTCGCCCGCTCGCCCGCTCGCCTATCGAAGCGTGCGAGACCGACCGCTA
>Ga0209100_1002686_pt1 | contig 10780 bp, 8 predicted proteins | sample lystaG_FD_185480 | JGI IMG/M metagenome (GOLD analysis project Ga0209100, IMG submission 185480) | Glacier valley bacterial and archeal communities from Borup Fiord, Nunavut, Canada, to study Microbial Dark Matter (Phase II) -... | ecosystem: Environmental > Aquatic > Freshwater > Ice > Glacier ...
CTGGGATTATGCATGGCATTCAGCCGCTTACCTCGAATTGGCAAGAATTTCCTGTTTAAAAGGTGACTTCCAAAAAGCTTTGGGACAGGCAAATGAATCACTTTCAACGAATGCAATCAATAACAGCGCAATAAATCTCAAGGCATCCATACAGCGAAAACTGGGTGATTATGATGGTGGTACGGCTACATTGGCCGGTATTACCGAAAAAGACCCGCTTGACTTTCGGGCAGGAAATGAGATTTATCTTCTGGCTAAAGCATCTTCAAATGCCCAAAAAAGCGAGGAGTCGCTTGTCACCCTGAGTAGGAAAATGCGTGATTTTGATCAGAATTATCTTGAACTCGCTATCGGATACCTGAATGACGGTCTTTATACCGAATCTGAAGATGTTCTTCAACGCTTTAAAGGAAAAAATCAGATGGTCAGTTATTATTTGGGGTATCTTCAGGATAAAAAAGGGAATAAACCTGAGGCTGAAAAATGCTTTAAGGAAGCATCTGCTCAATCGGTTGATTATGGATTTCCTTTCCGGCTCGAAGATGAAAAAGTGCTGAGCGTGGCCTCAAAATATAATCCAGGCGATGCAAAACCGCCCTATTATTTAGGCAATTTACTCTACGATAAACAACCGCAAAAAGCCATTGAAAATTGGGAGATTGCAGTAAAGCTTGATCCTTCAATGGCGACCGCATGGCGGAATTTAGGATGGGGTTATTACCAACATTCACAGGATATTCAGAAGGCAATCAGCGCTTACGAAAAAGCATTTGCCCTTAAAAAAGATGAACCGCTCTATTACGCTGAGCTGGATCAACTTTACGAACTAAGTAATGCATCAATTGAAAAAAGAGCGCTGCTTTTTGCGGGTAGCAATGAAGTCGTCAGGCAGCGTGACGACGCTTTTGTTCGTGAGATCATGGTTTTGAATCTTGCCGGTGAACCCGAAAAGGCGGTAGAGTATTTAAATAAGAGTATTTTCCATTTCCGCGAAGGGAGCTCAAGAGTTCGGGATATTACGGTTGATGCGCACTTATTGCTCGGAAAAAAACACCTTGCGGAGAAGAAGAATGAGCAGGCACTTGAACAATTCCTTGCCGCAATTGAAACTCCTGAAAATTCAAAATCAAAAATGGGTGATATCAGAAGTCCACAGGTCAATTACTTTATTGGAATCGCCTATGAAGCATTGGGCAACAAGGTAAAAGCCAGGACCTATTTTACGCTGTCAATAGATCAATCCATTAAAGATTCGGACTATATTATCTACTATCAGGGCTTAAGTTATCTGAAACTTGGCGATAAGGCAAAAGCGGTTGAAAATTTCAATAAGCTGATTGACACAGGTAATAACCAGTTGAAACAAGGCGCTGAAATTGATTTCTTTGCAAAATTTGGGGAGAAGGAAACAAAGAATGTGCAGTTATCAAGTGCCTACCTTTTGATAGGTCTTGGGGAAAAGGGACTTGGCAACACAAATGCCGCAAAGAAAAACCTAATGAAAGCTGTAGAACTGTCAACCAGTAATTTGTGGGCAAATACAGAATTGTAAAAATAGTACAACCTAATTAAACTTGTTATAATGAAAACTTTATTCATTTTTTTATTTCTTTTGCCTGCAGTGAGTGCTTTTTCGGTGATTACTACGTGGAAAGCTCCGGCAGGGTATGCGTCTACTAAATATTACCAGGTAAAAGTAAACGGAACTCCGGTTCCGGTTTTCGACACACCGATTGCGTCATACGCTATTTTTGACTTTCAGGGTGAAGCAAATGTAGAAGTAAATACGATGTACGACGTCCGATGGGTGGATATTCGTCCGTTAAGGACAGGATTAAAAGCTGATTACACAGGCGACAATTCGTTCAGTTTTAAAATGAATAAACCCGAAAATCTTAGCCTGGAATTGAATGGCCGGATCAGGCAGCAACCACTTTTTCTTTTTGCAGGGACACCCGAAATTAACCACCCTTCGAAGTCGGATAAGAACGTAATTTGGTTTGAGGGTGGTAAACATTACAAAAACGTGAAACTTGAATTGAAAGATAACCAGACCGTATATATTGAAGGTGGTGCAGTAGTGCAAGGATACCTGTTTGCAAAAGGGAAAAAAAACATTAAAATCTGTGGAAGAGGAATTTTGGATGGATCATTCAATAAAGCTGATCCAGCCTGTGACAACCGATTTATCAGTTTAACAGATTGTGAAAATATTAAGATTGAAGATATTACCTTGCACAATGCCACTACCTGGCAAATTGCCCTGTTCCATTGCAACAAAGCAGAGATTAACCGTGTCCGGATTGTAAGCGAAAGTGGCAGCGATGATGGAATGGATATTTTCCGTTGCACCAACGTGGTTGTTGATGGCGTTTTCGCCCATACCAAAGATGATTGTATTGCCATTAAATCAGGAGGACAATATCCAGCAGATCACCCAACCGACAACATTCTTGTTAAAAATTGTGTGTTTTGGAACTCCATATGGGGAAATGCAATTGAAATTGGCTTTGAATTGTATTCTACTGAAGTTCAGAATATTCATTTCGAAAACATCGACATTATTCATGTTGAAGATGGCGCTACAATGAGCATACACAATGCAGGTCAGTCGCATGTTCACGACGTGGTTTTCGAGAACATCCGTGTTGAAGACAGCCGGCAAAAGCTGTTTGATGTAGCAATCTTCTTTTCACAGTGGGGCCCCGATGGCATCCGTGATCCGGAGTTCATTAAGAAAAACTACCTGCATGGTGCATGGGATGGAGTACAAAAAATCCCGGAAGGTAAGGAAGCCTATCACAACAAGTTTCGCGGAGAGATCAGCAATATTGTATTCAAGGACATTCAGGTAGTTGGCGGATTACTTCCTTTCTCAGTATTTCATGGTTTTAGTAAAGAAAAATATGTATCAGGTATTAAAATTGAAAACCTCACCTATATGGGCAAAAAACTAACGAATACCGAAAGTGCCAAAATCAGGCAGCAAAACACTAAAAATCTGATTATAAAATAAGTGCAAATTGGACCTGTAATGGTAGAATGGCAATCAAATATTAATTGGATAAAGAAAAACAAGTGGCAAAATATTCAGGATAACCATAATGCTTACTTATTCTATTGATAAAAACCTCGAAAGTTAAAACTTTCGAGGTTTTTGTAATATTCCATGGCAGTAATACTTAACACAAACTAAATAAGTCATTTAAATCCATTGTGTAAGCTTATTTATTGGAATGCATTGCGACCTTATTCCCCTCTGTATCTTTAAAGAATGCCATATAACCAATCTCTTCATTGATTAAGGTTTTAGGCATTACTACTTGTCCACCGGCACCTTCGACTTTACCAAGGGGTAGTGCAAGATCGGGATTTCCATTCAGATAAATTACAGCTCCATCAGCGCTTGGTTTATACATTTCGTGCTGTACCAATCCTCCTCCAACATTCGTTGACATATTTTCAGTCGGGAAAAAAGCCATTAGCATTCCATTCATGTCCATCTGTGGCATTTCGATATCAAAGACTTTCTCATAGAATTTGGTAGCCCTGGCGATATCATTTACTGCAATTTCAAACCAGTTTAGTGCATTTTCTGTTGATTTCATTTCACTCAATTTTAAGGGTTAAAAAAGTAATTGAATAATTTGGACTTTTTACGAAAACGTGAAAATATAAGTTACAAGACCAGACCGTTTTTTTCGATGTATTGACAATTGAGTCAGAGGAAGTTATTTTATTACACGGAAAATTTAACATAGCAATAAGAAATGAAAAAATGTCTTAATGTTGAGTAACTCAACATGTGTATAGATTCTATACACCGAACCTATACCATTGTCTTACTGACTGATATAACTATTTTCAATTTACAGTGTTGAATTACTCATCACTTCCTCTGTTTATTTTCTAAACACAATACATCGTAATATACTTATTTACTGATCATTAACACCTGTTTTTTCCTTTGGCATCATAATTGGATATTATCTTTCATCATTAAAAAAAAGCAAAATCATGAAAACCAGGATCTGTTTATTAATTGGATTTTTACTGCTAAATTACAGTATTGCAGACAGTAAAGAAGTAGTAACGGGAAATCCCCAAACTCAGCAGGGCTCAATAACCCTGTTTACAACTCCAGATCTATATAATCTGACGATGCAGTGGGTAAGCGAATACGAAAGTTTAAACCCAAAATTGAAAATAAACCTGGTTAAATTAACTGATATTGAAATAGCCGAGAAGTTAAAATCAGGCGAAGGTCTTGGGTTTATTGCAGATGAATCATACACTGCACTTGGCAATCAGTCAACATGGAACATGGTAGTTGGTCGCGATGTGATTGTACCCGTGATGAATGCCGCTAATCCTTTTCATGATGAAATTTATCAGAAAGGTATTACTTCTAAAAAATTAGCCCGAATTTTTGAAAATCCTGAAAAGCAAAATTGGGGAATACTTTTGGACAACGTCCAAAATGGTTCGGATATTCCTTTACATTACTATATGATGAATGATCCATCCATTCAATCCGGGGTTGAAAATTTTCTGAAAATGAATCGACCGAATATTAATGGAATTAAAATAACCAGCGGAGAAGAAATGATTTCTGCAATACAGAAAGACCCGAATGCTTTAGGCTTTTGCAAACTTGTTCAAATAATGGATCTTAAAAATCAAAATTTAGCTGAGAATATTAGTTTGGTGCCCATCGATAAAAACGGTAATGGGAAAATTGATTATATGGAAAACATATACGAAAACCTGCCAGCATTCTCACGCGGAGTCTGGATTGGAAAATATCCAAAAGCATTATCAGGAAATATTTATTCTGTTTCTTCCCAAAAACCAAAAAGCCAAAATGAACTGGCATTTCTAAGTTGGGTGCTCACCGACGGACAAAATTTCTTAAACGCGAATGGTTACAGCGACCTAGTTTCCAGCGAAATAAAATCACAATTGGATATAATTAACGAACCAACGGTTTACGCAGCTGCCCCAACGAATGAATTCAATGCACTCCTTAAAATGATACTCATCGTTCTATTTGCATTCGTAGTAATCAGTTTCATATACGACATGGTGGTTCGCCGAATCAGAAATAAAGGAGCAATCGTAAAGATGTCCAATTCCGGATTGAAATCAGCATTTGATGAGAATTCTGTAATCATCCCAAAAGGAATCTATTTTGATAAAACTCATACCTGGGCCTTTATGAAAAAAGATGGCACTGTGAAAATTGGCATTGACGATTTTCTGCTTCATATTACGGGACCAGTAACACGCATTGAGATGAAAAAGGCCGGAGAAAAGATTAAAAAAGGCGACCAACTATTATCCATCATTCAGAAAGGCAAACAGTTGAACATCTATGCACCTATATCAGGAACTATCAAAACTCATAATGAAACCCTAACAACTAATTCCTCGTTGCTCAATTCTGCGCCTTATGAAGAAGGATGGGTATACACGATTGAACCAACAAACTGGTTACTTGAAATCCAATTTCTAACCATGGCAGATAAATACAAAACATGGTTGGCAGATGAATTTTTGAGATTAAAAGATTTTTTTGCGGCAGTATTAAAAGCCAATAATACTGAATATGCGCTTATTACTTTACAGGATGGAGGAGCTTTGAAAGACAACGTTCTTGCCGATCTTGGACCAGAAGTATGGGAAGATTTTCAAACAAAATTTATTGATAATAACCAAATAGTTAATTTTTTTAAGTTTTTAACCTGATAAATTATGAAATTATGGGCATTCAACGAAGAGGCTTTTTAAAGTTGCTGGGTGTTACGGGCATGACACTGGCAATGGGCGAAAATTCGATTGCCACACCTAAAAGCGACAAAAATGTGGAATTCAACGGAATTTTGTATGATGCAACCCGTTGCAAGGGTTGCCGAGGTTGCGAATTTGATTGTGCAGATGCACATGGATTACCAGCACCTTTGCCTTCAAAAGAGATCGCAGCAATACGGAAAACAAATGAAACGTGTAACACAGTTGTGAATACGTACGAAACAGAGAAAGGCAAAGTGTTCATTAAACGGCAGTGCATGCATTGCAACGAGCCAGCCTGCGCAGCTGCATGTCTGACAAAGGCTATGTGTAAAAACAAAACCGGGCCCGTAACCTGGGACGCTGATAAATGTATGGGATGCCGTTACTGTATGGTTTCGTGTCCGTTTGACAGTCCTAAATTCGAATATCACAGTGCAAATCCTAAAATTCAAAAATGCGACCAGTGTTTCGAAAGACTTAAAACAGAAGAAAGTCCGGTCTGTGCTTACAATTGTCCAAATGATGCATTACTATATGGAAAACGCAGGGACCTGATAAAAGAAGCGCGCAGGAGAATTTATGAAAAGCCCGATTTGTATACCGATCATATTTATGGCGAACATGAAGCAGGCGGAACCGGATGGTTATATCTTTCACCGGTTCCCTTTGATCAACTTGGAATGAATACATCCATTCAACAGTCCTCCTACCCTGCCTTGACAAAAGGTTTCCTTTACACCGTTCCGTCGGTATTTGTATTGATACCAACACTCTTATTAGGAATTCATCAGGCTACAAAAAATAACCACCTTAACGAAGAGAAAGAAGATGAATAATAACCAGCAAATCGCATTGGACAACGACGGCAAATCAATCTGGAAGTTCCTGGCGGGTGAAATGAGACCAAGAGGAAAATGGTTTACCCCTTTTAACATTATCTCAGTTCCTATTATTCTTTTAGGGTTAGCGCTGATTGCCATCCGTTTCTGGAAAGGACTCGGCGAGATTTCAAACGTAACACAGGAAGTTCCCTGGGGCTTATGGAAAGGATTCAATGTCGTTACCGGTGTTGCCTTTGCCGGTGGTGCATATGTTCTGACATTTATGGTCTATATCATGAATATGCGTAAATACCATTCAATTATCAGAGTGACAGTATTAAATGGTTTTCTCGCTTACGCCTTTTACGCAGGAGCCCTGGTACTTGATCTTGGGCGGCCATGGCATATATTTAATCCGATTATCGGGAATAGCTTTGGAGCAAGTTCTGTCTTATTCCTTGTAGCCTGGCACTTTCTGATGTATATGGTAGCGCAGCTAATTGAGTTTTCTCCGACTATTGCAGAATGGCTTGGAGCCAGACGTGCTCACAAAATTCTTTCAGGAATGACCATGGCTGCAGTCATATTTGGAATAACGTTGTCCATGCTTCATCAGTCAGGTTTAGGTGCATTATTTCTCATGGCAAAAGAAAAAATACATCCGCTGTGGTACAACGAATTTATACCGGTCATGTTTTTAGTATCCAGCATTTTCGCAGGTCTCTCGATGGTTATTTTTGAAGGATCAATTAGCGAAAAAGTGTTTTTCGATCAGACAAGTAATAAAACCAGGCTTGCGCAGAAAGACATCATTATTGGGTTATCAAAAATATGTGCAGGAACTATGTTTGCCTATTTTTTCCTTCAATTGCTTGTCTTTATTCACGGACAACACTGGGATTTACTCAATACTGGAATGGGACATTGGTTCCTCCTCGAGATGTTGGGATTTGTCCTTTTCCCGATGATTCTGTTCTTTGTCAGTTACCGGAACAACAACATCACAATGATCAAAATTGCTGCCTTTTTAACGATGATTGGCGTCATTATGAACAGACTAAACGTTTCAATCATAGGATACAGATGGGATGCAGCTTTACGATATGTTCCGTCATGGATGGAAGTAATCGTTGCTCTTACCGTAATTTTCATACAAATATGGATATTCAGGTGGGTCATTAACCGTATGCCGGTTTTACGCGACTCTCCTTCCTGGGCAAATGAACACAAATAAATTAACCCGTAATCACTTTAAAAGGTGATTGCATAAAAATCAAACAAATGGACGGTTTTAGCTATTCTGACATTTTCGCAACCAAAGGAATTGAATACCTGATTATCATCACATTCCTGGTTTTATTGATTCCTTTCTGGCTTGTATTGAACAAACAGAAACAAATAAGCAGTACGATTCAAAAAGCTTTAGGCTTTCTTTCTGCAAGCATTTTGAAAATTCCACAAGGGTTATTCTATTCGAGAAATCACACATGGATGCACATGGAAAAGTCGGGGACTGCCAAAATAGGACTTGATGACCTGTTGCTTCATATTACCGGTGAGGTGAAATTTAAAATTCATAAAAAGCAGGGTGATGAAATCATAAAAGGTGATCTATTAACAGAAATTGATCAAAACGGGAAACTTCTCAGAATATTATCGCCCGTATCAGGAAAAATCACAAACATAAATTCCACAATTAATGAAAATCATGGGATGCTCAATGAAGACCCTTATGGCAAAGGATGGATCTACAAAATTAAACCTTCAAACTGGGTTGCCGAAACAAAGAGTTGCTATTTTGCAGAAGAAGCAACAAATTGGTCAGCAAAAGAGCTGGAAAGGTTCAAGGATTTCCTGGCAGTGTCGATGAAAAATTATGCACCCGAGCCTTCAATGGTGATATTGCAGGATGGAGGCGAATTGTGCGATCATTCACTTTCAGCGTTGCCAAATGAAATATGGAGAGATTTTGAAGATGAATTTTTAAATCTTAACCGATTATAAAATAGCTGAATGCAGCATGAAAAGAATCACTCAAATACGTTTAAAGCCGATTACGGAAAAGAAATAGATTATTTTAAAAACTGGTGTCCTGACACCAGTTTTTTTTGTATTTTGCAATGAAAATAACCCGTTGGTTAATGAAACTCTTCACCAACATTTCTAACAAATTGACAATATGTTTTTCAACCGAAAAAACAAAGATAATACTGGGAATATTATTCTTAATAATTACGTTAAATTCAGATCTTCGATCTATGGACGTGTTGTTTTTCTCATAAGCATCTTGTCTGTTTTCATGTTTGTATCCTTCAGTGTTATTTTTAAGTCTGTTAATGAGCAGTATTTAAATACGATCATTCGCCAGAGTGGCAACAATATAGGCTCCATCGTTGAGGGATCTCTATATCGGTCAATGCTTGAAAACGATAAAGGCGCATTGCGGAATACCCTTGATGTTATCAATACACTGCCGGGTATCGACGAGGTGAACATGTATGATAGTAATGAAAACCTCGTTTATTCCTCTTTTGCGACTGATTCGAACAGTAAACACAGCGATCCGAATTGCATAAGTTGCCATCCCAATATCAAATCGATGTTCCCGGCAAAGGAGAAGTCTTACAGAATAATCGATGTCAACAGCGATTGTGAGATGAATCAGAACGATAATGGCAGCAGGCATTTGTTGATTAAATCACCTATTCTGAACGAAAAATCCTGTTCCACCAGTTCTTGTCATGCGCATTCAGAAACCGATACCCTACTTGGTTCCCTTGTCATCAAAATACCACTTGAGACGCAAGATGCCGCAATACAAAAATCTTCGACCGAGTTTTTTCTGCTTGCAATTTTTGCAACACTGTTATTTGTCTCTTTTTTATTATTATTCACAAGGAAAAAGATTAAAGATCCATTGAATGCGCTGATTAAAGTTAGTATAGCAGTTGCAAACGGGGATAAAAGTACGCGTGTTGAAATAAAACCTAATCAATTGGATGATATGAGGATGGTTTCGCAGGCATTCAACGATATGCTCGACAACCTGCACACTGCAACGACTGAACTGGAAAACTGGTCGCAACAACTTGAGTATAAGGTACAGAAAAAATCAGAGGAATTGGGTGCTGCTCAGCATGAATTGATGCATGTTGAACGTTTGGCATCGCTGGGGAAATTATCATCCTCCGTTGCTCATGAAATCAATAACCCTTTGTCTGGTATTCTGATTTACACGAAACTGCTTTATAAACAAGTGAGTAATCCCGAATTGTATGTTTCCAAAAAAGATACGATGCTCAAGCATTTGAAATTGATTGAAAATGAGACTAAACGTTGCGGTGATATCGTAAAGGGATTACTGGACTTTTCAAGGAAGGATCAGAATGATTTTGAACCAAAGCATTTACACGAGATACTGCTCGAAACCTATGATTTAATGTCACATCCCATTAAAATTGCTAACATCAACTTTTTAACTGACCTTTCGGCTACCTCAGATTTAATCTATTGCAGTCCAAACCAGATTAAACAAGCTTGTGTAGCAATGCTGGTAAATGCTTCGGAAGCAGTTCTTGAGAACGGAGAGATCTTCATTAGAACCAAAAATGCAGATGAAGATACGGTCACATTTGAAATAACAGATAATGGATTGGGGATTGCAGAGGAGGATATCCCTCATATTTTCGAACCTTTCTTTTCGACAAAGCAGGATGTTAGTGGAATTGGACTGGGATTGGCGATTGTTCATGGTATCATCCAAAACCATAAAGGGAAAATACAAGTCAAATCAGAACTCGGAAATGGAACTACCTTATCTGTAACTTTACCTTTAATTAAGGCATAACTAAAAACCATCGCGAATCATGTATTTGTGGCAGCTCATGCCAATGATATGTTTGGGTCATTTCCCGAATTTAGTTGCTAAGGCTTTATCTTTTTAAGATTGCATTTCTGTTCGATCTTACAAAGGTGTGAATTATATAAAAAAAGCACACAATTGTATAACATTTCTTCATGAAAACACCCGCACCTTTGCCGGCGATATTTAAACTCCTCATAGAAAGAGGAACAATAAAAAGTAATTTAAAGAAAAGACCATGAAATTTTTATTCGCATTAGTGACAGCAATTTTGATTACAGGCGCCGCAAGTGCGCAAAACATT
>Ga0209100_1002689_pt1 | contig 10772 bp, 8 predicted proteins | sample lystaG_FD_185480 | JGI IMG/M metagenome (GOLD analysis project Ga0209100, IMG submission 185480) | Glacier valley bacterial and archeal communities from Borup Fiord, Nunavut, Canada, to study Microbial Dark Matter (Phase II) -... | ecosystem: Environmental > Aquatic > Freshwater > Ice > Glacier ...
TGATTCTCAAAGCCATGACCGCCCGAAACCCTCGCCCTCGCTATGTTGCGGCAACCAGTGGTGATTTTCTACTGTTCATGATGACCAAAGTTTTGCCCACCCGTCTGGTAGATCAGTTTTGGCAGCGGTTTTATGGCATCGATCTTGTCGCAAAAGACTGGCAGACAAGGAAGGATAAGTAGAGCCATCAATTTCAATCTTGTTTTTCATTCATTCTTCAACTAAGACTCACCGCAATGGACTTACTCGAATATCAGGCAAAAGAGCTTTTTCGTGAAATGGGCATTCCTGTTTTGCCATCGCAGCGCATCGATCGTCCCAGAGATCTCAAGGGCTTAGAGTTACCTTATCCGATCGTGCTCAAGTCTCAGGTCTACATGGGCGGACGAGGACGCGTGGGCGGAGTTCGGTTTGCTGAAAATACGATCGATGCGGTGGCGGCGGCTCAAACCATCTTCAATTTGCCGATTATGGGCGAATATCCAAAAGTGCTGCTGGCAGAAGCAAAATATGATGTGCAGCAAGAACTCTATTTGGCAGTGGCGCTCAATCGATCGATTCGCAGACCTGTGCTGTTGGGTTCTTTAAAGGGCGGCATCGATGTGCGAGCGGCGATCGACGAAATGAAATACGTGGTTGTCGATCAAGAGTTTTCGCCATTCTTTGCCCGTCGCTTGATGCTGAAAATGGGATTGCAGGGAGCACTGATCAACTCAGTCAGCGCGATCGTCGAAAAAATGTATCGGCTGTTTCTCGACAATGATCTTGATCTGGTGGAGATCAACCCTCTCGGAGTCAGCCCGACGGGGGAAGTGATGGCACTTGATGGCAAAGTAACTGTCAACGACGATGCCCTGGCTCGTCATCCTGCCCTCGCCGCACTCAACCCAAAAGCACCCGCCGATCCACTTCATGCTCTAGATAAGTTGACTCCACAAACTGCCCGTTCACCAGAAGTAGTTTCTACTTTAAACTCCGATGGGCAAATTGGGATTCTGTGCAACGGTGCAGGGCTGACGATGGCAACGATGGATCTCGTCTGCCAATCAGGAGGCAAGCCCGCCAACTTCTTGGACATTGGCAGCGAAACTCACTATAGTTGTATGCCTGACATTCTGGGTGAACGGCTAGAAAATGGGCTAGAAGCGATCGCGCAAAACAAGCAGGTGAGGGTGGTATTGATCAATTTGGTGAGTGGAACGGTGTCATGTGAGCAGATTGCGGATGCGATCGTGCGCTTTCTGCAACACCAAAGTCGTAAGGTGCGAAGCATTAGCGAAGCTAGAGAGGACGGTCTGGTCAGTCGAGTGGCTCGCAATCCTCAACTGGTCGTTAGACTGGTTGGCTCTCATCTAGCAGAGGCAAAAGAACGATTATCGACGACTCAAGCCTTGATAATTGATGACTTAGAGATCGCGGTTTCTCAAGCGGTGAGCTTTACAAAACAGACCAAAAAATCGACTTAACCAACTATTAACTGTTTCTTAATTTATAGACTGTCCCGTATTTTTACGGACCTTCTCATCTAGTTTTGAGTGGTGGTTAAGAGATTGGGCGGAATCTCCCATTTTGTAGTTGACTCAGCAGAACTATAATTTTGTATCCTCCATGCTACCAATCACTACCTCCTTTTCTGCCGCTTTAGCAAACAAGACCGTTTTGCTCCTCCAATCCTTAGAAACTCCGGCACTTCAACCCTACGCCCTGAAATTCTCCTGTCTTGCACCTCTATGGCTGAACGTTTATAGTCAGTCCTTGCAGGTTGCTTTTTTTGTCCCCAAACATTTTGACTTATTGGTCGATCGTCGATCTCTTTGAGCAGCTACCTCTTAAACCTCTATGATTTTTACTCCAACTAGCAAAGTGATCGTGCAAGGCATTATGGAGCCGCTGGGCGTGACGTGTGCGCCGCTCATGAAGGAGTATGGAACGCAGGTGGTCGCTGGCATCAGTCCTGGTTTTGGGGGGCAAACACTGAAGGGAATTCCCGTTTTTGATATGTTAGAGCAGGCGCTTCCGCTCATCGGATCTGTGGATGCAGCGGTCATTTGCACCTCGCCTTATGCTGCCCTAGATGCGGCATTAGAAGCGATCGCCGCAGGCATTCGGCAGGTGATTTTGATCAGTCAGGGCATTCCGCCTTTAGATATGGTGCACCTGATCCGCAAAGCCGAAGCGACCGAGACACTGCTAGTCGGACCTAACAGTCCTGGAATTATTGTGCCAGGGCAAATTTTGTTGGGCATTCATCCTCCCAACCTCTATACTCCTGGGTCAGTGGGGTTGATTAGTCGCAGCGGCACGTTGACTTATGAAGTCGCTTGGACACTTACTCAGGCAGGATTAGGACAATCGATCGGGGTGAGCGTGGGTGGCGACATGATCGTTGGCTCCTCATTTCCTCAGTGGTTACAGATTCTTGACGAAGACGACCGAACTGAGGTAATCGTCTTGGTCGGTGAGATTGGCGGAGACAGCGAGGAAGCAGCAGCCCACTATATTGAGGAGGCGATCGACAAGCCTGTGGTTGCCTATATTGCAGGGCGAAGTGCTCCGAGAGGCAGGCGAATGGGACACGCAGGAGCCATTATTGATTCACAAATCGCCGATTTCGGTCCTGATGTTGGCAGTGCCGACAGCAAAGTCAATGCGTTTAAGCGCGCCAAAATTCCGGTTGCCGATCGTCCGTCTGAGATCCCTACACTGGTAAATGAGCTAATCAAAACATCCGCCCAGCGATCAGCCGGGTGAAGACAGAGAGGCGTTGCTGAATTGATGCATGAATTTCCAGATTGACCCTCACCCTAGCCCTCTCCCTGAAGGAGAGGGGACAAGATCTTTAGCTCCCTTCTTCTTGAGGAGAAGTGGACAAAACTCTTACCTCAATTCGTGAGGAGGGCAGTTCATACTTGCATTCAGCAACGCCGACAGAGGTTACTATTCGCAAAATTCGCAGTTGCAAATCTACGGTGATCTATGGGAATGCCTTGTCAAGTGAATAGCATTGTGAAGCTGAATGGTGTTGAGTTTCCATCACCGTTGAAACTCAATGCAGTTCACAAAGCGCAAAAGTCAGGGTACCGCATTTTTCCGATCGACGTTCCGCTTCAGCTTGTGGATGATGCTTGGCGCGCCCATGCAGATGTGGTGATCATCCAGTTAACTTGGGCAAATCAACAGACGGTTCTAGAGTTTCGCATCGAACGCATCTACGAGCATTTCTTTGCACTGAAATAACCGAGCTGCTTACAGCACCGTGTGATCTGCCGTAACGATGATTCCCGATCGCCAGTAGACTCCGGTTAAAGACCTCTTGCGACGGGCATTCACCGCAACGACCGATCGCGCCGATCGCTCTACGGTGTCTGCTAATTGATTAGAAAAGTCCAGCAACACACTGGGACTATAAGAAGGAGTTATCATGCTTACCCCAAGACTCATCCGCTTTAGAATGCCGCAGTCTCAAAGTAATCAGCATCAGAAGAATGGGCAGATCACCCCCTGGAAAAATGGCTAGGAGAGCCTACGATCGCTTGAGAAAATGCCGTTTAATTGAGTCTTAACCGATCGAGCTTCGACTTCGCTTAGCCCTCGTCACAGATTTAGTAGGTTAAGCGAAACCTGCGGATGACGGTAGCAGAGGATTCTATTGTTACGCAAATCGCTTAGGGAATATCTGAAACTCTTTGAGCAACGACCTTCGGCGCATCAACTCTTAGCTCTAACGAGTCTGCACCAAATGCAGAAATCGGCACCGTATCTATCAATCTTTCAAACGGAGAGGTATTGGGAACCTCTAATTCGGCTCCAATTAAACCAAAGTTAGCCGAAGCCGTCGCATCAAATCGCAGAAAGTCAGAATTTAACAAACTGTAGGCTGGAAAAGTAATCGTCTGCCTCAAAAGGCTCACCCGCCAGCTAGAACTCAACGAACACAGCACCCGATCGTCCTGCTGAACCACGACTCGCTGCGCTCCTACCTGCCAGTCAAACGTAGCGAGTTCCTTGGGCATTCCCCAAATCTCTCGACCGCCCGCCACCGAATCGGGATTGTCTACATAGATGTGAGACACCCAAGCCCCGATCGTTTGCTCTCGTCTCACAACGCCAGCCACCACAATTAACTCGTTATATTCCAGACTAGAGCCAGCCCCATATTGCGCGAGATAAACCCCTCCCAGGGTTTTGCCAGGGGCAGCCGATACGATCGCTAGCTCTGGCGGAATAAACGGCGATGCGGTCGCGATGTCAATTAAATGCAGCGTTTGAAACGCAAACCCCTTCAGTGTCCAGGGTGTTTGAGGGTAGCTCATCTCATCATTTTTCTAAAGGTCAATAACCTTAAGCTAGACGAGAAGCCCGATCGTGCCCTCATCAGAGGGGCAGAAATTCCAACTTAATCTCCGAGCAATTCAAAAACCAGTCCGTGATTCTCACGTGTCGATATTCGGCTTACCCTCCAGAATTCGTGTTAAGAACCCTGCTCCCATTGATAGAATAAGCATAAATGTATTTCTAACCACCCTAAGGTTGATTAAAAATCTCAGTCTTTAGTATGATATCGGTCAGGTTTCTCTAGGCTGTGATTAGTCTTAGAGACTCGCGATATCACAAATTTTATCAATCCTGTTGTCTAGCAGCCTGTGTCTCTGCTAGACCTGTCGCTTATTCATTTAGCGATTGGTATACGAAAACACATGATTGGATTAAAATCATTCGTTATCTCAGTTCCTGCCCCGCCCACCCTCCGAGCTAGACAGCATGAACGCAGCAGTTTCCATTTCTACTAAGGATATTACGCTTCCTGATTGGCTACGTGAATGCTTGGTCGAGCGATCGCATTCAGAAAATCTCGATGCGGTTAAAGATAATGATCTAGTTTGTCGAGCATTTGAGTTTGCCTATCGACTTCACGAAGGGCAATATCGTGCGTCAGGAGAACCCTATATCGCCCATCCGATAGCGGTTTCGGGGTTGTTGCGCGATTTGGGGGGCAGCAGCACCATGATAGCAGCAGGCTTTTTGCATGACGTAGTTGAAGACACTGATGTCACCGCCGAGGAGATCGGGGCGCGGTTTGGACTTGAGGTGCGCTGTCTGGTTGAAGGAGTCACCAAACTCTCTAAGTTTAACTTTTCGAGCAAAACCGAGCGCCAGGCAGAAAACTTTCGCCGTATGTTTTTGGCAATGGCGCAAGACATTCGCGTGATTGTGGTCAAGCTTGCCGATCGTCTCCATAATATGCGAACGCTAGAGCATCTGCCTGACGAAAAGCGTCGTCGCATCGCCCTTGAAACCAGAGAAATCTTCGCCCCTCTCGCCAACCGTTTAGGCATTGGCAACCTCAAATGGGAGCTAGAAGACCTCGCCTTTAAGTATCTTGAAACCGATGCTTATCAAGAAATTAAGCAACTGGTGGCAGAAAAGCGGGGCGATCGTGAAAGCCAACTTGTCCAAATCGCTCAAACGTTTAGAGAGCGAATGACTCAATTAGGGGTGCATTGCGTTGAGGTGAGCGGTCGCCCCAAGCATTTATATGGCATTTATCAAAAAATGCAGCGACAGCAGAAAGACTATGAGCAAATTTATGATGTCGCAGCAATTCGGATTATTGTCAACACCAATGATGAATGCTATCGCGCCTTGGCGGTCGTTCACGATATGTTTCGTCCTATTCCTGGGCGCTTTAAAGATTACATTGGGCTGCCTAAATCAAATCGCTATCAGTCACTGCACACGATCGTCATTCGCAACACGGGTCGCCCTCTAGAAGTCCAGATTCGGACTCTAGAGATGCACCACGTCGCTGAATATGGAATTGCCGCTCACTGGAAATATAAAGAAGCAGGCAGTTCTAGCACTCAGCAAATGACGACCACCGATGAAAAATTTACCTGGCTGCGGCAGTTACTCGACTGGCAAACCGATCTCAAAGATGCTCAAGAATATTTGGAGAGCATCAAAGACAATCTGTTTGACGGCGATGTCTTTGTCTTTACGCCACGCGGAGAAGTCGTCTCTCTTAGCTCACGATCGACTCCCGTTGATTTTGCTTACCGCATTCACACCGAGGTCGGCAATCACTGTGCAGGTGCCAAAGTCAACGGGCGCATGGTCACACTCGACACGACGCTGCACCACGGCGACATCGTAGAGATTATTACGCAAAAAAATTCTCGCCCCAGCTTAGACTGGCTCAATTTTGTTGTCACCTCCAGCGCCCGCAATCGGATTCGGCAATGGTATAAGCGATCGCACCGAGACGAAAACATCTCGCGCGGACGAGAAATGTTAGAGAAAGAATTGGGCAAAAATGGCTTTGAAGCGCTGCTCAAATCCGCGCCCATGCTAGCTGCTGCCGAACGCTGTAACTATCACAGCGTTGAAGATCTGCTGGCTGCTGTTGGCTATGGAGAAATGACTCTCAACCTGGCTCTCAACCGCATTCGAGAAGCAGTTACCCAGCCGACGCTCGTCAAAATCTCTAACGCTGACAGCATTTCGGCTGATCCCCAACTTTTATTGTCCTCCGCTCCGACGCTGCGATCGTTACCGCCTGCGACTTCTAGTAAGTCACCGATCGCGGGGGTCGAAGGCTTGCTTTATCACCTCGCGGGTTGCTGTACTCCCGTCCCAGGTGAAGCCATTATTGGAGTCGTGACTCGAAGCAATCGCGGCATTTCAATTCACCGTCAAGGCTGTAGCAATTTAGAACCCGTGGATGGTGATCGCTTAGTTCCTGTAAGCTGGAACCCCACCAATCGAAGTGGCGGACGACCCCAAACCTATCCGGTTTGCATTCAGATTGATGTCATCGATCGAGTGGGAGTGCTCAAAGATATTCTGTCTCGCCTCACCGATAACACCATCAACGTCCGCAATGCTCAGGTCAAAACCTTCCCCGATCAAACCGCTGTCATTGATTTAGGAATCGATATCTGTGACCACGCCCAATTAGAGCACACCTTTGCCCAAGTTAGAAAGATGACGGATGTATTAAATCTACGCCGGATCAATCAGGTCGAAGAGTAGCCTTTCCTACGGTTCGGTAGCTACCTTTCAGCACGATCGCTATCCTAGCTTCTACAAATCTCCCGGACTCGGACGGCGATTGTGGAATATTAGTTGTATGCCTTGTATTAAAAACTGCGTACCATCCGATCCAGAGTACGGTGTGTTGAGAGTAACTTGAGCGATCGTCGTCCTAGTTAAAATCACGATGTGGTGGAAAGACTGAGGGAGATAACTCTGTCGATCACGAAATTTACGGATTCGCTAGAGAAAACGTGAAGCTACGATTAAGCTGAGCGAGGCGACTATATTTAGTTTTGATTAAGTGACTCCAGTTACACCTAGAAGCTCATTTGCTCAGTTAGGATTAACAGCATCCATAGCCTCTATTGACCTGAGACCGTGTATCCACCCAGAATTTATGTGTATGTGCAACTCATCATTTAAACCTTTATCTTTCAATGAACTCCTGAAATCGGTGAGAGCAGCGTCGGCAAATTCCAATATTTACGTATAGGATCTCCACCCGATGAGCACATGGACCACTTATCGCAACCGCGAAATCGTTCAGGAAGAGCAAAGGCTCTATGATCATTTTCTCGATCGAGTGCAATGCGAGTCACCCCAGCAGTTGATTGAGCGCTTTCGATCGCTTTTCATTGAGGGAACTAGCTACGATCCTCAAGTTCTCTCAGATCTCGATAAAATCGTTGCCTCAAAAATTGCAGCTCACGAATTTAAGTTCGTTCTAAATCGCTGCTGCCACATTTTGATTAACCGTTGGCAAGCTCGACCTCACTCACAGACGGCGATCGTTGAGCTAGTTGCGCTGCTGTCATCGTCGCCCACCCGTCCAGTGATAGAATATGCCCGCACTCGCGTCGTCAAGCAACTGCGAGAACTCGTCAAACAATTTCTTGAGACTGAGCAATATCTGACGCTGCGCCGATTGTCTCAACTGATGGTTCAAGGAGCCGAAACTCACAGCGCAGAAACGTCTCCGTTAGGAACGCTAATCCGCCGCTATCCCTATCTCTATGAGCACTGTCTGGTGAGTGAAGGCAGCCCCGATGAGCACCAGGAGTCGATTCGACAAATTCAAACTCAGGTGCAGAAACAATATGAAATTGACCTGTCCCAATATGTGACTTATCAAGTCCGGCGATTGTTTGGGGTTCGTGAAGCCGCTACACCTTCAATTATCATTCCCGCTCACGTCCCTGCCCGGCTGATCACACCCGTCAAAAACCCGACGTTGCTTGACGATCGTGATCTGCGACTGGCGTTGCAGCAGTTTGCAGGCAAAATTGAGGGAGCTTATACTCATCGAGATATCGCCCAACGCTTTCTAAACCACACGAGCGACACGAAATCATTTAAAGCATTTAAAGACGATCTTTATCAATATATTACTGCGTCGATCGAGTCTGAATATGGCAAGCGGCAGTTCAACAACCAGCTTTATGCTCAACTAGAAAACACGTTACCTGAAAGCAACTTTCAGCCGCTAAATGATTTTCTGATTGTCAGAACGTGTAGTCAGTTGCTGAACTTCTTAGTAGTCGAAAGCCCACAGCAGCCTCAACATTTTGTCTTTGTAGATCTGCTCTCAAATCTAGGTCCGACGTTGACAACGAGCCTGTTGCTCAAGATTGTGTTGCTGTGCCGCAAAGTCAAGCCCTATTTAGAAAAACGGTTTTCGATCTTATTCAGCCACTATGAGTCTCACGCCCGCAATTGCGTGCACTGGCTGATTGCCGCAATGGAAAACTTGCACATTGCCCTCAGCGCAAACTTTAGCACGCTCAATCTTTGTTTCGTCAATCAGCTCGCTTAGGGCTTGTCGAAGGATAACGGCATAATTTCGGAGGAGTCGCTTCCTTCCACTTCGTTTAGCTAGCATCACAAGGTTTTTGAGCGATCGCAAGTCAAAGATAAGTTCTTTAAATCTGGCTTTGCTTTGCTGGTTTACATCTTAAAAGCTCCGTTTAAGATAGTGCTGTAGACCGTTCAAAAGGTGGCACTCGTCGATCGTGCCGTCCAACTTGTCTACGATTTATGCTGTCTAACGATGAGTTTGAGGAACACTTTGAGAAATGACTCAAGTGCTCTTAGGTGAAAACGAAAGTATTGAATCAGCGCTACGTCGTTTTAAGCGGCAAGTCTCAAAAGCAGGGATTTTAGCAGATGCGAGATCTCGCCGCCACTTTGAAACTCCGATCGAGAAACGTAAGCGCAAGCAAATCACTGCTCGGCGGACTCGGCACGATCGCTAAAACGGCTGTTAGGATCAAACGAGGATAGGCTGGCAGTCTAGGTCGCTTAGCTCGTCTGCTGATATCGCTCTTGTCTTAGCTGAACAATCCTCAAAACCGATGTCTAACTCAACCGCAGATTCCGGCGATTTGTCTTCTGCAACACCGCTCCAAACGGCATTTAGTCAAGGCTTAGACGAAGCCATTCTCGGCTTTGATGAAATTCAGGCAGAACTGAATTATAAGCAAGCTCAGACAGCCCTGCGCGATCTCGTCGAAAATCTAGACCTGACTCCTCAAGAGCGATCGGGGCTAGAGCCAGAAATTAACGGGCTAGAAACCATGCTTGATAAGCTGGATCGGCTAGTGGTGCACATCGCAGCGTTTGGCATGGTGGGGCGAGGCAAGTCGTCAATATTAAACTCTCTTTTAGGAGAAAAGGTTTTTGAAACAGGTCCGATTCATGGAGTGACTCAGATTCAGCAGTCAGCAAATTGGAGTTTGACCCGCGAAGCGATCGAGGGCAGCGATCGTTCCATTCTGCGGGTCTCGCTCCCTAGCATCAATGAGTCTCACATCGAACTGATCGACACTCCCGGCATTGATGAAGTCGATGGAGAAGCGCGGGAAGCACTGGCGCGGCAGGTGGCAAAACACGTAGACCTGCTGCTGTTCATCATTTCTGGCGACATGACAAAGGTGGAGTTTCAGGCGCTTTCAGAGCTGCGAGAAGTTGGAAAGCCGATTATTTTGGTGCTGAACAAAATCGATCAATATCCCGATGCCGATCGGGTGAGCATTTACCAAAAAATTCGAGATGAGCGGGTTAAAGAATTGCTCTCGCCTGACGAAATTGTGATGGCAGCAGCGTCTCCCTTGATTGCCAGGGCAGTGAAGCGTCCCGATGGTCGCACGTCAGTGCAGTTAAGCACCGGAGAGCCGCAGGTAGAAGACCTAAAGCTAAAAATCCTAGAGGTCTTGCACCGAGAAGGAAAATCGCTGGTGGCGCTCAACACGATGCTTTACGCCGACGATGTGAATGAGCAATTGGTGCAGCGCAAAATGGCGATTCGAGAACAGACCGCCAATCGGATTATTTGGAACGGGGTGATGACCAAAGCGGTGGCGATCGCGATCAATCCGATCACGGTATTAGATATTCTTAGCAGTGCCGCGATCGATGTGGCGATGATTCTCACTCTGTCAAAACTGTATGGAATTAGCATGACGCAGCAGGGTGCGATCGGGCTGTTGAAAAAGATCGCGATCGCGATGGGCGGCATCACAGCGAGCGAACTGCTGGCAAATCTAGGACTTGGTTCTCTCAAAAGTTTGCTCGGTTTAGTGGCTCCTGCAACAGGCGGAATGTCACTTGCCCCCTACCTTTCCGTTGCATTGACTCAAGCTGGAGTTGCGGGTATTTCGTCTTACGGAAAGGTAGGGGGCAAGTGACATTCCGCCTGTTGCAGGAGCCACTAAACCGAGCAAACTTTTGAGAGAACCAAG
>Ga0209100_1002691_pt1 | contig 10768 bp, 10 predicted proteins | sample lystaG_FD_185480 | JGI IMG/M metagenome (GOLD analysis project Ga0209100, IMG submission 185480) | Glacier valley bacterial and archeal communities from Borup Fiord, Nunavut, Canada, to study Microbial Dark Matter (Phase II) -... | ecosystem: Environmental > Aquatic > Freshwater > Ice > Glacier ...
TCACGTCCGGGAAGTAGGTCTTTGACCCGTTCCCACTGGTCATCTCTAAGTGCGTAGCGTTGGGTCGTCATGGTAGTTGAGGCGATTCATCTCCAGTATTGCTCATTCCAGTCTACCTAATTGATGACACGTCCTAGGCTTAGGCGATGACCTACAGTTCGGAAGTCAGACATGGGAACTGTGTACTTTGCAGCATCTCTATCATCGGCTCTGCAAAACGCATCAGTCGTTGTTATCTGCTGACATCCATGAATTTCTAAAAATTCTTCGGCAAAACAGTTCTTTTGCCTTGTTGTGGAGTGAGTTCATTGCTGCTGCAGGAAACGATTCCGAAAAATTGAACCTTAAAAAATTTGGCTCTTTGTTGGCTGAGGGTTTCAAGTTATACTCTAACTGGCTAAGAATTGGACTTTCTTGAACGACTGAAACTTCCAAGTCATCAAGCTTTTGAGGGGTTCTTTTTGGTTGAGGTGAGCCGTGTCAATCAGCGTCGAGATGGCAGTTCTAAAGGAGGCAAAATCCCCCTAGTATTTGGAGTACAAACATTCCTTGTGAACAGATTTCCAGAGCCGTTCGATTAAATTCAACTGGGGTGAGTCAGCCGGTAAGTCCACCAGAGTGATTCCCAATTTATCTGCTCATTCAAACACAACCGCACATTTTTGATAACGAGCGTTATCCCACACCAGCGTGATCGGCATTCCTAATCTCAACTCCGATAGTTTTTGCAGCAGTTGGCAAACGCTTTCTCCATTGATGTAAGTTTCGTTGCTGATAGTCATGATTTCGAGGGTCACTGCGTTGAGTGCTCCCAGGACGTTGAAGCGCTTACGTCCAGACGGAGATTGAATAAACAGTCGCCTAAAACACCAGAGATACCCTAAAAAAGTCGTGTGAACAAAATGGGCAGCATCCACAAAAAAACGGCTTGTTTGCCTACTTCGGCAGCGGCTAACAGCGGTTCTAGAACCGCTTCTCGAAAGGTCTCCTGTTGAGCAATCTTGTCCGGGCTATCCCGTTTACCCGGAATAAACCCAACGTTGCGTCGGCTCATCCCAGGCCGATGGAGAAAGGCTTTCACTTGCGTGGGGCTACGCTGAATGCTGGTGAGTTCGTGAATCTTCGCTTGAGCCTCGGTGATGGTTTGCGGCGGATGTGCCTTGAAGAAGACTTCTATACGGGCGGCATGTTGATTCAATTCACTGGCTTGTCCCTGATAGTCCAACTGTTTCAGTCACTCGGTGCCTCCCGCAAAATATTAGACCTGTTGGGTAATAACGAGAAAAATCGCTAGGATACTTACCCAGAGAGGGTTTTAGCCATTTTCATCAAAAATAGTCGAAAGGCTTGCTGGGAGAAGGTTTCAAGGATTTCTAAGCTTATTACCCAACAAGTCTATTGTTTCAGGTAGGTGGTCAGAGTCGTTTTCGAGATACTGTACAGTCGTCGGATCTCCTGATGAGCCAGTCCTTGACTTTTCAAATATGGCACTTCCATTTTTTGTTAAGCTCTCGGGTGAGGGTAATGGTATCGCTCGTAGTTCAATTCAACGATCATCTTTTCAGTAAATTCGATGCGAATCATCCTGGCAACCGTCCTGATCCGTGAAAGGTGAACTCCCTCATCCTACCCTTGATGCAAGAGAATCTAAAAGTCCAGTTTCTAGACGCGGTGAGCATAACTGAATGGAGAAAAACTTGCAACTGCGGTTTCTGGTTCAGATGGCGAGGGAATTTGGTGGGCTGCTTTGCCTCCTCGTCCCACTGCGGATGACATCGATCAGCACCGCGACATTCAAGAACATGATGACCCGCCCTTATTGCAGCGATCGGTCGATTATCAACTTCGCCGTGAGGAGAAAATATTACTCTGATTGACATCCTTGCTGAAAAGGCTGATGTTAAAAGAATAGGATTGTCATTTTCAACACTCTTTTTTCAGGAGCTGCGTGTTAGATGTGGAAGTGTAAATAGCTTAAGTGAACTGATATTCAGTCAGGACTTTATATTTCGTCTGACCGAAATAGGTCTCTTGGCGCACCTGATCGCACAATTCATAAATAGCTTCTAGGGTTCCGGTTGAGCAGCGTTTCAACGTCTGGTCCGAGAGAAGCGAGCCGCACTGGTGATGACTGGCAAGTCTGACAAGCCGAGCGCGGTGACACGGCGGGATAAAAGCCCGGGAGAGACAAGCAGCGGCATAGTGCTGTTACTGTCCCTCCTGGGCTTTTTGATTTTGGATCTTTATTGTTTGCGTCACTATCTCAGGGTTAACCCATGAAAGCTCAATCAATGCCTCGCACAACTCTCAGGGAATCGATCGACGTTCAGCATTTTTTGCATCAAGACAAGCCTGTTTGGAATGCCATCGCGTTTCTCTACACGTTTAGCGGATACGCAGCGGGAATTGCGCTAATTCTTCAAAATAGTGGCTGGCTCAATGCTTTGGGTGTTTTGCTGTTGACCCACACTTTGATGATCTCAGCCTATCTAGCGCACGAATTGATGCACGGAACGATCTTTGACAGCATGAAATGGAACGTGCTCGTAGGCGAATTAATGCTGTGGCTCAATGGTGGTTGTTATGCCCGATTTCAAGATCTGGCAAGGCTACATATTGCTCATCACATCGATCGCGTTGATTTCTGCCGATTTGATTTGGCGACCTTTCTAAATGATCTGCCGACGTTTATCCGCTCGACGTTTTTAGTGTTGGAGTGGATGTATATTCCTGCCTTGGCATTTTTGTCCCGGTTCCGATCTATTTTTGCTCCTTTTCGGGTCTCCGATCGCAAGAGCGAACGAGGGCGAGTGCTGCTAATTTTAGCCGTCCGAATCACATTATTCGTGGTGTTAGGGATAGTATCATTCAAAGCATTGGCGCTCTATTTTTTAGCTTATATTGGGATGGTGACAGGACTGCGATTTGTGGATGCTTTTCAGCATACCTACGAAGTCTTTCCGATCGCAGGTTCAATACCAAAGCGAGATCGTGCCCATGAGCAAGCAAACACGTTTTCAAATTTGGTTTCTCAGCGTTATTGGTGGTTAAATTTGTTGTTGCTCAACTTTGGCTACCACAATGCTCACCATGAATTGATGAAGTGTCCCTGGCATCGCTTGCACGAACTCGATCGCCAACTCTTTTCGGGTCAAGAAGCGCATTACGTGACGTTGCCAAAACTGTTGCATAACTACCATCGCTACCGAGTGCAGCGCGTTTTCTCAGGACAAGGGACGGCGATCGACGCACAGGGAAATCCTAATCTAGAAACGTTTTATGGTGGCATTGAGGTTTCATTTTTGGTGCTGCCGTCCTGAGCCTGTTGTCTACCTTTATGGACTCAATTGATCTTCAATCATGACAAACCCATTTCAAACCAATCAACTGACTCGCCGACAAGCACTCTGGTTTGCGACGGGCGCGATCGCAAATGTGGGTTTACATGCCTGCACACGGTCTTCTACGCCTTCAGCGAGCACTGCTGATAATTCTGCCTCACTCAATGCACTCTCTTTAGGCATTACTACCTGGATTGGCTACACTCCTCTCTACATTGCCCAAGCCAAAGGATTTTTTAAAGACTTGGGGTTAGATTTGAAACTGCAAGTCTTTGAAACGGTGGCAGCCGGATTTCCAGCATTCTTAGCTGGAAAGTTAAACGGACTGGCTCCCGTGTCGTCGGAAGCGGTCGCGTTGGCAGCGCAGGGAGGCGACTTTAAAATTGTGGTGGTTGAAGATACGTCGGTCGGGGCAGATGTGATTATGGCGCGAAACAGCATCGCCAGCATTCAGGACTTTAAGGGCAAAAAAATCGGCACAGAGTTGGGTGGCATTGGGCATTTCTTTGTGCTGCAAATTTTGGCAGAAGCAGGCTTGAGTGAGAAGGATGTCACCCTGATCAATACGCCTCCCGATGCGGCTGCTGCTGCGTTTCAAAAAGGCGATCTTGAAATTGCCTATTCTTATTCTCCGTTTAGCGATCAGGCGCTCAAGGCGCAGAAAGATGGGCGAATTATCTATAGCTCTAAGCAGATGCCGAACGCGATCGCAGATCTATACGTTTTTAGCACTGCGTTTATTCAGTCTAATCCGAAGGCAGTGGCGGCATTTGTGGAGGGTCATTTTAAAGGTGCAGAGTTTTTGAAGGCGAACCCTAAAGAAGGGTTGGCAATTATGTCAAAGCAACTCAATGTCACGCCTGATGAGTTGGCGCAGCAGCTTCAAGGTATTCAAATTCCTGATCTTGCTACCAATATCAAGATGCTAGGGAACCTCAACAGTGAGGGGTCTTTGCTGAAACCAATGGGCAACTTAGCAACCTTCTTAAAGTCACAGGGCAAAATTCCGATCGCTCCTGAGATGTCTAAGTTCATTGATTCACAGGTTGTTACAGCGTTGAGCACAAAAGCCTAAATGAGTCCTCGTGTGCTGATTCAAACTCGTCAACATCCGTTTGAGATCGCTCTTGCTCATACGGCTCTATTGGTGATTGATCTGCAAAATGATTTTTGCCATTCTGACGGGTTTTGCAGCGATGGCATGGGCGCTGATATTTCAGCCGTTCGCAAAATCATTCCTCAGATTCAGACTGTGATTGAGTGGGCAAGACATCATGGCATGTGGGTAATCTACACTAGAGAAAGCCACAAACCCGATCTGTCTGACGCAACTCCATGTAAAAAACTGCGTTATGAGAATGCGGGCTACCCGATCGGGACAGCCGGAAAAATGGGGCGATTTCTTATCCAGGGAGAACGAGGATGTGAATTAATCGATGAGTTGCAGCCTCTAGACACAGAGTTGCAGCTTGATAAACCTGCTCAATCTGTATTCATTGGGACAACTCTTGAAGCAATGCTTCGTCAACATGACATCACTCACTTGCTGTTTACAGGAGTCACAACAGAATGCTGTGTTTTGGGAAGCTATCGCCACGCCAGCGATTTAGGATTTTATGGATTGATGTTGGAAGACTGCTGCGCCGCCTATGATTCTCAAGAGCATCAAGCCGCGATCGACGTACTATTAGGAGAAAACGGCGCGATCGGATGGGTCACATCGTCCGATCGCTTGATCGGGTGAAGCTAAGGATCATGGATTAAATAAAACCGGGATTTGCCTTCACCTTACAGACATGGCTTTATCGCTTCGTTTGAATCATCGGGAAGCCCCCTAAGTCCCCCACTCGTGGGGGACTTTGACTCTCAGGTCAGGGCTGAAACGTTGACTTTCTTACTGGCTCAAAGTCCCCCAGAATGGGGGATTTAGGGGGCGAAGGAGCGTTGCAATTGTCGGAGTTGTTTAACCCACAATCTTAAGTAGACAGACTCAATTAAAGCCAACCTGTGGGGTAGGTTTCGGCTCCGCTCAACCCGCTGAGAGTTCTGACTTTGAGCGTTGAGCGAAGCCGAAACGCGTCTTACCGTTAATTTTGTCCACCTACTTAGTGATCGAAACAATATTTTTGAGTAATTGAATAGGAGTCACGATCGAATGCATCCATTATTGATGAGTTCTTTAAGCTGGGTTGAATATCGAGACCGCCTTCAGGATGATTTAATCGTTTTGATTCCCTGTGGTGCGCTCGAACAACACGGTCCTCATTTGCCTTTAGGAACCGATGCTTTATTGAGTGCTGCCGTTGCTCAAAGCGTTGCCGAACTCGTGAATGGCATTGTTGCACCTACTCTGAGCTATGGCTATAAGTCTCAACCAAAATCGGGAGGAGGACAACACTTTCCGGGCACAACCAGTTTAGATGGCAACACCCTGAGCCAAATGATTCGAGATGTGATTCGAGAATTAGCGCGTCAGGGAGCCGCGAAACTCGTCGTAATGGATGGACACTACGAAAACCAATGGTTTCTCACCGAAGGAATTGACTTGGCGCTGCGGGATGTCGGAGCAGGCTCAAATCTACAAATCATGCGGCTAGAATATTGGGACTTTTTGACAGAATCGACCTTGACTCAAGTTTTTCCAGACGGCTTTCCTGGCTATGCGCTTGAACACGCTGCCGTGATAGAAACGTCGTTGATGCTGCATTATCATCCAGAATTAGTCCGCCTCCATCTAATCCCAGACGATAAACCCGCAAACTTTCCCCCCTATGACTTGTATCCACCAAAATTAGATTGGGTGCCGCCATCAGGTGTGTTGTCTTCTGCGAAGACTGCGAATGCTGAGAAAGGGAAACTCATGGCAACGCAGATTGTCGCCCAAATTGCAGAGGCGATCGCTCAAGAATTTCAAAGTGGTTAATTGATCTGGTATTGCTGAAAATATTTAAAGGCAACGGAACCTGATCGCTGCTGCGCAAAATAAATGATGGAGCGATCGTAACTTGTCCATTCTCTAGGATGTTTAAACACACAGGGTTCAAGAATTCCATATAATTGCCCCTGGTGATAAATCGGTGCATGAATTAAGGCACGATGTCCAAACGCTTCCCGTTCATAAACAACATTCACAACCGCTTCACTAGCCGTTTCGATATCGTCAACAAACACCGCCTCCGGTGTGCGGAATGCTAGTGCCATCAGAGGATCGTTTGCAGCGATTTCTCCTTCCTCAATGAACGTCAACCCGGTTAAATCAGCAAACTCTGGACTACGACTGTAGCAATGCGTAATCGCTCCTTTGCTGGTTCTGGGATTGCGGAGGTAAAGAAAGCAGCGATCGCAAGATAACGTTTCACATAACGCCGACATCAACGCTGTAAAGATCACATTAGGGTCTTGTTCAATAGCGAAAATCTCTTCTAGATTAATCATAGGATCGTGAATTGAATAAGATCGGTAATTGCAAAGTGGGTTTGCCCTCACCCCCAGCTCCTCTCCCAAACTGGGAGAGGGCGCAAGAGTCCGGTTCCCCTTCTCCCAGATTGGGAGAAGGGGTTAAGGGATGAGGGCGAAGATCTCGACATTAATAAATCCGCATTCTATAGAACCCATTTGATATCTAGCCATGCGCCAAACGCTTGAGCATCAGTCGAATGAAGCAGAGGTTGAGTTTTGCAGTCGCATGATCTAAGGTGCGCTCAAAGTTCTTGACTAGGCTCTTACAGCGCTCGACCCAAGCATTCGACCGTTCAACGACTCATCGGGTTGCGACGACCACAAAGCCCGTCTTCCCTGCCGCCACTTTTTCGGCTTTGGTCGGCTTGGGGGCAAGTTCAAACCGAATCTTGGTCATGATCTCAGGGTAAAGCTTTTCCAAGGCGGTGGTCAACGTGTCTGGATGATAGCCGTTGTCTAGAAGAATCGTGATTTTTGGGAGGTCTACAGGCTTGGCGCGAAAGTAGTCGAGGGGCTGGCTTAACATCTCAATCAAGCCTTGGTCATCCGAGACGTTCGCTTTCGTGCAGTGAGTGAAAAAAGGGAAGCCTAACGTATCGACTGCCAGGTGTCGTTTGATGCCATTGGTGCTTTTGTAGAAGCAGAAGCCTTTGGACTCGACACTGGCGTTGCAGGTATTCTTCACGGCTTGCGAGTCAATCATCAGCAAGGTAGTCCACTGGGCTTTTTTTTCACTTGTTGCCGCACTTGTCCATGTAAGGCACTCATCAAGGCTTCGATGGCTCCTGCCTTTCGCCACTGCTTGGAGTGCCAATAGACCGTTGAGTAGGGCGGTAAGTCCTTGGGTAAGTCTTGCCAATTGCAGCCATTTTTGAGCTGATAGAACATCCCATCGAGCAGTTCTCGTTTCGTCCAGTCACAGGGTCTTGTCTGCTGCTTCACGGGCAAAATCTCAGGCAGGAGCGGCTCAAGGAGTTCCCATTCTTGGTCGGTGAGGCTGCTAGAATACGGCATGGCTAGTACGATAGAGATTTCGCGCCACCTTAGTTCATCGTCTCAGAGATGTCAAATGGGTTCTATAGGGAGTTTTAAGAATGATACAAAACTAAGAAATACAGTCGTAAGTGCTTAAATTGCAGTTTTGCCGCCATCAACGGTAATCGCAGTTCCATGAATAAATTCAGCGTCAGCACTGGCTAGAAAAACCACCACTCGCGCAATTTCTTCAGGAGTTCCTAACCGACCAAACGGAATTGAACGAATTGCATTCTGTTTCTCCTCAGCAGAATTAGCGGCAATGTCAAATTCAGCTTGCAGTAATGGAGTTTGAATCGGTCCCGGACAAATTGCATTAACCCGAATCCCTTTTTTGATCCACTCCAGCGACAGCGCACGAGTCATCGCTAAGATGCCACCTTTAGATGCACAATAAGCAACGTACAGCGGTTGAGCCACGATCGCAAGTTCTGATGCTGTGTTGATAATGATTCCACGACCCTGCTGCACCATTTCAGGAATTGCATGTTTGCAGCCAAAGAACACACTTTTGAGATTGATGCCCAATACTCTGTCCCACTCTGCTTCTGTTGTTTCTGTAATGGGTTTAAGAATAGAAATTCCAGCATTATTAAACAAGATATCGAGCCGACCAAACGCTTTAACGGTGGTCGCGATCGCGTCTCTAACCTGTTGTTCTTGACTGACATCAACGGTCATTGCCTGACAAATTCCGCCTGCTTGCTCAATGAGCGATCGCGTCTCTTCAACAGATTGAGTGTTCCAATCGATCGCGACGACTCGTGCGCCTTCTTTTGCAAACTGCACGGCGGTTGCCCGACCAATTCCTGAGCCTGCTCCAGTGATTAAACTTACCTGATGTTCAAGTCTCACCGTTTCTACCTCTTATTGATTGGAAACATATTACTATCCCTATTGGGATCAGGATGGCTCATTGCTCGACGCTATCTCATTAGAAACATACCGAAGCAGTCGATGTCTGAGGGGTTAACTCTATTGTCACGGCGACTCTGTTTTTTTATCTAGAACGACTGAATAGCAAAGCCGATCGCCTCTAGAAAAGGCTTCGCCCCAAACGATCTGCTGGTTTTTTTGCGTATAGGCTGTATAGCAATATACTAGCAACGGGTGTCCGATCGGGACTTGCAAATAGTCACTCATTTCATAATTTGCGTGAGTGCATTCTAAAGTAGCTTCGATGCGTTCGATAACAACTCCGTTTTGTTCCAATACTGGAAAGGTCATTCGATGCTGTAGTTCATCGGCAAATTTTCGTCCCAAATCGGACAAAATGTAAGTCACATCTACTGCTGCCGGACTCTCATTGAGCAACAGTAGTTTTTTCTGCAAATAAACATCAGTTTTTTGAGGAGGAAGCTTGAGAATTTGCCGAACTTTTTCTGGAGCAAAAACCGACTCAAATACAAGATTATGCAGTGAGCTAGTGACTCCCTGACGAGCCACATCTTCCTCAAAAAAGACCAGTGGACTCGATAGAGAGTAGGTGACTTTTTGCTGTTCTTTAACAAAAACTCCTTTGCCTCGACGAGCGACAACCAACCCTTGATTGACCAAATTAGCAATCACTCGCCGAACGGTAATTCGGCTGACTTCAAACTCAGAAATGAGCTGATGTTCACTAGGAAGTTGTTCACCAGGTTGAAATTCTTTGCTCAAAATGCGGGAACGCAATTGCTCAGAAATGACCAAATGAAGAGGCAATGGCATCCAATCTAAGCTCCGGGTAATGGCTGGGGTTCTGTTCTAGTTTACACAGTCCATGCCACGTCCGCCCATGATGGAAGGCACAGCCGCCCGCCGGAACTTCAACAACGACCAGTTCTGGCTCAGGTACACCTGCTTGCTCTGCGGCTTGCAGCATTGCCCAGCGATAATCTTTGGTCGGGGCATGAAATTCTCCAGCCACATCGATCAAATTCCACTTGTGCGATCCTTTGGCATAAATCAGAGTACCGTCCGCAATACTGGCAGGATTTAGAGCAATCCAGCAGGTCATCATCGCAGGTGGATCAAGGTAATCAATGTACGCACCATCTTGATGCAGAGCAATCTCCTTCGCGCCTGGAGGCTTCATCCACACGCTATCTTGTCCGATTCTTGCCCCGTCCCATTCTGCCAACGTTGCACTCAAACGACCAATCTCAGCCGAGAGTACAAGGGACGCGATCGTCAAGTCACATTTCCAGGCGTTGCACATTTCGCGAGTGATATCTGGCAGACTTAATCCAGGTCGCCAGTACCATTCATCAGGATAAATTCCCGTCTCGAACTGCCCGTGAAATAGAGGATCGATGCGGTCTACTAAACGTTGTGTGAACTCGATCGGGACAAAGTTTTCCAGGATCAAAAAACCGTCGTCCTTAAACTGTTGAATCTGTCCCTCGGTGAGTTGAATAGGTTGGTAGCTCATTGTTCACCCTCATTTACTAATGTGATTAAAACGATGACAAAGAGGTGAATAGGTTTAATAAATTCGCAGAAGGTCTATTGGAATAGACTCAGAGGTAGACTAGGATTTGCTGTAAGTTCGATGAGACTGAGATTTTGCACCTTAGAGGACGTTTGAAACGTATCGTTCATCGCATTCACCCGCCCGTGAATAGAATTCCGGGGTGGGACAGCAACGATCGCGAAAAGGCTTTTCATACGTTTCAAGCACTCTCTTAAACTTCAACAGTCCGGACAATTTTAAATCGCCAACGGTGGAATGCGGGTTTCAGCATCATCACTGAGGCAAATACCAACTGTGGAATGCGGGTTTCAGCCTCTGCCTCAAAAAATGTCCGGAGTATTGAAACTTGTCATAATAACTTTCAACTTAAAAAAGTGTGTTTCCAGCTACGCTTCATTAGTTTTTTTAGCTGGGTTATGACGTTCAGTTTCCAGACATCACCCAACTTATGAACAAGACTCCCTTGCCAACTGTTCAA
>Ga0209100_1002692_pt1 | contig 10759 bp, 15 predicted proteins | sample lystaG_FD_185480 | JGI IMG/M metagenome (GOLD analysis project Ga0209100, IMG submission 185480) | Glacier valley bacterial and archeal communities from Borup Fiord, Nunavut, Canada, to study Microbial Dark Matter (Phase II) -... | ecosystem: Environmental > Aquatic > Freshwater > Ice > Glacier ...
GACCCGGTCGCTGTTGCGCGCGTAACACCGAACGCTCCCATGGTGCGGGTGCCCGAGACGGTGGAACCAGTGGTGGTGATCGCAGCCGTGATGTTCGCGGACGGGTCGCTGAGAAGCCAGGAACTGAACGAGCGCAGCACCGAAAACGTCATACAGCTACGACAAGGTTGGGAACCGTAAGACCCAATCCGCCCGCACCGTTACCGGCACAACGGCCAGCACTGTCTCGACCGCGTACACGTACGATGCCTGCGGACGAGTTGCTGTCCCAGTCGGTCGCTGGGGTACCGACAGTGACGAACAGGTGGACCCCTAACGGGGCGTTAGCGAGTTCGACAACTTCTACAGGAACGAAGACGTTCACGACGGACCTGACCGATGAGTTGGTGTCGGCTGTTTTAGAGAATGGCACGACGGCTTCTTACACTCATGACACGAAGGGCAACCGAACCTCCCGCACCGTCGGCGGGGTGGCCGAGGCGACGTGGGCGTGGGATGACCTGACCAGCCTCCCGGTGCGGACGGGTGAGTATGACCAAACCGGTGCTCTGACGACCGCGTGGCTCCCTGACCCGACCTCCACCACAGGGGCTTCTCTGGCTGAGAGTTCTGGTGGTGTCAGTTCCTGGTTACTCAGCGACCCATTCGCTAATATCACCGCGACGGTCAGCACTACCGGCTCGACCGTGTCGGGTGCGCGTTCTCTGAACGCGTTCGGTGCTACTCGGGCGCAGGCGACGGGGTCATTGGCTGCCTCAGCGATTGGATTCGCGGGGCAGTACCTGGAGGCCGCGACCGGGCTGTATGACATGCGTGCTCGGGACTACGACCCGGCCAGTGGGCGGTTCACCGCCAACGACCCGGTCGCAGTCCCCACCGGGATGCCGTATGTGGCTGGTTACTCTTACGCGTTCAACAACCCGCTCACCGGGACCGATGCCAGCGGCAACTGGTCGAGCAACTGCGGCATCTATTCGCAAGCGTGCGACTCATATTTGTTCTTCGCCAACGAGATCATCGGCGCAGCGAAGGCGGTGGCCGGCATTGCGGTCGGCCTTGTCTCGTTCAGCGTGGACCCGATAGGCACGGCTATCGGTTGGGGTAATTCCTGCCATGCTGGTTTCGCGCAATACGGAGGCAACGGGCCATCGTTCGAAGGTTTTTTGCAGTGTGTGGACAATCTCAACCCGATAGCCGAGATAGGGAGGCAATTCAGTGCCTCCCTGAGCGCAACCAATGTTGAAGACTCTGGACAAGCTTTCGGGCAAGGTCTCATCGGTGTTGGACTCATCGCCGCCCCGTTTGCGAAGGGCATCCTGCGCGCAAAGTGCAGCGCAACAGCCGCAAAGCCAGCGATCGGCTTCGCGAACGACGCCGTTGGCTCGGCGTACCAGGGAATGCGATCCGAAGGTGGACATGCGATCCGACATCTTCGTGACGAGGGTCTCATCGCGAACTCTGGCAGTCTGGATTCTCAGGTCGCCCAATTTGAGCAACTGACTTCGCCGATTCTGCGGTCCCCGGCAAAGACATTCGACTGGACGTTTGGTGGAACGATGACTCGGGCCTTTGCGGGTAGTGCGGGCGGGCGCGAGGTGGTCGTCTTCGTTGCGAAGGAGGGGAAGTATCAGGGCAAGGTGCTGACCGCCGTCGTTCCGGATGCAATTCAAATAGAGAAATGGGGTTTGCCGTGAGTGTTCTTACAGAAGCGATTGCGTGGTCCGGCTCGGGTGTGATGCTCAGCTTATTCGTGCTTTTCCCGACCGAGGGAGGCAGCACCTTCGCCGGGCCGATCGGTGACCTCCCGCCGCGCGGGGTGAAGACTTATTACCTTGAGGCTCCCGACGAGCGTCTTCGTGGCGGTGAGTGCTACGAGTACGACCTGCTTTTCGACACCGTACCTGCGAACCTTGAGTCGATTGTGGTTGCGTGGCTCCAGGCTGCGATCGAGGCCGGGGCGGACGTGTGCTGGTTTGGGTACGAGGGCTCCTTCCACTTCGATGATCTGCTGACCGCGGACATTGCCGACCAGGTGTACGCGGTGGGTAGCCGGCACGGTATCGAACTTGCTATCGAGGATCAAACTCGGTCGGGTGAACGCTGGGCTGCGAAGCTCCCCGCTCTAAAGGAGCGCGTGGGCCGGTGAGTATCGGCTGCGCCCCAGGGGTCAGCGATGCGTAAGGGTCCAAGTCATTACCGAGAACAACATCGTCATTACGGTGATAACACGATGAGTCCAAACGAATACAACCGGGCCCTGCTCGGCGGGTTCCGTGCTTCAGTGCAGGGGTTCATAGTTGGCGAGCTGGACCTGGACGAGATCCAGTAAGCTCTTCAGTCGACGTTGGGGCTGTTGGAGAACGACGGGAGTGGGGTGGTAGAAGCCGTCAGGCTCGCGGAGGCCGACGTTGAGGAGATCCGCTTCACTCTGTTGCTCGATGAGCAGCGTTCGGCGGTGGTCTTCCGTCTCGATCAGCTCGTCACCCGGTTGCCCGGAGAGCGCAAACAGCCCAACCGGGCGAAATCGTCGTGAAAGGAACTGGCGACGCCGAAGCTGACATCGTTACCTACGCTGTCGAGCATGGCTACGACGTTGTTGCAATCGGTGCGGGACGACCCATTTGCCCAGCATGCGCAGGTGCCATCGCAGGTTCAGGCGGATCGCCAGCGACGCCGCTGAGAGGACCATGATGGATAGGCTTCAGACCATCGCTCCTGAACTCGCTCAACGCCTCTCCAACGCATCTCCGAACGCACGGCGACGGGCATCACTCGTGGCGGCTGGCTTTGCCATTTCGACAGCCCGGTTGAATGACTCCGAAGTGCTCCGGCTGCTCTCGGAGCTCCGTTCTGCACATGCTGTCCGAGCCGGGGCCGACGCTTGGCTGGCCGCCCTGATTGAGACACTCGATGATGCGGCGTGGCAAATCCAAGATCAAGTTGATGCCGGCGCCGCGAGTTCGGCTGATTATCTTCAAGCTTTTGCTCGCGCACGTGCGGCTGCTTCGTTAGCGTACGCCGCAGCGGGCGATACTAGCGAATGTGTGTACGAGGCTGCGGCCACTACCCAGGACCCGGCGTCGCTGTGGACGATAATAGACGTAGAGCTGTCCACAACGTGACTCGCGGCCCCATAACCGCCTCTGCAAGAAACATCACCGCGGCGGTCGCGACCACTGGATGGGACTGCCCCGAGTTCAGTTGACTCGGTGGGTTAGTGGTTTCACGCGGCGTTGAGGGCCATGTTTATTGTCTCAAACTCGCTCGGGGTAAGTTTGCCGAGGCGGCGTTGCCGACGCTTCCCATGGTAGGTTCGCTCGATCCAGACCACGATCGCCAGGCGTAATTCCTCTCGGGTGGACCATCGCTGCCGGTCGAGGACGTTCTTCTGTAGGAGAGCGAAGAAGGACTCCATCGCGGCGTTGTCGCCGCACGCGCCGACACGGCCCATCGACCCAGTGATGCCGTTGTTCTTCAACACCCGCACGAACGCGTTAGAGCGGAATTGCGACCCTTTGTCCGAGTGCAGAATCGTGCCGGCGACGTCGCGTTGCCCGTTCCTCTTCGGATCCGGCTTCGCGCCGTGAGTTAGGCTCACTGTGGTGAGCACACACCCATTTTCAATCCGTCCAACAACCGATGCTGACTGGCGTGAAGTTCGTGATCTGCGCTTGGAAATGATTCGCGATACCCCGACGGCTTTTGCTGTATCGCTTGAGGAAGCGCTGAGCTACGACGAGGCTGAGTGGAGGATGCGCGGACGGCGCGGCGCAAGTGCTCACGGCATCGCGGTTGCTGCAATCGCCGAGTCTGGGCGTTGGGTTGGGACGATGGCCGGTTTCGTGCCCGATCAAGACACCGGCCCCCTTCTCGTGGGCGTATACGTAGCCCCCGATTTTCGTGGCAGCAAGTCGGGACTGACCGATGCCCTGTTAGCGGCCGTCGAAGATTGGGCACGCACCGAGGGTGACCAGTTGACTCTCCATGTGCACGAAGAGAACTCTCGTGCACGAAAAGCCTACGAACGCCGGGGCTTCGTGGCCACAGGTCACACCGTCCCCTACAACCTCGACTCCAGCAAGAACGAACTTGAAATGGTCAAGAAGCTTTAGACGCTCGATACACGCCATTTCATAAGCGTCTGCAAAGCTGACCTAACTCGCGTCGCTTTAGAGGTTCCCTTGTGACACAACATCGGCATGTTCGACGGTTGGGTCGAGTGGCCCGAGATCTGTCGCGCTTGCCGTCCCGCTTACGGGCGATGGCGTTACCTGAGCACGTAACCCGACAACACCCCAGACCTGTACCTCCCGTAGATAATCGTTGTTGTGACTGAAACTCGGCGGCAGAGCAGCCCCATGGCGAAATCGCGCCGTCTGTTTTCGGGGCTGAGTGTTCTCGGTCTCAGCTTGTTTGTGCTGACGGGGTGCGTGGTTCCGGGTGGATACGATGTCAACACTTTGCACCTGCTGCCGGAAGCCGCTCTGGTGTATCCCGGCAGCACAGGTGTTCACACCAATGATTACAACGGACGTCCCGGAAACTATGTCAGTAAGGGTGCCGTCGCTCGCACCGGGAAATCAGCTACCACCACCCATACCCAACTGGAAGTCCTCGCCTATTTTTCTCGGACTCTTGCCGCTGACGGGTGGAATCAAACTCAGGAAAATGTCCGGGCTGCTACACCGGAGGGCTTACCCGCTCATTGGGTTGCGTGGGATAAACCGAAACTTCACCTCTCCTACTTCGTAGAGGTATGGACGGTAGGCGAAGCCACGAAGTATTACACCCAGTTCGGCTCCAATGAGTGAGACTCTTCGCAGTGAACCGTCTGTCACTCGGCGGCAGAGCACCCTCCTGGCAAAACCGCGCCGTCTGTTTTCGGGGCTGAGCGTTCTCGGTCTCAGCCTGCTGCTGCTGACAGGCTGCGTGGTCCCGGGTGGATATGACGTCAACAGTTTGCACCTGCTGCCGGAATCCGGTTTGGTTTACCCCGGCAGCACAGGTGTTCACACTAATAATTACGGCGGCAGCCCCGGGAACTACATCGGTAAGGGCGCTGTTGCCGCCACTGGAAAATCAGCTGCCACCGTTCATACCCAGCTGGAAGTACTTGCCTATTTTTCCCAGACCCTTGCCGCGGACGGGTGGACGAAAATTGGGGAAGATGATCGAGAACGACAGCGGAAGGGATTCCGTCGAAGGATATCGCCTGGGTAAAAAATAGGCTGCATCTGTCCTACCTAGTAGTGGTTTGGACTGTAGGCGAGACCACCCATTACGACACCCAGCTCAGCGCAAACGAATAGGTTGGTCGTCCCGAATTTTGCGCCGCGTTTTTTCTGATAAAAAAAGGATTCAGGCCGAGAAAGTGCCCGGCCGAGGTTCGGCTTGCGGACAGCAGTGCCGCCGTTCTATTCCGAAGAAAAACGTGAATCCAACTTAGAGAGCAACATTTTCCGCCGGTCCTGTCGAGATCGATTGTTTTCGGCCTGTGTCGCCCTGTTTGTGTCAATAAGGTACGAGGGTGGGGTGATGCTGATTTTGTCGCGGGCTTCGTATGTGGCTTTCGCGGCGTTCGGGCTGTTTTGGGGAACATGGGGTGCGCTACTTCCTGCCTTGCGCAGCCAGGCTTCTCTCACCGATGCGCAATTCGGGACCGTTTTGCTATTCATCGGTATCGGTGCACTGCCGGCAATGCTCCTTTCCGGCCGCGCAGTCGACCGGTGGGGTGTTCGGGTCGCCGGCATCATGCTGATCTCCCTCGCTGTCGCGGCCACAATCGTTGGGACTACCGCGCACAACTTCGTATCAGCATCCATCTCGATGCTTCTACTGGGTGCTGCATCCGGTGCGTCGGATGTCGCCATCAACTCTCTTGCGGGCCTCGTGTTAACGCCGAGCAGCAAACGGGTGGCCGTATCATCACCCGCTCCCACGGGGTGTTTTCTCTGTTCGTGGTCATCGGCAGCCTGCTTGCTGGCGCAGCCCGCTCAGTAGACCTGAACCCGCTCTCCATTTTTCTCAGCACCGCGGTTGTGATCCTGATTTTGGGGACATGCGTTGCTTATCTCGCAAAAACGTCCGATGTCACAAGCGACTCGGATGTGAGAGGAAGCGAGCGTCCCACCCTCGGATCTTTTGCACCATTCCTGCTGATCGGACTGGTCGGTGCGCTCGCCTTCGCCGTCGAGAACGCTCACCAAAGCTGGGGCGCTGTGTTCCTGAGCGACGAGCTGAACACACCGCCCGGCATCGCGGCATTGGCTCCCGCAACATTCGCCGCTATTGCCGCAACAGCCCGCTTCGCAGTAAGCGCTGCGCGTGGCCTGAAACCGCCGGTTTTGCTTATCGGGGGTTCGCCGGTCGCGGCGACCGGAACGATGATTGTTGCTTACTCCGAGTCCGTCTGGGTCGCCCTTGTCGGCTTTGCCGTCGCGGCGACAGGCACATCCGTTCTATTCCCGACCCTCCTCAGTGTCGCCACCAAGAATGTCCCCGAAGCGCAACGCGGCCGTGCGACATCGGCGGTTGGCACAATCGCCTACCTTGGCTTCCTGCTCGGTCCGGCCTACGTCGGTCTGCTCGCCAGCACCACCACCCTCCGCACCGCACTGGTCGGCGTCGCAATACTCGCACTCGTCTACACGCTCATCTGCTTACCCGTCACACGACGACTACGAACCCAGGGAATTCGGCGGACCTGATCCAAGCATCCGCAGGGGTAACACCGCGGCGCTCTCGAACATGACCGCTGCCCCGCTCAGGGTTACGCTTTCGGGCTTGGGCTGACTCGTATGCTTGTCTGTCCGTGCGATATGGCCTTGTACGATCGAGCGGTGGAGCTACCCGAACTAATTCAGCGGCTCGAGACGCGACGTCAAGAAGCCGCGCGACCGATTGTGGTTGGAGTATCCGGATACGGCGGTTCCGGGAAATCCACCCTCACGCGTCAACTCGTTGCGCGACTGCCGGGTGCCGTGAGAATACGTGGGGACGATTTTCTTGACCCCAAGCGTTCGCACAAACGATCCTCAGATTGGGATGGTGTCGAGCGGCTACGCCTCGTCTCGGAAGTTCTAACGCCGGTGCGAGAAGGTCGGACGAGTATGTTCCGGCGCTACGACTGGGGCCGGAGAGAACTTGGTGCGGCCGAACAACTTCCCTACGCAGAAGTCCTTATCGTGGATCTGATTGGTCTGTTCCACCCTGAGACGCTTCCGTCGATCGATCTCTCGATCTGGTGTGACCTTGATTTGGAGACGTCGGCTCAACGAGGGATAGATCGGGACGCAGGGATGGGCCGGATCCATGATGCTCTCTGGCACGATGTCTGGTTGCCGAATGAGCGCGACTTTGAGGATCAATTCGCTCCTCGAACGCGGGCGGACGTCGTCTACCCGACATCCGACTGAGGGCCCCGCCTGCGGACCCGGGCTCAGGATCGCCCTTTATCGCCGCTAGCCTCGGCGTATGCCGGAGATTAGTTATGTTGTTCGTCGAGTCCGTGCTGACGACGCAGAAGAAGTTTTTTCACTCGTGAAGGATTTTCCTCCGGAGGCAATTCCAGACCGTCAAATATTTCAGGCCACCTTCGCAGCGCTCGATGACACTGCAGGGAACGTCCTTTTCGTTGCGGAAAGTGGGGGCGGAATTGTCGTGGGGTACATCCTCGTCTCTTGCCATCCGTCCTTTCTCGCCAATGCTCCTGTTGCGTGGGTGGAAGAAGTTATGGTGGCAAACTCGTGGCGGCGCACAGGGGTGGGGAAAGCGTTGATGGCCGCTGCGGAGGAATGGGCAAATCGACTCGGTGCGGCATACGTTGCTCTGGCAAGTCGCCGATCCGCACCGTTTTATCTCGCGCTCGGGTACGAGGACCTCGCTGCGTTTTTCAAGAAAGCGCTCAGATAACCGATTGGCTCGTGTTGCCCGCGGCCATCATCCGAATCGTGCCACTGGTCTCGCGCAGGGCCCGGCTTACGGGTTTCAACGGCCCTATTCCTCTTACACTCGATCGAGCGCGTGGTGTGGCTCTTGCGGGAGTGTGACAGTGATTTTGTCGCCTGGTCGGATAACTCCGGATTGCAGAACAATTCCCATAATTCCGGCTTTGCGAATTACTTGTCCTTTGTCATCGTGTCCGACCATCGTCTTCAAAAGTCCAGGTTCGAATGCGTTGATCTGAGCACACGGATTCCGAAGTCCGGTGACTTCGATCAGAGCGTCAGGGCCGATCTGGAGTTGGGCACCTCGGGGCAAGGCTAAAAGGTCAATGCCGGCGGTGGTCACGTTCTCGCCCATGTCCCCAGGTCGAAGAGTGAACCCGACGGCGGCGACCTCTGCAAATAGTTCCGAGTGAATGAGGTGAACTTGACGGAGGTTCGGTTGGGTGGGATCTGCGGCCACTCGCGACCGGTGTTGAACAGTCACCCCCAGGTGGGCGTCTCCTGCGACACCAAGCCCTTCCAGCAGCGTGATTGCCTCACACGGTGGCTTCGTAAATCTATGTGCGGAGTCGCGGCTCACAGACAACACGACGGCAGACAGGGTTTGCACCATGAACGCAATCATTCCAGTTGCTTTCAAGTGGCCAATGAGGGTTCCGCTTGCGGGCCCTCCTGCCGGTCGGAATCAGGCCTTGATCGCGATCTCGCGATGGCGGGAAATACCGTCCGGTGGCCGTCACGCTTTCGGGCTTGGGCTGACTCGCGTGCTTATCTGTCCGTGCGCTACGCACCTTGTACGATCGAGCGGTGGAGCTACCCGAACTTATTCAGCGGATCGAGACGCGACGTCACGAAGCCGCGCGACCGATTGTGGTTGGAGTATCCGGATACGGCGGTTCCGGGAAATCTACTCTCACTCGTCAACTCGTTGCGCGACTGCCGGGTGCGGAGAGAATACGGGGGGACGATTTTCTTGACCCTACGCGTTCGCATAAACGATCCTCTGATTGGGATGGTGTCGAGCGGCTACGCCTCGTCTCGGAAGTTCTGACGCCGGTGCGGGAGGGCCGGACGAGTATGTTCCGGCGCTACGACTGGAGCCGGGGAGAACTTGGTGTGGCCGAGCAACTTCCCTACGCAGAAGTCCTTATCGTGGATCTGATTGGTCTGTTCCATCCTGATGCGCTTCCGTCGATCGATCTCGCGATCTGGTGTGACCTTGATCTGGAGACGTCGGCTCAACGAGGGATAGATCGGGACGCAGGGATGGGCCGGAGTCATGAAGCTCTCTGGCGCGATGTCTGGTTGCCGAATGAGCGCGACTTTGAGGATCAATTTTCTCCTCGAACGCGGGCGGACGTCGTCTACCCGACGTCCGACTGAGGGTCCCTTGTCGCGTCGCCGAGGAAAGCGACCGCCAAGCTGCAGCGCAAGTGCCAGGACAGGTCCGTTCGTGCCGGCGGCTTGGCTCATGTACAGGCTCCGGAATCAGCTTTAGAAAGCCGAATGCGCCGAGCCAGCCAGATGCGAAGAATAGTAAAGCATGTGAGGATAACGCCGCATATCGTGATCGGCCAACCAAGCGCGGCGCCGGTCCAGTTGCCGCAGATGCCGAAGGGCAGCGAGGCAGCGGTCACCACGCCGCGTAAAACTAAGTATCCGGTACTCAGGGTTTTGTTGTTAATCCCAATGCCGGAACGATGGAAGTCAATTGGGCGATGGCATCTTGAAGCGTCTGCATTTTGGCGTTTCTGGGTATCCCGCACCGGGTCTTCATCAAGCACAGATCCACGGACTCGCTCGCCGTCGGTAAACCGAAATCTAATTCGACGCACGCCAAAATCCATTTGCCTTGCGGCCGCTGGGCGATCCGAATGCCGATCATCTTTGTGGCAGGTACCGCTACAAGTTCTTTCGGTTTCCAGGTTCCGCCGTAGATTTTGAGGAAGTCGGAATCAACCGAAACCGACACGCAGGACGGCAATCGGATCTTGCTTGCGGAAAGGCCCAACAGCGCCTGAGCCGCTTGAAGTTGCCAAGCCAACTCACGGTAGGCGACAACATTCGCGGTGAAGCCTGTCGGATTGAGACGGACGACCGCGCGAAGGCGCAGAGCATTATGGGCGTCAATTGCAGTGACAAGAGCGACTACCGATGTGACGCCCAAAACCACACCGGGCCAGGTCCCGTCGTCGACACCCCCCTGCACGATCTTCAAAAATGGGAGTAGACCCGCTAACGCGAGCAGCCCTGCGCCGGTCCACAGGGTGAGCTTCGACTGGCGCTTCATATGGTCGATTCTCGCGTGCGGGTCTCACGTTGTTGGTCAGGAGACGACACCGTTTCTCCTCTAGGTGATCACACCCACCCCGGTGGGTGGGGCGATCTGTCGCGGTCACCATTCCCAAGTGACACGGCGTCGGCACGCGCAGTTGTCAGGCGAATTGCAACCAGATCCGTCCCGTTGGCCGTTCCGCTTACCGGCGGCCGCATCGGTCGAAAAGTGGTCTCGAGCAGGCTCTTGAGACGTCACCAAATCGTGTCCGGTGGTCGTCACGCTTACGGCCATACGATCGGGTCGCGACGTTTTTCGGGCTGTCCTTTTCGGATGAACGGACCTGTGATGCGACAGTTTCGCCTCAATCTCCGTAGCCGGCACCCCCGGGGTCAGCGGAATGGGAGTGGGATATGTTCCGGGTAGTTCCATTCCAGTTCGAGGCGGTGGCCTTGTGTTGTTTCGGGAACGACGGCAGTGATCTCGTTTGCGATACCTTTCCGGATGAGGTCGAGAGTGCTGTGATCGGGAGCGACTG
>Ga0209100_1002700_pt1 | contig 10738 bp, 13 predicted proteins | sample lystaG_FD_185480 | JGI IMG/M metagenome (GOLD analysis project Ga0209100, IMG submission 185480) | Glacier valley bacterial and archeal communities from Borup Fiord, Nunavut, Canada, to study Microbial Dark Matter (Phase II) -... | ecosystem: Environmental > Aquatic > Freshwater > Ice > Glacier ...
CTGCTACATTTTTCCAAGCGACAAGACGTGCATATCTGGCCGTCCGTGCGCGTCAAATTGTAGCTTTGGCAAACGCTGCTGGTACAGCCTTCAATAATTCTGTAAACAATGGAAGCATCACATACCTTGGTCATTAGTTTAGAGGAAGCAAAAAGTCTCGTCATCAAACATGTAAATCCTGATCCTAATATGATCGCTATAGGTGACGAGTGGATTATTGTTGATGATACAATTGAAACGAAATTTGGTTGGATATTTCGTGTTGACTCTCGTATTCACGTTGAAACGGGAAGCAGGCATTATCAGGTAAGGGGTCAATATGGGATAGTTATTGAAAAAACAACTGGAAAATTATGGCACGTCGGTCCGGGAGGTAGCAGGCGAACAGCATTAACGATATTAGAATTTCGTCGGACACATTCTTTGTTGGCAGGTTGTTATGTTCTATTCTACAGTATTTCGGACATGATTACAGGCAATTATGACCTTTGACAAACAAAGCTTGTTTTTGTGATTTAGATCATAAATCAGGTAGGCTGAACTATTGGACAATATTGGTAAAACCTGTCCAGGAAAAAAGCCAAGGGCATCAGAGACAGAAATCGCATCGAGCGCGTGCTGCAATGTGGTCAATAAGTCTGGCAAGGACAGCGGACAAACACAGCGCAAAAAGGCTTTGAGTTTGCTGGTACCTGTCGATAGTGAAATATTTATGATAGAAACTTTACCTAAGTTTTTTTCCAGGTCAGCATTCAATAAATTGAGTTTATGATACTATTAAAACGATTTTGTTGAGATAATAAATATAATGCATTATAATCGTAACGCTTTCGCCCAACCTGCTGTTTGGCGAAGGCGTATGACACAGGAATAAATTGACCCTTTGTGAACTCTTGTAGATCACCGCAGGCGATGGTTTTTGCGTTTTTATAGGAAGCGATTTACACTCGCAAAATTGATCAAAGCATTGAATAGGGTATCATTCTATGCAAAACATGCCACAAGTAAGCAATGAGGCAAAAATTGTTGAGGCGTTGAATAGACTGTCTCAAGGCGATAGTCACTATGCTTACACTGTTTTATTCAAAGAAAATAGATTTGAATATGATGGCTCGTTACAATTCAAGTCGTTAGAAGGCATTGATCTCAGCTTCGTTCCTTTTACTCGTGCCAAGTTTTCAGGTACAAATTTTTCTCACTCATCTATGATCGAAGTTAGTTTTAGAGAATCAGATCTATCTTACGCGAACTTTAGTGACTCTGATCTCACCAATGCACAGCTCGATCCAGTCAACTTGTCAGGAGCGCAATTAAACCGGGCAAATCTTGAATTTGCATACGTTATAGGTAATTTGGAACAGGCCAGTTTTGAATATGCTAAAATGAAGCGTGCTTTAATTTGTGGCAATGCTCGTGGCGCAAATTTTCGACATGCAGATTTATCGGATGCAAGTTTCACGAGCGCGAATCTTCAAGATGTGGATTTTTCCGACGCAATTTTGGTCAACACCGAATTTGTTAATTGTACATTCAACTCCCAGACTAGATTACCTGATGGGACTTATTTAGAAAGCCCCGATCAGCTAAAACAATTTGGCGCAAAGTTTGGTTTGGCTGAATATCCAAATTTTTCCAATAAAGATTGATTTGATGTAGCTGACGGTAATACTTGTAGCTTTAGCACTGATGAGCGGTCATCATTTCCAGCCGACCGTTGGTGCATGTTTCATAGGACTCACGCATCCGTGTCAGCAAGCCAAGCGTGTAGGTCAGCGCATGATCGATGCTCACCAGCATGTCCTGATCGTTCCGCAGCGGCTGTAGATCATCCATGCTGACGTCCTTGACGCGCACGCCAAATATTGTTGAGGTATCGCAGCGTATCGCCATGCTTGGCGAGCAGTTCGGCGTTCATCTCGTCAACGGAGCGCATCCCCGGTGCGGAAGGGTCAAACAACGCGGCGTAGTCGAACACTTTGCCGTGCGGGGCAAGCAGCGGTTGATCGGGCTGCGGCGGACGCATGGGTACCGTTTCGAGCGGACGCTTGCTATGCATTACGGTCTGATGGGCGTCGAGCGCGGCTTGTATCACGTCCGCAAGCGTGGCCTCACCCTCACTGGCACGGCTCAGCACCGCGCGGAAGGCAGCCGTCGCAACGTCGAGATCACTGGCGGTCGGTTCGGGTGGGGTGGTTTTCGGTGGAGCGCGATCCGGTATGGTCGCCGTCAGCAGTCCCGCGATACGCGGCGCAGGCAGCGCTAACAGTGCCGGAAATTGAGAATATGAAGCTGGCACGGATTGAGGTACAATTCGCATAGACACGATCCTTTTGTTGTCTGGCGGCGGGTAATCTTTGCCTAGAACCCGCCGCAATCATATGATGTTGAATTGCTTCATATGTTCAACAATCATATGATATATTTTATTGCTTGTCAAGTACCGAAAATCTACTGCGGTGAAATACCTTAATCTTGGAGAAGCACATCAGACTTAATACGGATCGCCTTCGTGCGCTTCGAGAGGAACATGGATGGTCGCAACGTGAATTGGCGCGTTTATGTGGCTTTGGCGAAACGCAGATTAGTAAGTATGAAGCTGGTGTGGTTGATCCATCCGCAAGTAACTTGGCATTGCTTGCAGATGTACTTGGAGTAAGTGCCGATTACTTACTCGGTCGTGCGGACTTGCCAGAGGTGGGATTAGGCCAAACTGGTCTTGATGAAGACGAAAAAATGCTTGTGATACGATTCCGCCGTGACGGATGGACGGGTGTTATTCGGTTGGGCGCAGAACGACTTGCCAAATAGGGCACAGAATCACCCTCACACCCCGTACACCTTCAACACCTCGTCGCCATAGTGATTGATCACCTTCACGGCGATGCGACCACCTTCTGGCCGGGCGAACGGCATACTTTCCTCGCGGTACAGCGCATCCCAGGCGGACTCGTCCACCTCAGCACGCAGGGCACGTTTCAGGTTATCGCAGGCGTCCTCGCGCCCTAAAAAGTAAGCATGGCGCACAAAGAAACTTTCGTCGTTGTAGGCCGTGTCGATGAACCAGCACGCGATATCGTCGGTGCTGCTGTTGCGGATCGTAAATGTCCAGACCGCTGCCTGCCCAAAAACCAAAAACAGGCCGACCGAACCTTGACCACCGTCGAATTGTGAATGGGATCATCTGGGTGCTGAAGAGCGGTGCGCCGTGGCGGGACCTGCCGGTAGAAGGCGTAGGCACGACTTTCCATTTTACGCTGCCACTCAGCGAGCCGCGTACTGCGTAAATAATGCCTCAAGGTCTTTATGCCGTTCTTGTCGAGATGAATATAAGCCCTGCGCTTCCACAAATTAAAAAACAAATGCTCAACCCACGTACCAAGTGAGGCCAATATGCGATACGCTTTGTGAGTTTGCTGGTTTTGAATGACTTTGAGGTTTAGCAAAATGCCTACTGATTTTACCGGAGTACGTGTCGATTTCGATGTGCGCGTTCCCATGCGCGACGGTGTGACGCTTTCTGCTGATGTGTACCGCCCCGCCGCTGAAGGACGCTATCCGGTGGTACTCTACCGCACGCCGTACAACGAGCGGGTACAGAGTTACGCAACCGATCGCGGCGTGTATTATGCGCGCAACCATTTCGTGTTGATCTGGATGGATGTGCGCGGGCGTGGCGACTCCGACGGCGTCTTTGTGCCCTACCGCAACGATGGAGTGGACGGCTACGACGCGATCGAATGGTGCGCCGCACAAAGCTGGTCGAATGGCAGCGTCGGCACCATTGGCGGCTCGTACCTCGGACGAATTCAATGGCTGAGCGCATTGCTGCGTCCGCCGCATCTCAAGGCGATGAGCGTGGCTGTCACGCCGTCTGATCCGTTCGTGGAATGGCCGACTGGGACGCCTAATCCGATGCAATTGTGCTGGTTTCACCTGGTAAGCGGACGCTTATCACAAAATATGCAGGCCGTCGATTGGTCGAGCGTGTACGAACATTTGCCGTTGCTGACGATGGACGAGCGCGCCGGACGGATGAACCAGAATTGGCGCGAAGCGTATGCTCATGCCCAATTCGATGAATATTGGGACGCCGTCAATGCAGGCAGTGTCTTGCAACTTTTGAAAGCGTCGTAATGTGTCAGCGTCAGTTCGGCGCACAAGCTCGGTCCCAGTGCCCATCTGCCCGGCTGCAGAACGCTGCGCATCATTTGCAGCTTGACTTTACTAATACCGCTCACTGCGTAAGTGTCCGGGTAAAGCGTCTCAAAATCTTCGCCACTGCACACGAAAATCTGTTCAGTGTGCCAACTTTCTTCGGTGGTTTCTACGGCCTTGAATAGACCTCCGTCGCTCGTGGGCTGCTTGGACTTCTGATGAACCGCCACCCGCTTTAGCCGCGCTCCTCGCCCACGTCCAAGCGTCTCTCCCTCTTTCCCCCAGATTACCAGACTAGCGGTAGGCGCTGGTGCTATGGCTATTTGCTGGATTTAATCAACCCACTACATATTCGTAAACTATCAGCCGCAAATCTTCACGTCGCAATTGTTGTTCAGGACGTACAGGTGCTTCGACTCCCGATCCAAACAGCGCGTACATTTCGCGTAGAGTGTCCATCAGCGTCACGATATTGCTATCGGCTTGGAAGGTTTGCAGCGCCGCACGGAGCTTCTTCACAAAAGCACCTGGAAAAGGTTGTTTGAGAAATTTCCGTAGTTCGCGAACCTCCTCACGGCTGGTGGATGCGTGATCAATATGTTCGCGTAAAAGTTCGGCGGCGGTGATTTGTTCTTCGGCAACCGTATTGGACAGCAAAGACGCCGTGCGCTGAAACGATACCGATTTCAGGATATGTTCGATGACACGTTCTTGCACCTCGAAAATGTCCATCTTCAAATAAGGCGGCGTCTGCCGTGGCGTTTCCGGGCCGCAAGCGATGAGCTGCATAATCTGATAGCGGTTGTCGGTGATTTCGCGACGTTTGAGATCATAAAAGCGCCAGAAATGTTGTCTGCCCACGCCATCGGGCTGCGGCGCAGTGAAGTACATGAACACGCCCGATACGCCCTGCTGCGCAATTGCCGAGTGAATACCGTCGTCCAGATCGGTCACCCACTCGCGTGCTTCAGTCGTCAGTACGCGCTGTAATTGTGACATCAACGCCTCACTGCTCACCAACTCCAGATAGTTTTCCTGTTCTTCGATCACGGTGTTGTCTTCTTCCGCAATGCGCCGCAGCGTGTTGAAATCGCGAGGCGTGACCACTTCGCCTAACACACTGGCATCCAAAAAGCCCGTCTGGTTGATCACGTCGATCTTTGCGGTCAGGCTTTGCACCAGGCCGAGCAGCTCCTCTAACTGCGCTTCGGGGAATAAGTTGTAAATACTGAGAATTTGATAGGGCGAGCCAAGCCGATCGATGCGTCCGGCGCGCTGTACCATGCGGGTTGGATTCCAGTGCAGATCGTAGTTGACCAATACGCCGCAATCCTGCAAGTTCTGACCTTCGGACATGACATCGGTTGCGACCAGAATATCGATCTCGCTGGCTGTGCCGCGCAACTGCGGGTGTCCGCTGGCAACAGGCGCGAATGACTCGACCAAATGCGCGCGATCGGCTGCTTTAACGCTGCTATCCACGCGCCGCAAATTGGGATTATCGATCGCCGCGAGCCAGTGTGCATCTCCGGCAAGCGCATCGTACAAATAATGCGCAGTGTCTTTGTAATAGGTAAAAATCAACACCTTCTGACCGCGCAAGTCGCCTGCCAGCAGCCCTTTGAGCCGTTCCAACTTGGCGTCGCGCCCACGCTTGATCGACTGGATCATGCCCCAAATGGCGGCCAGCGCGTCTATGTCATCTGTCAGTTCGCGGTGCAGCCGACGGCGCTCGTACTTGGACGGGTCGAGCCGTGGCAGCGCATCGATCACGGCACGCGCCCAGGTGTTTCGATCAATCCGCTCAGCACGCGAAACAGGCGTGATCTCGTCGGTGTCTTCGTCATCATCGGCCACCAATGACAACGCAGTACGGAACGATGCTGCATCCAGAATAATGTCGTCCTGAACGTATTCGGCGAACGTTTTGGCAAATTCCAGCGCCCGCCGAATCGAAATTCCAAACGCTTCGATACTCGACTCAAGTCGCTTCAAAAAGCGACTCTTAAAAATGCCCACCAGCGCGACCTGTCGCCCCAACTCGAAATCGTCGGTTTGTTCGCCTTTCTTTTTGTACGTTTCAAGATTGTAATGGGGCAGCCGCAGCCCATCGATGCGGCGGATGATCTCGGTGTAAAAGCCCTCGTAGGTCGTCTCCAAATCGTACTCGACACTGTGCAAACGACGCTCCGGCCAGGTGATCCGCTCGCCTCGGATCGTGGCGTCCGGGTACGCACGCTTGATAAACTGGCGCGTACGTCGAATGACGACTTCTTCCAACAGATTGAAAATGCGGATGCTGCCTTGTTCAACCGACTGCTGACGCGCTGTTAGAAAGTAGTGATACAGATCGCCAATGCCGATGGCCGTGAAATAGCCGCGATCGCCGCCTGTGAACAGGCTGATCTCGTTATACAGATCGAAAATGCTGTTGTTGATCGGCGTGGCAGTGAGCAGGATCACCTTTTTACGATCGCCGCTGCGCCCACGCCGATTCTGCGCAATGATCACGAATTCCAGGTTTTGATAGCGCTGCGCCCGATGGTTGCGAAAGTTATGCGCTTCATCGACCAGGATCACATCTACATCGGCATACGGCGTCGGATCGAATTCGCGCTGACCGAGCTGCTCCTGTGTGATCACGGTCGCGGCAATCGATGACGCGGACAACTCCGCTTCCCACATCTTTTTGAGCGACGCCGGACACACTACCAGCGCTTTTTGTCGCAGGTGATAGGCGCGATCTTCCAACAGCTTTTTGCCGATCCACGTTTTGCCCAACCCGACCGAGTCACCGATGATCACGCCGTCGTAGCGCGCCAGAATGCGCCGCGCCTTGCGTACCGCATCCTCTTGAAACTCGGCTAAATCGACAGCTGAACGGATATACGGGCTGGTCAGATCGTCGTCCAGATCATCCTTGAAATATTCGTACAGCGTTTTCAGATAGATTTCGTAAGGTGTATATTGGCGACCGCCGAACTTTGAGCTGTCGAGCAGAGCGATTAATTCGGCTTTGAAGTCATCGGCCTGCGTCCACTGTGCGCTATACCAGGCAGACAGATCAAGAATTGCGCGCGCGCCGACTTCGCTCTTGATCAGCCGTTGATTTTCAAGCGTGATAGCAGCGTTCGCTTTGCCGTTCGCGTGATGGGTGACTTCATCGCGCGCTGTCGGATCGTCTATTTCGTCGGCTTCCAGCAGCGTTTTATGCACAAGATTCAGTTCGCGGTTGGAGACCAGTCCTGGCGCGGTAAAATTGCTGCTGCCTACGATGCCGACCAACGGCGTAAATTGCTCGAAATAGGACGTTTTGCCGTCCAGATTGCCATACAGCAAATAGCATTTGGCGTGCAGAAAGCGCCGCTTGCCAGCTTCATGATCTGCCCCATCCAGTTGACCATGATACAGCCGGACTTGCACGGACTCGCGCTGCAAAAAGCGGATCAGATGATCGACAAGCTGCTGCGTTTCCGGCGTGAGCGGCTCGGCATTCAATTCACCGCGCAGAAAGCCTCTGGCATCGGCGCGCAATCCGATCGCGTCGGCTGGCTGTGCGGCTGACTGCGGATCATCACCGATCAACAGCCGAAACGTCCGCACGCCCGCCATTTGATCGCGCAATAAGGCGTAGCCGCGAATACTGAAATAGGCAGTCGCAATGTCTAAATCCTGGCCGCGCTGACGTGCCAGCAGTGCATTCAGAATATCGGCCAGGCGGTGTTCGATGTTGTCGATTACGTAGGGGATGTGCATGTGTTGTAGGAAAAATCCTTAAAAATCGAGTAACTCTAAAAGGATTGGTTGGATGTCTGACGGACATTGAGCAGGCGGCTGTTCAATATACAATTCCGAACGCCATTGCCCCTCCGATCGTTGTCCAAAAAGCCGATTTAGCAGCGGCACGACGATTTGTGCAAAAAAGGATTTCCCATAAATCCCACGCGCGTACCAATTTACAGGTGGCAACGCGCGAAACGCCGCTTGTTTTTGATGATATTTGATCATGATTTGTTCTGGCTCGAGCTGAGCATACCAACCTTGTAACAACGCCTGAATAACGTCGTCATGCTCAGGTTTGGCAAGCGCACGGCTTGGATAACCACTGCCACGCTCTCGACAGAATTCCCCAGCATTGTTTTCGTGCATCACGGCCCACAACGCGCCATTTCGCAGCCAATCGTCTACGATTGAACCCGATAACCCCGCATCCAGCTGTGTTTTTACAGTTTGCGTACGTTTGCTGGGCGGCAAGAATTCAAACACATCACTCGGTGCGATCAGGTAGTTCTCAATCATAACGCGCGGTAAAACGCGCAGGCGAGCGGTATTTGCTTCTCGTTCAGCGACCTCTATGTCGGTCTGCCAATCCCGATCGATGAGACCCCATACGTCTAAATTTTCATTGGATGCTTGTTGCACATTCTCTATGACATGCTGATTTTTATCGACCGCTTCAAACTGCAACCGCGTCGCCCACGATGTCCATAGGCCACTCGCTTCACCCGCGTTGAGAAATGCAGTAAGCATTGGAATATCGGTTGTACCCTCAACGGCTACACCGCGCACTCCCGGTCGCAGTCTTTGTGCCCAATTAATTTGCTTAGCCATGAGTTTGTACTTGGATCAACGGATTCAGGTTAAAACTGCTGCGCGGTCCGAAATTATCCCAAATTTCTTCTGCATGTGACGTTATGATGAGCTGCCCATTTTTGTCGTGTACCAGCCGCTCAAGTTCGCGCACCATCGCACGCTGCCAACTGACGTGCAAATATAAATCCGGCTCGTCGATCAAAAGTACGCCGCCGGGCATTAGCCAGCGGTTCATCATGAAGATCAAAATCACAAACTGCTGTTCGCCGGAGCTGAGCGCACTCAATGGGTGAGTAGCGCCGTCTTTTGTAATCCTCACCGTCAACCGCAAATTGGCATCGAAGTCGATGATGGATTTGCCAGACGCTTCCAAAAATGTATTGATCTGCTTCAACGTGTCTTGAAACCACGCTGGATCACGCACTTTCAAGTTGCGCAGCATGGACTCGATATGCGTGTTCCATTCAGTGGTAGCCTGATAGGTGGTCAACCAACGATAGAGCGGCTCTGGCTGTATTTCATTGTTGTTGGGTCGGTTAGCAGATTTTATCCTGCGATCTTCAGTAGGAAGAAAAAGCATGTTAGACGGCGCTTGCTCGCGCACTCCCGCACCAAGCGCGAGACGCTCAAGCTGCTGACGGAGTTCCACAAGCATTGTTGTTCCGTTCAAAGCAAGATCAATCTCTGGTAAGTCGCTTCCCGTATATGGATGAGAAATTCGCTCACCTATTTCATGCGCCCCCAAAACAACAGCATTTAGCAATGTTGTATAAGTATGATTTTTCCGACTATCTAAAACCCACAACCACAGGGGCGTTGGCAGAAGATCGCGGATTTCAATGGCTGCCATGCCCGCTTCACTAAGGACTGCGCGTGCGCCAAGTCTGGCAAGTCGTGCCGATTCGGGGATAGTCATCTGTGACAAATTCGCGCTCTCGTCGCGCAACCAAGACCCAAACGCATCCCACAAGCCAGCGATCACTCTCAGAAGCGTCGTCTTACCGCTGCCGTTCGGGCCGGTAAACAGCACGCTGCGCAGCGGTTCGTTGCGCCACTCATCCCAAAACGTTAAATCCTGATCGGGAAGCCCCGGCACATCTTTAGTCACAATTCGATGAATGTACATGGAACACCTCCGTTCAATAGGGCTTGATTACTTGCGCTGTGCCTAGCAATGGCACAAAATCCTTGACGTTTTGCGTATACATCGGCACTTGTAAACGATAGGCTACCGACGCGATGAGCGTATCCTTCAGCTCTACACCGTTGCTCAGTCGATAACGTGCCATTTGCTGCATTGACCACTGTTGATCGTTGTCGGTTAAAGTCACCAATTGAAACGGAGTCATGATGCTGATGGCTCTGGCTTGACCCGTCTTGCCCGGCGCGCCCTGCATAAATTCTAGCCAGTTGATCGTTGTTATCGCCAAATCTGATTGTGTTTGCAGCCATGCAATAGCTTTTGCATTTCCACGCGCCACCTCAACCAATACATTTGTATCTATGACGCCTTGAATCATTCTGCTGAGTATTCTGAAGCATCAGGCCATGCAGTCGATGCGTGGCGCATATTGTGAATATACTCGCCCACGTCTTGATCGTCGCGCAGGCCGCCCCAGGGTTCTGTTGGCGGCGCAGTCGCTAACCACTGTGCTAACTGCTGAAACGTTTTGGGCGCTGCGTCCTGAATTTGCTGCAATTCTTCTGTTGTCCATGCCGAATCTGAGGACGACGGCTCGATCCAAACCGTTACGTCGCCCGGTGATACCCCTGCTGGCAACGTGACTTCTAATGTGCCCAATTCAGTAATTCGTCCACGTATTTCGATTATCATGTTCTGTGCTCCTTCGATGTTTTGCGCTGATCATGTACCCATGCGCCTACATCCGGTATAGCGAGGGCATCCCACGCGCTCAGATCAAGACTTTCGACCAACGCGACCAACTCTTTACCCCAATGTCCGGTGCGCTCTGAAGATGCCGCATTCGGC
>Ga0209100_1002706_pt1 | contig 10703 bp, 8 predicted proteins | sample lystaG_FD_185480 | JGI IMG/M metagenome (GOLD analysis project Ga0209100, IMG submission 185480) | Glacier valley bacterial and archeal communities from Borup Fiord, Nunavut, Canada, to study Microbial Dark Matter (Phase II) -... | ecosystem: Environmental > Aquatic > Freshwater > Ice > Glacier ...
TTGGACCTATAAAACTGCTCACTTTTCACTTTGTAGAATAAAAAATTAGCAGATGAAGATTTCTACTTCACCTGCTATTTTTTTTTTAATAGATTCCTTTTATAAGGGATACTTTTTCAGTGCCCTCCTGGATGGCTCTGCTTTTTCTGTCTGAATTGAAATTATCGCAATGCTTGTACTTCTTCAACCGTTTTCGGTTTCACTTTGGAGCCAAGCCTGCGGGCTCCATTTTCGGTCATCATATAATTTTCTTCGTTACGAATGCCGCTGAATTTGCGGAATTTCTGCACTTCGGTCCAGTTGATGAAATCATTGAATAATCCTTCGCCCTGCCATTTATCCATTAGTTCGGGAATAAAATAGATTCCGGGTTCGATGGTAAATACATGTCCCGGTTTCAACGGCTTGGCAAAACGCAGGGATTTTAAACCAAACTGTTTGCTTTTGGGCTCGCCATCGTAACCGACCCACACTTCGCCCAAATTTTCCATGTCATGTACGTCGAGGCCCATCATGTGTCCGGTTCCGCAAGGATTGAAAAGTGCATGAGCACCAGCCTTCATTGCGTCTTCTGTATCACCTTTCATCAGCCCGAGTTCTTTCATGCTGTTGGTAATGGAGCGGCAGGCCGCCCAATGAACCTCCCGATAAGGGACGTTCAACGCCAGCGCATCGATAGCTGCCTGATGTGCTTTCAATTGCATTTCGTAAATCTGTTTTTGTTGCGCAGTGAATACTGCATCCACCGGAAAGGTACTCGACAAATCGCCACAATAACGACTCTCCACCTCGGCACCCGCATCGAGCAGGAAGAGGTCACCGCTTTTCAACACATTGCCGTGGTAATGGTTATGCAGCGTTTGTCCGTTTATGGTAGCAATAATTGGGAATGAGAATTCGCCGTTAGCGGCCAGGGCTATTTCGTAAACTCTTGCTGCCACCTGCGCTTCGGTCATACCCGGGCGAACCATTTTCATAGCTCCTACATGCATATCCACCGAAAGGTCCACTCCTTTTTCTATTTCCACTATTTCTTCGTCAGTCTTTATCTCACGCTGACTCACCACAGCGCGAATCAACTTCAACGATGCTTTTGAGTCGAGAGTTTCGGGATGTAAAAAAAGTAATTGTTGTAATTGAAGTTTATTATCGGCACGATATGGACTCAGAAAATGGATTTCACGCCCTTTCTTTTGTGCCTCGTGCAGCATCTTTGGCAATTCCGAGACAGGTAAGGATGCATGAAGTCCACCTAATGAGGCTCTTTCGGCAATAGTTGGTTGCGGTCCCATCCAAACTATATCATCGATGGTGTAATCGTCACCAAAAATGATTTGTCGGTCATTATCCACATCGATAACTGCCGCCAGTGAAGGGAAATCGATGCCGAAATAATACAAAAAAGTACTGTCCTGACGAAAATGATAAGTGTTGTCGGCATAATTCATCGGACTATCGTTGTTACCGAGCAGTAAAATCAACCCTGTGCCGATTTTTTCGGCAAGCGCTTTACGACGTTGAATGTAAGTTTCTTTGTTGAACATATCATTTGTTTTTATTTAGTCCAGATTTAAAAGTCTCCGGACCTGGTTTAATTTTGTATGGACAGAAGGCAAATCTAATTTAAAAAGATTCGTGTTCAGTCCGGTTAATAATTTCATTTTGCAGATCAAGGCCCAAATCATTGAAATAATCGCTGTAACCTGCAACACGTACAATCAGATTACGATGTTTCTCGGGAAAAAGTTGTGCATCGCGAAGTGTGGCAGCATTTACCACATTAAACTGAATATGATGTCCGTCCATGCGGAAATAACTGCGAACCAGACCGGATACTTTGCGGATGGCCATGTCGTCCTCAAAAAAATCGGGACTGAATTTTTGATTCAATAAAGTTCCACCGGTATGCAATTGGTCGATTTTGGCTGCCGATTTCAGCACAGAAGTCGGACCGTTTTTATCGGCACCCTGGGCTGGAGAAATGCCCTCTGAAACAGGCATTCCCGCTTTTCGGCCATCCGGACTGGCATGCATCACATTTCCAAAATAAATATGGCAGGTGGTAGGTAACAAATTGATTCTGTATTTGGCTCCACGCGGACTTGTATGTCCTTTCACTGCATCGTAATAAATATTGAAAACATCGACCAGTTGACTGTCAGCCGCATCATCATCGTTTCCGTATTTTGGCGTTTGGTAAAGCAATTGGTACAACAAATCATCCTTGTTTTCAAAATTGCCTTCCAACGCTTCGATAAACTCCGCCAAAGTTAGCGAATTATTTTCATAGACCTGTATTTTCAGAGCAGTAAGCGAATCGGTAATGGTTCCCATGCCCACACCCTGAATATAATTTGTATTGTAACGGGTACCACCGGTAATATAATCCATTCCCTTTGCCACACAATCGTCGATAATCAGCGACAGGAAAGGAGTGGGAATATGCGTCATAAATATTTTCTCTATCGTATTATTGCCCTGAATTTTTATCCTTATAAAATGTTCGACCTGCATTTTAAAAGCATCGAGTAATTGAGCATAGGTTTTAAGATCTGAGGCACTTCCGGTCAATAAGCCTATTTGTTTTCCGGTTCTGGGATCAAAGCCATTGTGTAAAGTCACTTCCAGAATTTTAGGTAGATTGAAATATCCACACAAAATGTAACTTTCCGTACCAAAAGCACCACTTTCCACACAACCACTTGCTCCACCGTTACGCGCATCAACCAGGCTTTTACCCTGATTAACCAATTCCTGAATGATAGCATCGGTATTAAAAATGGATGGTTGCCCAAAACCGGTTTTAGTGATGGCAATCGCACGATCTATAAAACTATCGGGATTTAAACGGCTCAATTGAACCATGGAACTGGGTTGTAACAAGCGCATTTCTTCAATCACATCGAGTAAAATGTACGACATTTCATTGACTGCATCGGTGCCATCGGGCTTTAGTCCGCCCAGATTAATCAGCGAAAAGTCGGTATAAGTATTGCTTTCCAGGGCCGTTATCCCCACTTTGGGCGGAGAAGGATGGTTATTAAATTTAATCCAAAACGATTCCAACAACTCCACTGCCTGCTCGCGAGTCAGGGTTCCGGCTTCGGTTTCTTTTTGGTAAAAAGGAAACAAATGCTGGTCAAGCCGTCCGGGATTAAATGAATCCCATGGATTGACTTCGGTTACAACACCCAGATGTATAAACCAATAATGTTGCAGCACTTCGTGGAAAGTAGCAGGTGCGTGAGCAGGAACACGACGACAGATACCGGCCATCTCTGTCAGCTCGGTTTTGCGGATCGGGTCTAATTCTGCAGACGCAAGTGCGTCCAATTTATCGGCATGACGTTCGGCATACAACATGATGGCTTCTGCAGAAATCTTCATGGCTTTCAATTCTTCCATTTTGTCAAAAGCCAACGGATCGGATATCCAATCGATTGATGCTACGCTTTTCGCTATGTCGTCAATAATATCGAGCATTCCTTTTTGGTAAATCTTATATCCGGCAACCGTATGTCCGGGTGCCCGTTGCTCCATAAATTCAGTAAAAATGCCAGCGTCGTAGGCATCATGCCACTCAGGACTCATACTTTGCATTACCCGGTCGCGGTTGGAACGACCATCCCAGAAAGGAATAATGGTTTTTTCATATGCTTCACGGGTCTCATCATCCACCCGGAACCAAACCTTTTCGCGGGTATTGAGGATTTCCAGGTCCTGCAACGTATGGACCGTAATTTCTGGATAAGTTGGTGTGGCTTTGGGTCCCGGACCCCGCTCACCCACAATCAATTCCAGGTCGTTAATGCAGATTGTTTTATGTTGAAGAATGTACAGGAACGATTTAGCGCGTTGCACCGGAATCGAATCGCCAAAAGCAATATGATTCTTATAAAACCCGGTAATCAACAAGGCTCTTTCTGCCGAAATACGATTAATGGCATGGAGACTTTGATCACGTAATTGTTTAATTCTGGAGTTCATATTATAAAAATGTTTAGATGCTGATAGTTTAGACGTTTAGGAAACAAATATAGTCAATATCAGGAAGTTAATATCGTCGAAGCAAATTAAATAGAAATGAAGCGAAGTGCGTTAACCGCCAATTTTCACATCAAAACCTGCAGCTTCAAATTGGTTTTTCACATTTATCAATTCACTTTTACTAACAGGTTTAATATCTTTCAATAAATTATCGATTTCAAACCGGTCATATTTATGCAAAGCGGTATTGTGATAAGGCAACAGATCGACGCCTTCAATCTGAGAGTTGAGTCCACTAAGAAAAAAAAGCGTTTCATTTATATTCTTTTCGGTAAAGGTAATTCCAGGAATCATCGGAATCCGTATCCTTACTTTTTTCTTCAGTTCCATCAATAGCGAAAGGTTTTCCAAAATCAACTTATTAGAAACACCCGTATATCTTTTGTGCAGATGATCGTCCATCAACTTTAAATCGTACAAAAACAGATCGGCAACCCCAGCTACTTTCTCCAACGTTTCCCATGCAGCGAAACCTGAAGTATCGACCGCTGTATGCATTCGTTCAGCATGACAGGCCGTAAGCATTTCGATAAGAAAATCGCTTTGATTCAGAGGCTCACCACCCGAAAAGGTTACTCCACCACCCGATTCGTCCATAAAAATCTGTTCTTTTCTGAGTTCTTTCATCACTTCTTCCACCGTTACTTCCCGGCCTACGGTTTCATCCCCGGTAAACTTCTTCTTACCTATAAAGACTGTTTTGGAAACGGTTTTTTGAATTGGATCCATGCTTTCCGGATTATGACACCATTGACACGAAAGCGAACAGCCTTTCAGAAAAATGGTTGTACGAATTCCCGGACCATCATGTACCGCAAAACGTTTGATATCGAATAGAATACCCATATATATTTTAAATAAAAATCTAAGAACAAAGAAATGGCCAGAATAAAAAATCTGTTTCGGAGGAGCTAAAGTCCTCATTGAGGGATGGTGATCTCTAAATCATCCAACATTCGTACAAACCCTTACCGGATTTGTGAAGTATATTGCCTGGGAATTTAGATGAATAGGACATGAGGTATGAATGAATTGATTTTGGTTGCTAAATTAATAAAAAAATTCAGAATCAGTTTAATTTAATTGTAAATTGAATCAGAATTGCTTTGAATTTAAGAAATTGATATTTCTCATGCGCAAAATTTATTTTACGAATATTGCTATTCAATTAAAGGAGGTAAATCACAGATCGTATTTATATGATCGGATGTACGATGCAAGCGGGTAAGATATTCGTTTATTTTTTCCTGATAATCAATCATGTAATCGGGATGCATCTTTTTCGTTACCAGCGTTATTAATTTTTTTAGCAATAACCCTACCTTATAATCATAGCCATAACTTCGGTGACCAAAAACGGTAGTTGGATAAGCGAATTGAATGGTCAGAAGATACAACACCAAATCGGCCTCCAGCTTTTTATCCTTCGTGTCGGAAATAAATTCGTTCAGCCTTTTTATGCAGGCAATTAGTTTTTGAGCCAGTTGTTTCTGATGCGACTTTCCTTTGTACTCCTTTTGACACAACCGATCTATATCTTCCTTCGCTTCTTCAAATAAGGTTTTCTCACCGCCTTCTTTATCCAAAAAATTCACCAGCAAAAATTCGTAATTATGCCTTTTTCCGGCCAGTTTAAGCACAATGTCCACCAACTCTTTTTTAGAGAGTTCATTGACTTGTTCTTTTAATATAGCTTTATCTCGCGGCATGGTAATTCGTAGTATTTTAATTTAGCTCGTCAATTTTATAAATAAAATAAGTTGAATAACCCTCAGGTTTATCAGAGCTTGAATGTATGAAAATATTTATTTTTAATTATCTAACTCACTATAGGTTTCAAGTAGCCTTTTTCCCCTGCAAATATAAGATAAATTTAATAATTTGTCTGTATCTTTGTAATCCTATTCAAAATTGATAATTTTAGAAGATTTGGTGAAAAATTTATTTGGTGAATTGTTGATTTTATTAAGTCTATTTTCAATTATTCAAACAAATGTACTTCCCTGCTTTCTTCCTGTAACTTGTAACAAAAGATATGAAACAATTTAAACGTACCACCGTCACTTCAGCTTTACCTTATGCCAATGGTCCCGTACATATTGGTCACCTGGCAGGTGTTTATGTTCCGGCTGATATTTATGTGCGGTACCTCCGTCTGAAACACCAGGATGTGTTATTTATCGGAGGCTCCGACGAGCACGGTGTGCCCATTACCCTTAAAGCAAAAAAAGAAGGTGTCACTCCACAAGATATCGTGGATCGCTACCATGGTATAATCAAAAAATCATTCGAAGAATTCGGTATTACTTTCGATATATATTCACGCACTACTTCCAAAACCCATCGCGAACTGGCTTCAGAGATGTTTAAAACCATAGAAGGCAAAGGCGGTTTTATTGAAAAGACAAACGAACAATTTTACGACGAAGAGGCTCAACAATTCCTGGCCGACCGTTATATCACGGGAAAATGCCCTCACTGTGGAAATGAAAATGCGTATGGTGACCAATGCGAATCGTGTGGAACATCGCTAAATGCTACGGATTTAATCAACCCAAAATCGGCCATCAGCGGAAACGTACCTGTGATGCGCGAAACCAAACACTGGTTTTTGCCACTCGACAAACACGAAGAATGGTTGCGTCAATGGATACTGGAAGAGCACAAAGAATGGAAACCAAACGTGTACGGTCAATGTAAAAGCTGGCTCGATATGGGCTTACAACCGCGTGCCGTAAGCCGTGACCTGGACTGGGGAATTCCCGTACCGGTTCCCAATGCCGAAGGGAAAGTTCTTTATGTCTGGTTCGATGCTCCCATTGGTTATATTTCCAACACCAAAGAACTTTGCGACAGTCAACCGGATAAATACGGTAAATGGGAAAAATGGTGGAAAGACGAAGATACCCGTTTGCTTCATTTTATTGGCAAAGATAATATCGTGTTCCATTGCATCATGTTCCCTGCCATGTTGAAAGCAGAAGGTAGCTTTATCCTGCCCGACAATGTTCCTGCCAATGAATTTCTGAACCTCGAAGGCGATAAAATATCCACTTCCCGCAATTGGGCAGTTTGGTTGCACGAATATCTGGTAGATTTTCCGGGCAAACAAGATGTACTTCGCTACGTATTGACCGCCAATGCACCCGAAACGAAAGACAATGATTTTACCTGGAAGGATTTTCAGGCCCGCAATAACAACGAGCTGGTAGCCATTTTTGGGAATTTCATAAACCGTGCACTGGTACTCACCCAAAAATATTACGATGGCAAAATTCCTGCACTGGGAACTTTGACCGATTACGATAAAAAAACTCTCGAAGAATTTGTGAATGTAAAGGCCAATGTGGAAAAACTCCTCGATGTGTTCCGCTTCCGCGATGCACAAAAGGAAGCCATGACACTGGCACGAATAGGGAACAAATACCTGGCCGATACAGAACCATGGAAACTGGCTAAAACCGATATGGAGCGCGTGGCAACCATCCTGCACCTCAGTCTGCAGATTGCGGCTAACCTGGCTATTGCTTTTGAACCATTTTTACCTTTCACTTCTGAAAAGTTACGCACCATGCTCGGCATGACAGCTTGTAACTGGGCCGATTTAGGGAAAATTGATCTGCTCACTGCCGGATACCAACTTGGTACACCTGAATTACTTTTCGAAAAAATCGAAGATGAAGCCGTTGAAGCGCAGGTACAAAAACTACTGGATACGAAAAAAGCCAATGAGACAGCCAACTATAAACCGGCTCCTGTAAAAGAAATGGTTTCGTTCGACGATTTTCAGAAAATGGATATTCGTGTGGGAACAGTGCTTGACTGTCAAAAAGTGCCAAAGGCTGATAAATTATTACAATTCCGCATTGCCGATGGACTGGAAGAACGAACTATCCTTTCGGGCATTGCACAGCATTACCCGAAACCCGAAGAACTAATCGGCACCCAGGTTTGCTTTATCGTCAATTTCGAACCCCGAAAATTGCGTGGCGTGATGAGCGAAGGCATGATACTTTCGGCCGAAGATGCCGACGGAAAACTGGTGCTTATTCAACCTAAAGTTCCTGTGACAAACGGGGTGGAAGTCAAATAGTTTTTTTTTGAAAGTATCTATTTGCAGCATTTATCTCTTCAAAAGAAACGAACAAATAGATACTTTCAAACTAATTCCCGTTTTTGCATACTTTAAATCTATAATATGAAACAAACACAAACAAACACACGCTTACTTTCACTGGATGTATTGCGGGGTATCACCATTTCAGGCATGATTTTGGTGAATAACCCCGGTAGTTGGGGAAGCATTTATGCTCCGTTGGAACATGCCCAATGGAATGGATTGACTCCTACCGATTTGGTTTTCCCTTTTTTTATGTTTATCATGGGTGTTTCCATGTATCTTTCTTACAAAAAATTTGATTTTAAATTATCCCGACAAACTTTCACCAAACTGCTCCGGCGATCGGTACTACTATTTCTGATTGGACTAGCACTTGGTTGGTTTGGTCTTTTTTGTCGTGGATTAAACGGACTTAGAGGAGAAGATTTGTCACTGATTGAAAAGATCGGACAAGCTGCTAATAACTTTGGAGATCTGCGTATTCTTGGGGTATTGCAACGCCTGGCTCTGGTATCGTTCTTTGGTTCGCTTACCGTATTGCTGTTTCGTCCCAAGCGTATTCCCTGGCTTATCGGGTTTATATTAATATTTTATTGGATACTAATGGCTGCCAGCGGAAGTTATGAAGCCAGCGAAAGTAGTTTAATATCTATTATCGACCGCGCGGTACTTGGTGTATCGCACATGTACACCGAACATTTACCCGACGGCTCAGCCATTGCTTTCGATCCAGAGGGTTTACTGAGCACTTTGCCATGTATTGCACATGTTTTACTTGGTTTTTTGGCCGGAAAAATAATTTCAGAATCGAAAGATAATGGTGCTCGCATTCAAAAACTGTTTATATTTGGAACGATTATTATGTTTCTCGGTTTTTTACTCGATTACGGATTCCCTATTAACAAAAAAATCTGGAGTTCAAGCTTTGTTCTGGCCACCTGCGGTCTTGCCACTCTTTTGCTTGGATTACTTATCTGGATTATCGACATGAAAGGTCGTAAACAGTGGAGCGTTTTCTTCGAATCATTTGGCGTTAATCCTATGTTTATATTTGTAATGGCTGGTATTTTTAGCATCCTGTTGAGTAATATAGGCTTTATGTACTACGGCGAATGGATTTCAACCAAGAGTTTTATTTATTCACAATGGCTTACTCCGGCATTTGGAGAAATGATGGGGTCATTGGTGTTTGCACTGCTGTTTGTTTGTTTAAACTGGATGATTGGTCATATACTTTATAAAAGGAAGATTTTTATAAAACTATAAAGTTTTACAGAACCTCTCTAAATAGAGGGAATAGAAAGTTTCAACTTGAATGTTATTTTGATCTACTAATTTGCTTCCTTTTAACCTTTGGGTGTTGGGGACTATTATAAAATAAAACCATGAATATCGAAGAATTGCGTGAATACTGCCTGAGTTTAAAGGGAGCAACAGAATGTTTCCCTTTCGACGATGTAACTCTGGTGCTCAAAGTGCAGGGGAAAATGTTTGCATTGATTCCCTTGGATACTGCTGAAACAAGCATTACGCTCAAATGTGATCCTGAACTGGCGATTACTTTACGGGAAGAATACACGGCAGTAGTACCGGCTTATCATTTCAACAAAAAACACTGGAATACGGTTTTCATTGACCACTCAATTACACGTTCGTTACTCTGTGAATGGATCACTTATTCTTACGAATTAGTGGTGGCAGGGCTACCCAAAAAGCTTCGCGAGGAATTATCAGAATTATAACAGAGCATTACCTTAAAAAGAAAGCCTTTGTAACGATCAGTTGCAAAGGCTTTCTTTTTGGATGTCAATCAGCCGCACATTATTAGCTGGCAAACTTAGAGATAAGTCTAATAAATGGCTTAGATAGTCTCCTATTCTGATATTGGAGCTGTTCTTTGGTTTTTCACAGGCAACTTTTACCAACATTTAATCAACTTCCCTTACTCAGGCGTATGTCAAAAAACGACGGCTATCTACTCTCACATCCTCCGGCTGGCGGACTGACAGTACCATCGACTTGGACAAGTCTTATTTGCCAGATGGCGGATCGGAATGGGAAGAAGTGTAATCCTCAATAGATAAACTCTATCGACAATAATATTCCACACTTTGGCGTACAAAAAAGCCCTCAAGTAAATTACTTTACTTGAGGGCTTTCGAAAAAAACAGCGGACATCTACTCTCCCATCAGCCAGCTGGCGGACAGTACCATCGAACGTGGACAGGCTTATCCGCCAACTGGCGGATCGGAATGGGAAGAGGTGGAACCCTGAATAATCCTTTGATTCAATAAATATGAAACTATTAATCAGACAAGTATACAACTATCGACAGTACTGTAACAACGCCAAATTTTTGCGTACAAAAAAAAGCCCTCAAGTAAATTGCTTTACTTGAGGGCTTTTGGAAAAACGGCGGCTATCTACTCTCCCACATAATTGCAGTACCATCGACGTGGACAGGCTTAACTTCTCTGTTCGGAATGGGAAGAGGTGGAACCCTGTCGCTATAACCACCTAAATATCTTATAGGGG
>Ga0209100_1002712_pt1 | contig 10697 bp, 10 predicted proteins | sample lystaG_FD_185480 | JGI IMG/M metagenome (GOLD analysis project Ga0209100, IMG submission 185480) | Glacier valley bacterial and archeal communities from Borup Fiord, Nunavut, Canada, to study Microbial Dark Matter (Phase II) -... | ecosystem: Environmental > Aquatic > Freshwater > Ice > Glacier ...
TGCTGTGCGGGATGTCATTGGCGCGTGCTGCTTTGAACGCCTTGAGCGCCAAACCGAGCGACTTGCCCGATTGGTAGCCCATGCGCTGTAACTCGTTTCCGTTCATTTCGATAACCTTGTGTAATCTTTCCAACCTCATATTATAGCCGATATAATCGGGTATGTCCACTGCTATAAAGCTGCAAACGGGTCAATAAAGCTCAAATTATCTGATCGGGGTAAGGCACTATCTAGCGCTGCCATCTCCTGTCTACCCTTCCGCGCTGCAAAGCACACTTTAGATACTTATGCTAAAATGCTGGTTATCTTTGCCGTTTGGTGAATATGCGCAGCTTTTTGTAGGAGAATGAATTTTGGCAACAACATTTCCTCGTTCAGGCGGCAACCGCAATCGTACCATTTTGTTTGTCGTAATCGGCCTGGTTGCGGCGTGTTTGATATGCAGCGTGGCAGCCGTGGTGATAACAGGTGGCGCAGCGATTGGGCTTGGCGTCTCTTTGCTCAAACCCGCCACCGACGCAGGGACTAGCTTCATGGACGCTGTTCAAAAAAGCGATTATTCAGCCGCTTACGCCTCGGTGACGCCCGATCAGCAAACGACGTATGGCGGCAGCGCAGAAGCGATGCAGTCTTATTTCAAAGATAAGGGATGGGACGCCATTACCAAATGGAAATTCACGAATATCAATATTCAGAGCAACGGCGGTGTGCTGAAAGGTGAAATGACCCTTACGGCGGGCGGCGTCGCAAATTTCGAGGCCGATTTGCAAAGCGTAGGGACAGGCGCGAATCCCTGGCGCGTGAGTCAGTTCACGGTTGGTCCGCAGTAGCAATCTGCAAAGCAACTCAAACATGAAGGGACAGAGCTAAAACAGAAAACACGCGGTAATTCGCTTCTGTTTTAGCCCTGATGAATCTTGCTTTACCCCTCGACTGCCGCGCGGAAGTAGTAAATCGCTTTGCCGCTCGGCCATTTCACATCGACTGTGATTACGTAAATTCCGGCCTGTGCAGGCAGCGTGTACAGCACCAGATTATCAGGCGTGACGGTCTGCTGATTGAGCGTTTTGGTGGCGTCGCTGTTGAGCACGGTCACCACTTCGGAAGTCGGGCGCGGCCCGCTGAATATGATCTGCGCATCGCTGCCTGCCGCTGCTCGGATGTACGGCGCATTCGCATTGATCGGGCGCGTGATAGCGATCTGCGTGCCGTCTTCAGTTTGTAGGGTGGCGCTGATCGCAACCGGATCGTACTGCTTGCCGCTCGTCGTGATGTTGAGCGTCGGCACAAACTGTGTCAGATTCAACATAACACCGGACGGGGTCACAGTAGGCGCTACACCAGGAATTGTTGTGGGCACGGCGGCTATCGCTGTCACGGAAGTAGCGATTGGTGTGCTCGTAGCGGCCACGGTAGCGGTGGGCGGAGCAATTGTTGGCGCACGGGTCGGGGTGGTACTCACAGCGCGGGTAGCCTGAACCGTTGGGCGTTGGGTAGCGACTTTTGTGCTGGCTGCTGTGCTGACTGAGGTCGCGATCGCTGTCGTGGTAGTCGTCGCGTTCGCACTGGCAGCGGTGGCATTTACGGTCGCACTGGCAGCGGTGGCATTTACGGTCGCTGCGCTAGCGGTCGTCATTGTGCTGCTGGTCGCCACTGCAACGGCGGTTGTTACTACGGTCGCTGAGTCGGTTGCAGCGGCAGTCATGCTTAGCGCGGCGGTTGCCTGCATAGTGGATTGCATCGTTGCCGCATCGGTACTAACCGCTTGCGCCGTTGCATCCGTCGGCACGGCAGCGATCGCATTTGATCCACTCACTTGTAAGCCGAACACGTAGGTCACATAATCCTGATTGCCCACCGCGTCCGCCGGGTAAGCCGCGTTGACTTCGATGCGATGCACGCCATTTGCCAGCGTCGGATCGACCGTCAAAATCCCTTTGCTATTCGTCAAATCAATCTCAATCGGATTGCCATTATCAGCCAGATCGTCCAATAAACGCGCACTGAACGTATCCAGCTTAGCCGTCGGCTGAACGCTGAACGCTACTTTATCGCCTGCCTTGACCGCTGCGCTGGTCGCTGGCTGCGGATCATCGACGATCGAGCAAGCGGGGGTGTCGGTGTGCCAGCAGTACGATCCCGCAACGCCGTTAAAGGGTTGACCGTTGACCTGTGCGCTGATCGTCGGTTTGGTGGCGGACGGCGTTTGCTGTGCAGCCGCTGAATAGACGACAGTACCCGTCAATTGCCAGCCGCCTGTCAGGGCGATCGTGATCATCGCAATGAGAATGCTTGAAATAATGCTGCGGAATCGATTAAAAATCATGATTTCCCCCGTGTGCCGTGCCCCATGCGTATTATGTTCCACCGTACCAGTGCGGCGTTCGGAATGGGGCAAGCGCCAAACGCAGCGACAGTTCGTATACTGTTTGGCGGTTGACCAACCCGGCGGTCAAAATGCCGACCGACCCTTCGCCTTGTTTGACGTTGTGCAGCCCGGCCAGCGCGTCCATGGCCGGACCCAGTTCGCCACCGTGTTGTAACACAACCGCGATGCGCTCCGGCAGCAGCTCACCACCACCGCCGCCAATGCCGATCCGTCCGTCGCGCGTGGCAATGGCGGCCCAATTGCAGATCAGCAGGCCGATTTCGGTTTCGACCACGCCGCCCTCAAAGCCGATCCCCATGTCCGCATCAGCGACTGCGCACGCCGCCCGCACCCGATTGATCGCGCCGGTACGAGTTGCGAGGTCACCCCACGGCTGTTCACCGACGCCGGACGCCACCTTGATTGTGCTGAACGCAGCATCCGGGTACAGCGGCGCGAGTACCGTCTCAGCGGCACGCGCTTTGACTGGATTAGTGGAGCCGATTGTAATTCGTAACAACATCGAATCATCCTGAACCGCGCGGCATTGTAGCACGCACGCCGTTAAAACGAAAATCGGGGGTTCGCGTCAGTTGAATTTACGAGCTGATCGGTCAAAATGTCACGGGAAATTCTTCAGGTTGAATAAGGGACGGATTGTTCACCATCCGCCCCTAAGTAGGACGGCGGACGTGGCAGGCCACATCCCTACCGCGCGCCGGGTTGCCTGTAGGGACACGGCCTGCCGTGTCCGCAACCTCGAAATTCAACGTGGCCGACTATTAGTCGATTTCCGTCGTATTGCTGATCAGGCTGTCGATCTTCGCCATGATGTCGTTGGTCAGGTGCGGCACCACGTCGATCGCCTGCATGTTCTCGACTACTTGCTCAGGCCGCGAAGCACCTGTGATCACGGTACTCACATTTGGATTCTTGAGACACCAGGCGATCGCCAGACGCGGCATGGTCGTATGCAGGTCTTGCGCGACAGTCGCCAGCTCACGGACAGCCGCCAGCCGCTTTTGCCCGGCGTCGCTCATGAGCATATCACGTAGCCATTCGTAGCCGGGTAGATTCATACGCGAGTCAGCCGGGATGCCGTCGTTATATTTGCCGGTCAGCAAGCCAGACGCCAACGGTGACCAGATCGTTGTGCCCAAACCCACCACGTCGTACAAGCGGCTGTATTCATGTTCAAAGCGCTGGCGGTGGAACATATGATATTCCGGCTGCTCCATCGTCGGCGGGATCAAACCGTACTGACGTGCCACGCTGTACGCTTCCATGATCTCTTGCGCTGACCATTCCGACGTGCCCCAATACAGCACCTTGCCTTGCTGAATGAGTTCGGTCATGGCGCGCACGGTTTCTTCGATCGGCGTTTCAGGATCGGCGCGGTGGCAAAAGAACAGGTCAAGGTAATCAACTTGCAGCCGCCCCAAACTCTGGTGACAGGCTTCCACGATGTGCTTACGACTGAGGCCGCGCTGCGTCGGCTTTGGCTGTGTGGTTTGCGCGCCAAAAAATACTTTGCTGGATACGCTGTAGCTATCGCGTGACCATGCCAGTTGTTTGAGCGCCTTGCCCATCACAACTTCTGATTGACCCGCCGCGTAGCCTTCGGCGTTGTCGAAAAAGTTGCAGCCCGCATCATAGGCAGCGACCATACACGCTACCGCTTTATCGACATCGACTTGATTCCCGAACGTGACCCACGACCCGAACGACAATTCACTGACCTTCAAGCCAGATTTGCCTAAACGACGATATTCCACGAAATGAACTCCTGATTGATTAAATGCGACTACGCACGGCACAATTGGCGCGTAGCGGACGCTGATTCTTACGCAATCCTAGCACAAAGCGTACCCGATTACCTGCTAAAATAGGAGCATCACGATAAAGGAGTATTGAAAATGGCCGACAAAATGACTGACAAGACAACCGACAAAATCCGCAAGACCGATCAGGAATGGCGTCAGGAATTGACTCCGCAGCAATATTCAGTGCTGCGCCAGCAAGCGACCGAACGTCCTTTCACGGGCGAGTACGTTCACAACAAAGAGAGCGGCGTGTATACGTGCGCGGCGTGCGGACAGCCGTTGTTCACGTCCGATACGAAGTTCGAGTCGGGCACAGGCTGGCCGTCCTTTTGGGACATGATCGAAAAGGGCAGCGTCGAAGTGCGGCAGGATAACAACCACGGAATGCAGCGCCTCGAAGCGGTATGCAGCCGCTGCGGGTCACACTTGGGGCACGTTTTCGAGGATGGTCCGCGTGATACGACGGGCTTGCGTTATTGCATCAATTCGGTATCGCTGAAGTTCGATAAGGCGGCGGGCGAGTAAGCTCGCCACAGTAGATTGCTCGCTTAAAGCGCCGGGTTGAAGCCACAGCGCTTATACAGAAGCAATGCGCTTTTTTCCACATAAGTCCCGGTCTTTAGGCCGGGCAAGCCTTATATTATTTCGATTACCAGCGATACATCACAAAATGGTGAAATGTAGGGATGCTCGTCGTAATACTCTACATGAATATGCTGACCTATAACGTTCACCGTTGTTTCAACTAAATTTTGTACAAAATCTTGCAGAGTTTTTAGAACGATTTCAGTTCCAAAAAATGTAAGAATGTTATCCTCCAGCATCATGACGAGTAACGAATTTCTCTTGATTATGCGGATGCCAGAAGCATAATCTGTATACGGATGCAGCGCTTTTGGAGTACCAGATAATATAGCATAAGTGTCTCCATTGGCTTGCATCAGCGCATTTGCCAACTCAATTAAACCAGCTTTATTTCCTGATATATTTACGGTGAGGTACGGATCCCTTTTGTGAATTTTTATTGCATACTCCACCAAAACATGAATTACATCGGGTTGGTAAATAGCGCTGTTTGTTACCATACCTCATCTCCAAAGGCTGGCCCCATGTCCCATTCATCAGGTCGGTTTTCGGGGGTGACACCCTTTAGCAGTTTATCAAGCGAATAGGCTGCGGCATATTTAGGCGTAACAATAATCTGACCATCACTTAAGCTGATTTCGACCTCATCATTGAGCTTCAATCCCATCTCATCGGCAAACGCTTTTGGAATAGAAATGGCAAAGCTGCTTCCTCGTATCTGCACGGTCTTCACACTATAGCACTGCCAATTTGCTACTGCTATTGACAAATTTTGGAAAGCGGATTAGAGTAATTCACACGTGTCAGTTGACACGTAAAAATCACCTTCTAAGTCGCTCTTTTGAACCTGATCCATGAATCGGGAAACCAGAGAAAGGTAAAGTGAAACGAAACGACAGGCTTGTTACTGTGTAAACTTGCGTAAAGCTGTTTGCCCAACTTTATATCGAAATCCGCTGTGCTATGCAAAAAAACCGTTTACATTGTTTGTCAGAGGAAAAAGTTATGAACAAAATTCTGAAGTTGTGCACAGTTTTGTGCGCACTGAGTGTTGCCATCCTGGGGCTGTCAAGTGCGCCCGCTTCCGCCGCTCAATCTCCTGTCACCTTGTCCTACCTCGTTGACGACAGCCAAAACTCTCAGGATACGACCAAAGCGCTCGTCGCCGCTTATGAGGTGCTGCATCCAAATGTGACCATCACCGTCGAGAGTCGTCCGGGTGGCAGTGACGGCGACAATCTCGTCAAAACACGGCTTGCTACTGGCGACATGAGCGACATCTTCTTTTACAATTCCGGCGCGCTGCTACAAGCACTGCAACCCACAAACACTCTGGTTGATCTCTCGAAACTGCCATTCATTGCCAACATTGCCGACTCGTTCATTCCCACGGTATCCCAGAATGGGCAAATCTTCGGCGTGCCGACAGGTACTGCAATGGGCGGTGGTATTCTTTACAACAAGAAAGTCTACGCGACCTTAGGGCTGAAAGTGCCCAAAACGTGGGCTGATTTTGAAGCTAACAACGACAAGATCAAAGCCGCCGGTATTGCGCCAGTCGTAGCCACCTTTGGCGATACCTGGACTTCGCAGTTGTTCGTGTTGGCTGACTATTACAACGTCGCTCAGGCGCTCCCGAACTTCGACAAGGATTACACCGCCAACAAGATCAAGTTCGCCACTACCCCGGCGGCGATGGCTGGTTTCAGCTATTTGCAAGAAGGCTTCACGAAAGGCTGGTATGAAAAGGACTACGCAACCACGAAGTTCGAGCAGGGCTTGAAACTTCTGGCGGATGGAAAAGCTGCTCACTATCCGATGCTGTCCTTTGCGCTTTCGACCATTGCGACGAACTCGCCCACCGAAATAAATGACATTGGTTTCTTCGCTCAACCCGGCACGGATGCTGCCAAAAATGGCGCGACAATTTGGCTGCCTGCCGGAACTTACATCCCAAAGACGACCAAGAATGTCGCCGCCGCTGAGGATTTCCTGGCCTTTATCGCTTCATCGGCGGGTGTCGATGCAATCACGGCGAAAGTACCCCCGCAAGGGCCATTCGTCATCAAGGGTTCTAAGCTGCCTGACAACGTTCTGCCAGCAGTAAAGGACATCGCGGCTTACATTGACTCTGGAAATTCTGCACCAGCGCTTGAATTCCTCTCGCCAGTGAAAGGGCCGTCGCTCGAACAGTTCTGCGTAGCCGTCGGGTCAGGTCAGATGGACGCCGCGACTGCCGCAGCGAACTATGACAAGGATGTTGAAAAAGAGGCCAAGCAGCTCAATCTGCCCGGCTGGTAAAAACTGACCTGTTCGGTCTAACAGTTGCAAATTTGACCATATCTTCAGCACAAAGTCTCGACACACTGAGGATCGGCTGGCCTTGAGCCGGTTCTCAGTTTCCAATAGGATCAAGCCTTAAAAAATATTTATAAAGGTAGGTTCGATGCGAAGAGATGCGCGACCGCTAATGGTCTTGCGAACGTATCCGAATTGGTTTTATATTCCGGCGGCACTTGTATTCGGTATATTTTTTGTCGTGCCCACACTGCTCGCGTTTTATTTCAGCCTGACACGCTGGACTTTATTCAGCGCCACGTTCATCGGACTCAGCAACTATGCGGACTTTCTGGGTGATCCGCAGCTGATGGCCGGTCTGCGCAATACGGTCATTTATGCTTTATTGACCAGCAGTCTTAAAGTCGTTATTTCGCTGCCGCTGGCGATGCTGCTTACCTCCCGCATCCGGCTCAGTCAGCTTTTGCGCGGCATTGTTTTCTTCCCGGTGCTCGTAAGTACCGTGGCGGTCGGGATCACGTTTGCCTCACTGCTGCAACCGTCCATCGGACTTGTGAATACTGTCCTCGGAGCGATTGGACTCCCGCAGCCGGACTGGCTCGGAAATCCAAATCTGGCAATCTATTCAGTGGCGCTGGTCGATGTGTGGAAAGGTGTCGGCATTGCAACCGTCATATTCATGGCTGGCATTATGTCGATCCCAACCGATTATTTTGAGGCGGCGCGGATTGAGGGCGGGTTATGGGTGAAGTTCCGCCATATTATTATTCCAATGGCGCGCAATGCAACCTTCACGGTCATTTTGCTGTCGCTTATCGGTGGGCTGCGGACTTTCGACTTGATCTGGACGATGACCCACGGTGGCCCCGGCTTTGCGTCGGACGTGCTTACTTCAGTGGTTTACAAAGAGTATCAGGCGGGGTTCTATGGGTTGTCAACCGCTGGTAATGTCGTGCTGTTCGTCATTGTTACGATCATTGTGTATCCGCTGACGCGCTATTTCAATCGCCAGGAGCTTGAATTATGAAGGTTCGGAAGTTCCTTGCCAGCATATGGGTAGATGTTACGGCGCTGATCGTCATTGGCATCATTTTCATCGTGCCGTTCGTGTTCATCCTGTTGACGGCAGCCAAGCCGCGCGCCGAAGCTTCACTTTTTCAATTCAGTTGGCCGAGCCATTTTCAACTGCTCGAAAACCTGCGCGATGTGCTGACGTATGGCAACAGCCGGATGCTTTTGGCGCTCTGGAACAGTACAGTCCTTACCGTTGGATCGGTCACGTTGATCGTCCTCTTTTCCGCGCTTGTCGCGTTCGTGATGCAGCGCCGTGGTGATCGGGTGGCGTCGGTGGTCAGTTCAGTAATGCTTGCCGGACTGATCATCCCGCCAGCCGTAGTGCCTACCATATTCGTATTACAATCGGTTGGCCTTTACAAAACGATTTTCGGTCTGATCATGGTCGAAGTCGCTTTCACCTTGCCCTTCTCAACCCTGATCTTTCGTACCTTTATGGCTTCGATCCCAAGCGAAATCGATGAAGCGGCGATCATGGATGGTGCATCGCCGCTGCGCGTGTTCTTTTCGATCATTTTGCCACTGTTACGACCTGCGATTGTGACGGTGATCGTCGTTTCGGCGGTGGCGATCTACAACGACTTTACCGGACCGCTCTATTTTTTGCCGGGCGCGCAAAATGTCACCGCGCAGCTGACGTTGTACAGCTTTGTCAGCCAATTCAGCTCACAGTGGAACTTGCTCTTTGCCGATGTGGTGGTCATCACCATTCCACCCTTCATCATGTTCATGTTTTTCCAGCGACAGATCGTTTCAGGGCTGACCGCTGGTGCGATCAAAGGTTGAGATCGCGCTTGCCTTTTTGAATTATTGACTACGCTCTGAACCGATAATACGCTTCAACAACAGCACACGGAGAAAACACTTTATGACGACAATTGCAAATCTTACTTGTGAATATCGCACCGACCCGATCGGTATTGATGTTATCAATCCTCGTTTATCATGGCAGATGCAAACCGATCGAATGGGCGCGCGCCAGACTGCCTACCAAATCTTTGCAGCCAGCAGTCCCGATCGGTTAAGTCAAGGTCAGGCAGACCTATGGGATAGCGGCAAGATCGACTCGGATCAGTCGTTGCAGGTCGTCTACGCAGGCCAAAAGCTGGCGTCACGTCAGCAGGTTTACTGGAAAGTCACCGCTTGGGACGAAACCGGTGCTGCTCACGATAGCGATCTGGCCTGGTTCGAGATCGGTCTGTTGGAGCGTACAGAATGGACAGCCCACTGGATCGGCAGCAATCTGGTGGGCGGCCCGCGCAGCACGATTCCCGCGCCGTACTTGCGCAAGTCGTTTGCCATACCAGAAACGATCAGAACTGCCCGCTTGTACGTCACCGCGCTTGGTATCTATGAGTGTTCGATCAATGGGCAGCCCATCAGTCAGGATGTTTTCAATCCTGGATGGACAGACTATCGCAAACGGATTCAATACAAAGTGTACGATGTCGCTCACCTGCTGCATGAAGGTGACAATGTGTTGGGAGCAATCCTGGGTGATGGTTGGGCGGTTGGACACACGGGTTGGAATCATCGCCAATATTATGCCGATCGCCCGCAGCTATTCGCTCAACTGGAGATCATGCTTGCAGACGGGCATACCCTCACGATTACGACGGATCGCACCTGGAAATATCAGATGGGTCCGCTGATGGAAAGCGATTTGCAGATGGGTGAAGCTTACGATGCCCGTCGCGAAATGCCCGATTGGGACAAATCCGGTTTCGACGATCAGCGTTGGCAGCCAGTAGAAGTTTTCGATAATATGGGGATGGCGCTGGTCGCTACCAATGGGCCAACCGTGCGCCGCATTGAGGAGTTGAAGCCTGTCGGGACGCCCACAAATAAGAGCAACGCCTCGCGTAACCGTTTTATCTACGATTTGGGACAGAACATGGTCGGGCGTGTGCGGATTAAAGCCAGTGCCCCGGCAGGCACGACGATCACGCTCCGTTTTGCCGAAGTACTTGATTCGGAAGGGGCGATGTACACTACCAATCTGCGCAGCGCCCGCGCCACTGATTACTATACATTCAAGGGTCAGGGCGAAGAAGAATGGGAGCCAAAGTTCACCTTTCACGGCTTCCGTTATGTGCAGATAGACGGCTATCCGGGTGAAGCCGCTGCCCTGACCGTTACCGGCGTTGTGATTCATTCGGAGTTAGCGCTGACTGGCAGCTTCGAATGCTCTGACCCGATGATCAATCAATTGCAGCGCAATATTGTTTGGGGTCAGCGCGGCAATTTTGTTGATGTCCCAACCGATTGTCCACAGCGTGATGAACGGCTCGGCTGGACAGGTGATATTCAAGTTTTCGTGCGTACTGCTGCCTTCAACATGAACGTCGCAGGCTTTATAACCAAGTGGATGCACGACGTAGCCGACGCACAAAATGAGTACGGCGCAGTTCCGCCGTTTGTGCCCATCGGCAGCGGCGATATGGCGGACGGTGGCCCGGCCTGGGCTGACGCTGCGATCATCTGCCCCTGGACGATCTACTTATGCTATGGCGATCAGCACATCCTTGAGACCAGTTACGAGGTCATGA
>Ga0209100_1002714_pt1 | contig 10696 bp, 10 predicted proteins | sample lystaG_FD_185480 | JGI IMG/M metagenome (GOLD analysis project Ga0209100, IMG submission 185480) | Glacier valley bacterial and archeal communities from Borup Fiord, Nunavut, Canada, to study Microbial Dark Matter (Phase II) -... | ecosystem: Environmental > Aquatic > Freshwater > Ice > Glacier ...
CTCAGTCAGCCAGTATTTATTACTGCCACTACATTTGGGACAAACAAAGCCATTCGGCCATCTTATTTCAAAGATGTAATTCCAGCAGTCATCCTCACTTTTAAATTGAGCAATGAATTCTTGGAAATCTTTCGGATAATGCTCATTACTAATCATTCTGCAATGTTACAATTTTTTACTTGACCGAAAGGGATAGGCAGTTATTATTATTTCCGACTTCTTCTCAGTTGTTTTTTAAAAGATTCATAGACGTCCGCCTTTTGTGACACACACACTTGAAGCAATGGTACATCTTCCGCTTGTATTGATCTGAAATTTTTGTAGATGGCCGGCCACCCGGTTACAGTTACTGTAATATTTCTGCGATATACTTCAGTTTCGAATATTGGTTCAACTAATGCATCGGCATTTTCATTTTTAAGCGCATTTGCAATTGCATTTTGCTTTATAATTTCCAGAGGAATGCGTTTTTTCGCGTTTGCAATTCCAGTAGCTTTCTTCTCTTTCACATCTAAATCTACCAAAACAGGTTTATTAATCACCCCGCACCATATATATCAATGGTTTTTGAAGTTTTTGATTTATAAACAGCACATGAAGTTAAAAAAGTTGACGCTACAATTGCAACAAATAAAATGTTCTTTTTCATTTTGATTTTTTAGGTTTTTATTTATTAAATACTATTGAATGATAATTTTTCCGGTTTGCATTTTATTTTCAGCTTCTACCCGCACAACATAAATTCCACATCTACTGATTGGTATCGCTGTTAATTCTTCATCGGCAATTTTTGAAATGATAAGTCTTCCATTCATATCGTAAATGGCAATTCGGGCATTCTTTGGGTTCTCCGAAAAACGTACATATACTGTTTGGGATGAAGCATAGATTTTTGTTAATGATGATAAGTCCGGTTCATTTATTCCGTTTGGAATATCCATTTCGACTATATTCGAAAAGTCTTTCCACTGATAAGCTGATTGGTAAACACTTTTCGAACCTCTGGGTACATATAATATACAGGTTGTTTTATCGACTGACCAAAAAACATCTTTAGCAGTACTTAAATCTACAGGTACAGTTTTAAGTGTTTTGATAGATGTTAAATTTCGACATGCAAACAATGCATAACTCCCGATAGAAGTAACAGAAGCCGAAAACACAAACGAAGTTAACCCAGTACATGAAGCAAATGTCCATGTTCCGATAGTTGATACTGATGCTGTAATATTTATCAAAGTCAAATTTTTACAATCATCAAACGCCCAATCAATAATAGTTGTTACCGTTGATGGGATGGTATATTCCCCAGTTTTAATTAATGGACATTGTATGAGTAAGGTTTTGTTCTTATTGAATAACACTCCATCTTGACTTGAATAATATAGATTATTTGCTTCAACGTTTATTAATCCGCTAAAATCTCGGAATGAACAGTTACCTGTATTTATAGTAATAACTGATGAAGGAATATTTATAGATGAAATTTTTGTACCATTGAAAGAGAATGCACCTATTGAGGTAACTGATGATGACAAGTTTATCGAAGTTAAATTGGCGCAATAATAAAATGCCCAACCACCAATAGCTGTTACTGTTAGCGGAGTTGTATAACTTCCAGGCTGAGATGTTGAACATTGTATTAAAGTAGCTTTATTCTTATCAAACAGAATCCCGTTTTGGCTCGAATAATTTAGATTGTTTGTAGCCACATTTATAGATCCGTAAATATGTGCAAACGCACCTTCGCCAACTGACGTAACCGATGAAGACAGGTTTACTGAAGTTAAATCACTACATCCAAAAAATGCATAATCTCCAATTGTATTGACGGAAGTTGGAATATCCACAGAAATTAAACTGCAAAATTCAAAAGCATCATCTCCGATGGAGGTTAGGTTATTTGGTAAGTTGATTGAAGTTAAAGTTCTATTAAAAGTAGTTGTAGTCGAGTTAAAAAATGCGTTTTGAGGTATTTCGCTTGCAGGATATGTATAGCTGTATGTTCCTTTTGTTCCCCCTGTTCCAGTGTAAGCAACAATAGAAGTACCGCTAATATTCAACACCGCCAGTTTTGGCATATAATCTCTGAGGGTTACAAAATCGCGGGCATCTAATGGTCCTGTAATAGTCAAATCAGTTAGTGTGCTTTTTTCCGCAGTTGTCAAAACACCTGATAAACCTCCGGCAGTAACAGAAATACTCTTTGATGTTGAATTAGTAGTTATTTCCACGATATTCTGAAAATCTTTCCATTGTACTGCTGATTGGTAGGCACTTTTTGAACCAGAAGGTACATACAAGATACATGTACTCGTATTAACGCCATAAAAAACTTGAAATAAAGAGCTTAAATTGACTGGAATAGTTGGATAAGCATAAATCGAAGTTAAGCCGCTACAATTAACAAAAGCCTGAGAATTGATGAAAGTTACTGACGAAGGAATGGTAATGGAAGTTAAGCCGCTACAATCACCAAAAGCCCTACCTCTAATGGAAGTAACCGATGATGGGATGGTGTAAATCCCTGTTTTGGAAATAGTAGCTTGAATCAATAGAGTTTGAGTTTTGTTAAACAATATACCGTCCCGGCTCGAATAATACGGATTGTTTATATCTACCGTAAACGGACCGCCACAAAAAGCAAAAGCCCCGCTTCCGATGGAAGTGACCGATGAAGAAATTGAGATGGAAGTTAAAGCAGAACAGGCAAGAAAAGCATTGTCTCCAATGGAAGTAATCGATGAAGGCCAATTTATAGAAGTCAATGTGTATTTACCATTATGAGTTGTAGTATTGAAAAAAGCATAGCTCGGTACCATGTTTGCAGGATAATCCATGCTGCTTATTCCTTCTGTTCCAAGCGTACCATTATAATCAGCTATAGTTGCCCCTCTGAGATCCACCACTGCTAATAATGGCATATAATCCCTCATAGTTACAAAATCACGCGCATCAATAGACCCATTAACCGTCAGGTTAGTAACAGTGCTTAGTTCCATGGCAGTTAGGGCAGCGTACAAACCTCCGGCTTTAACCGTTACCGTTTTTGAAACGGTTTCAATTGCTGCGGGTGCTTTTGCTCGCTGTACCGTAGTTTTTTCCCTTGTCATTCTGGCTAATATCGCCGCGTTTTGTTCTTCAATAGCACTAATGGTTGAATCTACACCTAAAACAGATAGATTCTGTGCTTGTGTGAGTCTTAGTTCTGTGGGACTATGAAGGGTGTATAAACCTTCTGGATTAATCATTTCTGTTTCCGAAACAGTTTCAGTTGCAGCGGATGCTTTTGCTCTTTGTGCTGTAGTTTTTTCCTTAATCATTCGATCAAATAGAGCCGCGTGTTCTTTTTCAATGGCACTACGGTTTGAATCTGTCCCTTCAGTAGGTAGATTTTGTGCTTGTGACAGTAGGGTAAAGCACAAGGTAAAGATTAGAGTAATTAATTTTTTCATTGGTGTAATGTTTTAAATACCTTTTTTGCCTACTCTCAAGCTTTTCGGCTTCCGCGATTCGATGTTATAAAAACAGTGAAATCAAATACAAGATGTTTATTGACATTGTAGAAGTGTTGTGTTGTTATCGTTTATGAAACCATTCCTTTACACCGATAATTTTTCACTGAAAAAATGTAAAATCCCCGTGGCAATGGAATTCGGTTTTCACCTGGTTGAATTCTGATTTTCTGATATAACCTTCCGTCAATTGTATATATTTCCAATGGTTGTGCGGTTTCCGTATATGCTACTATTCCACTATCATAATTCCAACACTTTAATAAAGGAGGGGTAAATACCTGTGCCAATGTTTGGGTAGGAATTGAAGTATCATAAATCTTAATGTCATCTACATAAATATCTCCGGCAGAAATACTGCCTTCAAATATTATTTTGCCAGTCTCAGAAATAGTTGGCAGGTTAATTACAAAAGGAGTCCATTCCTTTTTATCATCGGAAAGGGTCGCCAACAAAATCCGGTCACTCTGGCCACTCTTTTGAATATATATTTTCAAAACACTGCTACCAGTTAGTTTTGATTCAGGAATGTTTTGATACATGAATGAAAGCTTCCCTGATTTACTTTCAGTCAGTCCAATATTCTGAAGGATTGCATCAGAAACAATGCTTCCTATTTTCATGCCTGAAGATTTTAAATACATGTAGTGCAGTCCGTTAATGGGCTTTGCCAATGAAGCTCCAATCGACGTGATAACAGATTCACCGCTGTAATCCGATTCAGAACAGATTTTCCATCCGTCTAACCCTTTTGTTTTTGTTTGCTCCCAATAGGTGGAGAATATGCCAGTTTCAAAATCTTCAGCAAAAACAAGTCCATCGGTGATTTCTGGCTCATTTATGCCAATCTTTAAACTAATCTCTCCAGATAAATTTTCAATTATATCAGTAAGAGCAATATTTGAATTTTCACCATTCCAACATCGTGCCGATGGAATAGACTGATTGGTAAAAGCTGATTTTTTACTTGTCCCGGGGAAAGGGCATCCTGCCGAATTTATGTTACCATAGGAAGTAGGCGATGTAGAAGGAACAGCATAAGTTGATGAAGCACAAACAGGATAACACTGTTGTGGATTGGTCGCGTTGGGATCATTAGTTTCCAGTTCGGTAAGCTTCGAATTTATGTGATAAACAATTAACCCGTGTCCAGGTAATGCACGGTCAAAACCTGTTTGCTGGCGATTTTCTAACAAAAAGAATTCTCCCGGTGTTGAAGTTTCCATCCTCAGAACCGGATTGTTGTTTTGGGATACAGGATAAATGGTTGCCACACCTTCCTGAGTTTTAGCCTTCGTCCATCCAAAAGTATAGACCCTGATATATGGATTCAAATTTGAAGGTGATTTCCCTTCCTCATTCCAGCTACCGGCAGCCATTAAATCCCATTCGCCTGTTCCTTCAAATTGTCCTCCAACAGAATCATCCGTATCATAAAAATCCATAGCCCCTAATGCATGACCCAATTCATGGCAATGAACTCCGATACGTGTAATGCCGTTTCCAGAATTACTGCGTAATTCCGGGCCACATGAATAGGTATTAATTTTTATGCCTTGTACGATAACATCCGTATTTATGGTTTGCTCATGTGACCAGATTGCTGAAGCAGAAGCCCCTGCCTCTTCACCATATCCTGCGAAAATAATGTGAATGTTATCTACATAACCATCTCTATTCGCATCATAATCAGAAAAATTGACATCGTTTGAAGCTGCTTGTATAGCTTCCTTGAAAAGTGCCTCCGGATTTTTATCAGTACCCCCTTTCAACCCATTACCACCATAATAAGACATGTTATAATTTGCAGTATAAGTCCCCACTATATCACAGTTCAAATTAAGTTGCCCGGAAGAGCTTTCCATATAATAATCGCGTACGCTTCCTTTTGCATTGTCGTCGGCATAACCAATCCGGTTGAATAACGCATCAAAGTCTTCCTTGCCCTTTGTAAACCGTACATCTTTAAAATTCATCAGAATAACCAGAGCTTTTCGAAATCCGATAACAGGTTCTTTTGCTGAAACTGAACGTGCTTTTTGTTGACACAGGATAGCGTTTTTTAGTTTATTGCTGGCTATCGGTATTAAGCTTTTGTGTGTTGATTGTAAGAAAGAAGATAAAGCCTCACTTCGTTCCTTATTATGGGTGAGTTGCCAAGGTGATGGTACTACCAGATTTACACTGTCTTGCATGGCATATACCAGCTTCCCATCATTGTTATATAACAATGTGTAACCATCATCACTAACAGCCCATTTGAAATTTTCATCACCCCTTAATAGAATAGATACATCACTTCCATCAGACAATTTGTATTGTACTTTTGATGGATAGGCTTTAATTGCCAGAGCATCGTTGGAATAAAATTGCACAAGCAATAATGCAATAAAAAGGAATAGCTTATTGTCGAAACGTATTCTAACTATTTCCATTACAAATTTTTTAAACATAACTAAATGAAAATTTATCATCTTTATATACTCGTGAACTTTACAAAAATGGAAATTGTACAAAAGATATAACCCATTGAATAATATAGGCTCAAGAATGATCAAAAAGTTAGATTATAACGATTCAATAAAAGCCCGATTGAAAGGAAGTGTGAATTGAATAAAGCCCACCAAAGCATCATACCACTTGGTGGGCTTTCAATGAATTTCTACTTGATAGAAATAGTATCTCAAATCATTTGTATGATTCTTTTTCTTTATCTGAGAACGGAATAATTCTTTTGACAAAAAGACTTAATCCACCACCAACCATCAAATACCATACTATCTTATCTCTTTGTTCCATTGAAATTAGTAGTTACATAACCTTGTGCAGAATAAGAAAAAGTTAGGTTTCTATCCGTAATTGTTCCACTTCCGGTTACTGTTTTTGATGCCCCACTTATTTGAGTTGTGAAAGTAAAACTAAATGTACCATCAGTTGCAACGATAGCATCTACTACTTGATTAGAAACCATAATATCACCCGTTAATAAAATTTTATTAATTGAAACAGATGATTTTGATACGGCAACATTTTGTTCTTGAGAAGTGGTTTCACCATTATTTGTCCAAGTTTCAGTACCTACATAAGTACCTTGATATACATCCCGGAAATCTGGATCTTCGGTTTTATCCCCGCAAGAGCTAAAAATCAGCAATAAAGATAAAACTGCCAATGCTGGCCAAAATTTAAATACTCTAAGTTTGTTCATGATTTTTGTTTTTATGGTTAATGATATTAAATGTTTTTGTTTCTATCTTAAATCAGTTATAATTGGATGATATAGATTTCAGGTGCTTATTGTTTCACAATGAACAGTTTTATCGGTTTTTCTCAGATCCTCTTTTTTATATTGGCTAATTGACGTTTGGATGAATCATTTGCTGTAAAATAATCCTAAAAATAATTCATAAAAAAATGCAGATTGATAGATAAAGGAGAAACTGGTTATCTGGGTGGATATCCGGTAAAAATTAGTGGATATTTGGTAGAAAAAAGATTTGGCAATCTTCAGTAGATTGGAATCTCAGGGTTAATTCTAATCAGTAGATCATGGGAATGGCATAAATGTCATATTCTGTTTTTCGATTAACCCATGAACAAACCTTGAACTGCTATTAAAGATGCCTTCTCCTTGCTTCTTCGTGCAGTTTTCTGATACCTTTCTGATACCTTTCTGATACCTTTCTGTAACCTTACCTTACAGAAAGGTATCAAATGAGTCTCAAATGGGTATCGGATACAGGGGCGCAAACACCAATCATTCCCCTGGGAAAAGGGGAGAAATCCGGGAAGGCTTGCTTATTTTGAAAAGTAGTGAGGTAAGTGTAGAATTACACTCCTAAAGATAATTATTAATATCGCTCCAGTTTTGTTTATAGACGTTTAAATCATTTTCAGAGGAGTAGGTTACAACAATCCTTTCAGGAAAAGGCAAATGATGAGGGTAATGATAAGCCAGGGCATTGAGTTTCAATCCTTAATTCGCATAAATAACTAACTTGTATCTAAGAATTTAAACCTATCCCTATAATCCGGTTCGAAAACAGATAGCTTCTCTGGGAGAACTGAGCCGGTAAAGTAATTTTCGTGTAATTCGTACCTTCGTGCAATTCGTCTTAAATTCGTCCAATTCGTAGCTTTATGTGATTTGTATTTTAATTACCTTTACTTTAAATTAAATTTCATGATTATGCTTTCGACCAACGAAATAATTCAGCTACTTAGAGAGAAAAAATCCTATATAAACACGCATTTTCACTGCATTGAAATTGGACTATTCGGTTCTTACGCGCGAAACGAACAGACTGAGGAAAGTGACATTGATATTTTAGTTGTATACGAACCTGAAACACCAAATCTATATGATGTTGAACTGGAATTAAAACAATACCTTGAAAAGTGTTTCAATCGGGATGTAGATATATGTTCCAAAAAATGGATTAAACCTATTTTTAAACCATTGGTATTAAAAGAGGCAATCTATGCTTAACAAGGACTATTACATACTTCTCTCTATGCTAGAAACCATTGATAAGATTATTTGATTTACCGCCACTTATCAATCAGCTGAAGAACTTTATCAGAATGATCGGGATTTTGACGCATCAATGATGAATTTTATTGTTATTGGAGAACAAGTAGATAAATTAACTGATGAGGTAAAAGCAAACAATGAACAGATCAACTGGCAAAAGATTTATTCATTTCGCAATATTTTAGCCCATCATTATTTTGGAATTAATATTGACATTGTCTGGCAAATTATTAGGGCCGAATTGCCTAAATTGAAAAACGATCTTAACAAACTAGTCAACCAATGAATAATGAAGGGCTATGTGTTTTGGAAGCTTGCTCAAGGACTTCATATAGGCCGATTTAAATTTTACTTCCATTTGGCAACTTCTAATTTATATTCTTCATAACTAACATCTTCGCTTTGCATTGCCAATTTTGCCTCTATCGCATCTAATATATCTTCAACCTCCTCATTTGGTGAACTGACTACTTTTATAATTCGCTCAATGTCCTCCTCATCCCAATTACTACGTCTCTTTTTAGCTGAAAAATTTGGGATGGGCATCCCTATTTTCCGGGCGATATAATTGTCCTTGTATCCCGATGCTTCGATCAGTAAAGGGATATTACGTTTAAGCTCTTTGTAACTTTCAATTATATTCATTGTATTTATTTGTAGATTAATTTTATATTTTCAAATACAAATATATGGTTTTATATTTTTCTGAAAAACAAATTAGACACAAAGTCACAAAGGAATTCACCACAGATTACACAGATAGACACAGATTATTCTTATTTTTCTAATCTGTGTCTATCTGTGTAATCTGTGGTGAATTCCTTTGTGACTTTGTGTCTTCCTGTTTAAATTTTTCTATTTATACACCCTCAGTGTTCCTTTTCCCTTTTAAATTTGGTATCCGTGTTCTTGCGCAAGGTAAATACTTAAAACACCTCGAACTCTTCCCTTAATTTTGAAAGATGAGTTCTTGAGACGGTCAATTCCAGATGGTCAAAAGGCGGTATCAGCAAGCAACTTCGCGTTTTATATTCAACTAGGTTAAGATAGTTTAGATTGATGATGCACGATTGGTTGATTTGCAGAAAACGGTCTTTATTCATCAACTGTATAATTCTGTCAGCGGTGGTAGTAGCCCCCAATTTAAGGGTTGAATAATCTGTAAGCAACACTTCCCAGGATGATTTTTCCATGAAACCTCCGCTAATACATCGGAAGAGTAATATTCGATTTTTGTCAATAAACTTCAGTCCCAAATTTGATGGAAGCGCAATGACTTCGGGCATTCCCTGAATTCCCTGGTAAAGTTGGAGTGGAGTTGATGTGCTTTGTTTATCGCGTTGATTCTTGAAGCGCTCAATGGCATTCTTAAGCTCTTCAGTAGTTACAGGTTTCAATATATAATCAAAAGCCGACTCGCGCAAAGCCTGAATCATGTATTTATCGTAGGCGGTATAAAATATCACACTGAAGGTGCATCCATTTTTTCGAACTTCATTCAGCAGTTCAAACCCGTTTTTACAGGGCATCTCAATATCCAGAAAAACCAGATCCGGGTTTTCATTCATTAACAAATCTTTGGCTTGCTTGTATTTGAAAGCAGTTCCGCAGATTTCAACCTCTGGGAAAAATAAAAGATGTTCTTTTAAGGATTCCAAAAATTCCCTGTTATCATCAACTATAGCGACTCTGATTTTTTCAATTTCGTTCATAACACAAAGGGTATTTCTTATATTGAGTAAATAAAATCAAATGGTATTTGAATATTAACAGTTGTTCCTGAAGTTCCTCCCTGAATGGGTTCAATTTCACAGACTGAAAACTTAATTTTTTGTAGGTTTTTAATATTCAGCAAATGAATGGTTTGCATAAGAACCTTTAACCCTGTTCCTGTTCCAGTGGAACGTCCTGTAGATGCTTTTAATCCAATACCATTGTCGGTTACGGTGATTTGCTGATATCCGACAAAGTCAGTGACGCTAATCGTCAGCTTTTTTTCTCCCTCGAGAGGCATCAAGCCATGCTTAATGGCATTCTCGACTGGAATCTGGATCATCATGGCAGGAATCAACCCTTGTAATTTCGTTCCTTCCTCGATTAAGTATTCTACGGTGAAAGGTTCAGGAATCTTGTCGCTGCATAAATCGACAAATGCTTTTACAGCGGATAATTCTTCATCAAGGGTCACGGCGGTGCGGTCTATATTTTCAATTACTTTACGCAGTAACAGGGAAAGGCTATTCAATTTTACTTTTAATTCTTCAGGATGGGCAGATAAACCAGATAGAGAAGCCAATACATTGAAGAAAAAGTGGGGGGACATGGTATTTCGCGCATTCTGCATTCGTAGGGCAGTCATTTTTGACAACTGTTTCTGATATAGGGCATCACTTCTTTTGCGGAAATAGAGCGTAACGAACCCTGCCGAAATTAATGTAACAAATAACAATGCTGCAACAACCCAGGTAATTAACTTTTGTTGCTGTGATTCAGTTTCTTTCTGCTGAATAATTTCATGATTAGGTATAAGCGCTTAGGTCGCACTGTCTAATCTACTGTATTCAGCCTGATTGGCTTATATTTTACCATCCTTTTTATGAGGTTATCAAATATACCCCCCATATTTCCACGTCTGTTGTTCCTATAA
>Ga0209100_1002720_pt1 | contig 10675 bp, 6 predicted proteins | sample lystaG_FD_185480 | JGI IMG/M metagenome (GOLD analysis project Ga0209100, IMG submission 185480) | Glacier valley bacterial and archeal communities from Borup Fiord, Nunavut, Canada, to study Microbial Dark Matter (Phase II) -... | ecosystem: Environmental > Aquatic > Freshwater > Ice > Glacier ...
TGGACCGAAAGGTCCTCGTCATATTGCTCTGGGTCGATATTCGACATCTTCAGATACTGGTCGAACTCGATGTCGCGCTCCTTGAGCATATTTTCGAATTCGCGCTTCAAAGAAGCTTTGCGCGATTCGATGATCGAGTCGGCGATTTCGCCTTCGAGCTGGTCGGCGAGAGCACCGGTGAGGCGCTCATCGAGAATGCGGTCATACGACTGCGCTTTCTGCGAATCGATATATGATTTGATTTCCTTACGCATGTCTTCGATCGACTCGAATCCCGCCTGTGTGGCGAATTCGTCGTTCGCCTCCGGAAGGACCTTCTCCTTGACTTCGTGGACCTCGATATCGAAATGCAGTGTCTTTCCCGCATACTCCGCGTTTTCGCCCAGATCCTCTACGACGAACTCCGCGACGACATCATCGCCGGGTTTCGCGCCGATGATAGGGGTCTCGAAATCTTTCGGCATGTAGCCTTTGCCGAGTTCATACATATACTTATCGATCGATGAGCCCTCGTAGTCTTCGCCGTCGAGCGTCGACCTGAAGGATATCATCACGAAGTCGTGCTCTTGTACCGCGCGGTCTTCGACCGGCTCGAGCCCGGCGAGACGCTCACGCGTATCTTCCATCTGAGCATCGATTTCCGCCTCGGTCGTTTCACGGGGAGGCATCGCGATCTCGACGGTAGACGACTTCAGCTTAAGCTCAGGACGGGTTTCGACGGTCACGACATACGTGAACTCGGTACCCTCCGCAAGCTCTTCAGGGTCGCCGAAATCAGGCTCGCCGATGGCGCGGAGGGATTCCGCGTCGAGAGCGAGGCCGTATGTGTTATTGATGAGGTCCTCAGCGGCCTGCGCCACCACGTATTCGGTTCCCACGGCCTGCTCGAGCATTTTGCGGGGAATCTTTCCCTGACGGAATCCGGGGATACGGACTTCCTTGGAAAGCTTCTTGAAAGCCGCTTTGACCGCCTCATCGACTTTTTCGGAGTCGACGGTGACGGTGAGCTTTACTTTGTTGTCTTCGAGAGTCTCAGCGTTTGTTTTCAGCACGTTGGTTCCTTTCAAAATTAAATGAGCGGCCGCAAACTTTGCGGACCGCCGAGAAACGAAATGGTGCGGGCGAAAGGACTTGAACCTTCACGGGTATTACCCACTAGAACCTAAATCTAGCGCGTCTGCCAATTCCGCCACGCCCGCGTTATTCGACAAGAGCGTATCGGTTCGCGATATCTGCTCAGTCAGCATTAGCAATAGTAGCAGGTTTTCCGAAAACTCGGTAGCGCGAGCCGAGGCCATCCTATCGAGCCACAATCTTTCCATCGTTCAAAGGATCGACTATTGATAGCGAAGTGCCTCGACGGGGTCGAGCTTCGAGGCTCGTCGAGCCGGATACCATCCGAATATTATTGCGATGAAGGCGCTGACGGTGACCGACACGACCACGGACCACGGCGTGACCTCGGGAACGAAACCTGCTGCCTGCGGCGCTATCATCGGCAAAACTTTCCCGATGGAAAACACAATGCCGAATCCGAGCAGCACTGCGATGAAGCAGCCCACAAGACATATCGCGATTGCCTCACATAGGAACTGAAGCGTAATCGAACCGGCCCGAGCACCTACTGCCTTGCGCAGACCTATCTCCCGCGTTCGTTCGGTGACGTTGGTGAGCATCATGTTCATGATGCCGATGCCACCGATCGTCAGTGAGGTGGATGCGATGATCAGGGCCAGTATTGAGAAAATTCCCGTGAACTGTTTGACCTTCTTGATTATATCGATATATGCATAAGCGCTTATGTCGCTCTTCTCCCATTCGGGGTGCAACTCCATCAAGACGTTTTTCAATAATTTCTGGGCCTTCGTCAGATTCACACCTTTGTGAAAGTTCGCCTCGAACATATAGATGACGACCGGCGAATCATCCGTCGCCGCGTATTGGCTGTATGAGCCGAACGGCATTATCGCACTCTCGGACCTATTCATCATCCCCTCTTTGGCAAGGACGCCCACAACTTGAAAGGAAGCCCCGTTGACATCGATGGTTTTGCCGACAGCCTCCTCGGGGTATGTGAACATTCTTGTAGCCATGCTATAGGGGAGCATAATTACCGGACTGCCTTTTTTGTACTCACGTTCCGTCGGCACACGCCCTTGCCACGCCTGCACCGTCGTAGTGCTCTTTGCCAGGTTCTCATCCATATACTCTACGGGCACGGAGGATTTGGAAAACGATCCCGACGATATATCCACTTTTCCCATGCCGAGATATCCTATAGAGCGTATAGAGCTTATTTTGCCCTGAACCTCCGCAAGATCGTCTTCACTCATCGGATTGCTCCCCGACACCGCGACTGTGCTCGCCTTTCCACCCCCGAGTTCACCGAGAATCATGTTTTGTACTCCCTGCACCGAAGAGAGCATCACTATCACAGATACGATACCTATAACGAGACCGAGCATCGTCAGCGCTGTACGCAGACGGTTTGTGAGCAGAGAGGTTCCCATTTCATAAAATAAGTCCCGTGCTTTCAACTAATCAGCCCTCTCCGATTCGTCGGCGTCGACCGGCACCGCAAAGGCGGCTTCCGTCTCCGCGCGACAGGCTAGCCCATCTCGAATGCGGATGATTCGATCGGCGCGGGCGGCAACCCCATGTTCATGAGTAACCATGACGATTGTTTTCCCTTGCTCTTTAAGACTTTTGAACAGGTCGAGCACCATGTCGCCTGTCGCAGTGTCGAGATTGCCGGTCGGCTCGTCGGCAAAAATCACCGCGGGATCGTTGACCAGCGCACGCGCGATGGCGACACGCTGCATCTGTCCCCCCGATATTTCATTACTTTTATGCGTATAAAGACTTTCATCGAGACCTGCCGCTTTCAGTGCTGCTCGACCGCGGGCATTTCTTTGTGCGATATCCACATCTGAATAGATAAGGGGCAAAATGACATTGCGCAAGAGCGAGGCCCGAGGCAGCAGGTTGAATGACTGGAACACGAAACCGATACGCAGTGAACGAATCTCGGCGAGTTCGTCCTCCTCAAGTTGCGATACGTCCGCTCCTTCGAACAGATATCGGCCGGATGTCGGAGTGTCGAGGCAGCCGAGTATATTCATCAGCGTCGATTTCCCCGAACCCGACGGTCCCATAATCGCAACGAACTCTCCTTTATAGATATCGATATCGACTCCATGCAGCGCATAGACGACATCGGCGGGCGTCACATATGCTTTCACCAAGGACCGTCCGGATATGATCGGGGTTCTAGTCGGCAATCACATCGCCGCCCTCGGCCGACGCACCGTCGGACGTGTCGGGGTATGATGATACGTACTCCCCGACGCGCACGCCAGATTCAATGGCGGCTTCTCCCGAGCCCAGGTCCAAGACCTTTACTTCCCGGCGTCCGTCGAGCTTCGATCCATCTTTATCGGTAACCTCGACATACGCCCTACCGCCCTCTTGGATAATTGCCGACTCGGGAACGAGTAATACTTCTTTGCGAGCACCGACGACAATGCTCGCTTCGGCGCTCATCCCATACCGCAACCGAGGATCGGGACTATCGAACCTGACGTCGACTTCGTACTTCACAACGCCTGTGGAGACTGCAGCGTCACCCCCCGTCGCCGCTACTGCCAACGACTCCGACGCGCCCACATTGGCTGATGTCGTTGCCCTTGACGCCACGCGAACGACTTCCGCCTGGGCGGTGACACCCGGCAAAGCATCGAAGTTCACGGTAGCCGTTTGGCCTTCGCGAATATTGACGACATCCTTTTCTGAAACAGACATACGCAGAACCATCGAAGACAGATTCGCGATCTCGACAGCGCTCATCTCAGCAGCTACGGATTTCGCTGCGCTTGCCCCCGAGGAGGGAACAAGTGCCGTCCCCCGTTTAATATTCACCGCAACGACAGTGCCGTCAATCGGAGAGACGACCGTGGCGCCTTTCATTTGTTTGTCGATTTTTTCAAGCGCTTTCTTCGTTGAAGCGATTTCCGCCTGGGCGGTTTGACGCGCTGCACGGACTGCCGCTATTCCCTGTACCGCAGTCTTGTATTCAGCCGAGGCGGATTGATAGACGAACATCGTCGATGCAATCGTTTCCATGTCGTCCGAAGAGTCCGCTCTCAAAAGGGCCGACTTCGCTTTTGAAAAGCTTCTTTTTGTGCTTAGGGCTGCGGATTTTGCCCTATGCTCCGCGCTGTTCGATTCGGCAAGACTTGATTTTGCTGCAGAGAGCGCCGTTGCCGCAGAGGAACGCGTGTCGCTGATACCGACGTTTTTTACGGTAAAGAGTTTATCCCCCTTGGCCACTTCTTGCCCCTCGGATACCATCAGCTTTTTAACTGTGCCTCCGAGCTCGGAGTTTGCAACGACGGAGTCGATGGGGCGAAGTTTCCCTTTTCCTTCAATTGTATGGCTGAAGTTCCCCCTCCTGACAGCAATCGCTTCAGAAAGGGAGTCGTCCGCATCATTGTGTTTTTTCGCATTCGCATAAGCGGAAGCTCCGGCAATTCCCCCCACTACCAAAATGCCGCAAACAACGCCGATAATGATTCTCTTTTTCTTGTTTTTCTTGTTTTTGCTACGGGCACGTATCTCCTCCGCGCTCGGAATGGGAATAATCCCTTCTCCCAAGAAATCCTCTGTACCGTCAGGCGAGATCATCTAGTGTCCTTTCGAGATGACGAATGGTCTACCGAATGTCATAATTTTCCCATTCATAGTACTTCATACATCGCTGTAAAGGAACTGAGCCGGCGAGAAAAAAAGAAAACGCCCCGGTCGGGGCGTTTCGCATTAAATGATGGTGGACCGTGTAGGGGTCGAACCTACGACCTTGGGATTAAGAGTCCCCTGCTCTACCAGCTGAGCTAACGGTCCATATGCAAAAATAATTCTAAAATTTTTGCGCAAGTAAGAATTGTATATTAAACGGTTCCCTCTGTCCAGCTATTGAGATACTTCTCTTGGGCGGGAGTAAGTGTATCGATTTCGACGCCCATGGTCTCCAACTTGAGGCGAGCTATTTCCGCATCGATATCGGCGGGCATATCGTAAACCCCCGCGGAAAGTGATGATGAGTTCTTGATAATCCACTCCGCGGCAAGCGCCTGGTTTGCAAAACTCATATCCATGACGCTGGCGGGATGTCCCTCTGCGCAGGATAGATTGACCAGACGTCCGTCGGCGAGGAGATACATGATACGACCGTCCGACATCGTGAACTCTTCAACCATCGGTTTCACGGTGCGAATGGATGTCGCGTGCTCACGCAGCCACGGAATATTGATCTCGGCATTGAAGTGGCCCGAGTTGCAGATGATCGCCTCGGACTTCATGTTCTCGAAAGCGGGTGCGTCGATGACGTTGAGGTCCCCCGTCACCGTGACCCAGATATCCGCTTCCTTCGCAGCTTGGGCCGCGGGCATCACGCGAAAGCCGTCCATGACCGCTTCGAGCGCACACAAGGGGTCGACTTCGCAGATAATCACCTTTGCGCCGAGACCGCGAGCGCGCATCGAGGCGCCTTTACCACACCAGCCATATCCGGAAACAACCATGGTGCGACCGGCCAGAAGGCGGTTAGTCGCACGGATGATGCCGTCGATGGTCGATTGTCCGGTTCCATAGCGATTGTCGAACATGTGCTTGGTGTTCGCATCATTAACAGCGACGATCGGATATTTGAGGGCGCCGTCCTTCGTCATCGCTTTAAGGCGGATGACGCCGGTCGTCGTCTCCTCGGTACCGCCGATGATATCGGGAAGCACCTCGGGAAATTTCGCGTGGATACGGCTCACGACATCACAGCCGTCATCCATGGTGATTTGGGGATGGGTGGCGATAACCGCATCGATGTGACTGAAATAGGTCTCGGTATCCTCGCCCTTGATGGCATGGACGGACACGCCGTAATGTTCGACGAGTGCGGCGGCGACATCGTCTTGCGTCGAAAGAGGGTTCGAGGCGCAGAGGCTCATTTCGGCTCCGCCGGCGACGAACGCACGCATCAGGTTCGCGGTCTCGGTGGTGACGTGCATGCATCCCGATACACGCTTTCCCTCGAAGGGGCGCTCACGCGCAAAACGCTCACGGATTTGAGCCAAAACGGGCATATCTCTATCCGCCCATTCGATTCGATCCTTGCCGGCATCGGCAAGCGAGAGGTCCTTGACATCGTAGTTCATGGTACTCCTTATGATTTATTCGCCTATTTTACGAGGCTACCGTCGGCAACGATTATCTTATCGATTATAACCGTTCCGGCGCTGTGCGAGCCCGATTTCGTGGTCGTCACGAGCTTTAAAGTATGGGCAATCGTCGGGTCCCAACAGCTCGTCGAATACAACAACACCTTATATCCGGTGGAAGAAGACTTGAGCGTGATCGTCTTTCTATACGTCCCACCGACATACACTTTAACACGCCCGCCACCGGTGCAGACAGTGCCGTAGATTTTCGCCGATTGCGCCTTGAACTTAGTCGTCAGCGTCTTGGACAATGACGTCGTCTTTCTCGCGCTTCCCCCGGAATAATGACTGTTCGAAACATGCGCCCAGCCACTGGAGAAATGCATTGTCGAGGATGACTCCTGATAGGTGTGGCTTGCGGGATAGACGGCGCTTCCGTCGAGAACGTCTATGCGGTCGAGCCCGATATACCCATACGATGAGGACCCCGGCTTCGTCGTGATCACGACTTTGATCGTATGTGTTTTGCTCTTGCTCAAACCGGTAATCCTATACAGTGCCTGTTGACGATACGTGGTCGAAGTCTTCAGGTCGACCGTCTTCTTGTAGGTACCGTCGATATAGACTTTCGCCCGACCGTATGAAGAGGAACGAGGACCGACCCATGTGACCCCGCTCCCGGTGAACCTCATGGTGAAATAAGCACCTTTGGAAGACGTAGTCCTAATGGCTCCCGCGGAGTTTCCGGCAATCACACGTCTCGTCCAACTGCCCACACGTCTTATGGCCGAGCTGCCATCCTCATATCTCCTGGTGACGACCGGCACTGTGGTCTTGACGGTGAACTGAGCCGAGCTGAACCCGAGCTTGATCCGGACGTTGTCCGCGCAGGTGGCGACGGTCGTCGTTTGTCCCGTCGACCAGGTAACGATGACCTTCTTTACCCACCCGTGTGTTCCGTACGTGGGGGTGAACTTCGTCACATATACGGTCGTCCCGGCACCGCTCGGGCAGCTGATTCCTTTTGCTTTCAATTGATTCGCGAGCGTAAGGCCCGTATACGACTTCGTCCAGTTGTGATGTCCGCCATTGACACCGGGGTGCATACTTTCGCAGTAATAATCTTTTACGCTCGTTTTTGCCGTCGACCAATATGTAAGGGAGTTGCTTCCCCACACATCGGTGATGTTGGCCGTGTAGTCCCCGTTGCACGCGGCGAAATACGCGCGGACCACGCTGCCGTTAGACGTCACATATTTATCTTTGGTGGCACCGACGGCGACGTTCGAGGACGCAGACTCAAAGAGATAGTCATCCCCGTTCTCCCTGTCGATCTCGGATCTGAAATATGAATGACCGGCGTACATCTGGCTGTATGTATTGCAGTAGAGCGTCGTTCCGTTTGCCACGCTCTGATAAGCATAGCTGCGCGCCGCTATGGCCTGAGCCTGAGACGATGCGGCATATCTATAGGGCATCTCGCGCGGGACCACTCCGTACAGATAGTCTTGCATATCGAGACTGTTGATCAGAAGTAATCTCGTCCCTGAAATTTTGAGGACGAGGTTTCCCCTATATCGCGTATTCGCATAATTGAACGGTCCCGAGGCATTCGACACCTGGTTGAGATCGGCACCTGAGTGCGAAGCCGGTACGATGGTGACTGATGAACCGCTGAACGTCGTTTTCGCGGTTTTCCCACTAGCGGACGTCATGATCATCTTCCCGCTTGAAACGCTGAATGTGTACTTGTCATCGGGAAATTTCGTCGTGCGCCCAGCGATGGTGAAATACGAGCCGTCGTAACCGGGGCGGATCGTCCATGAACTGTGAGCGCTTTTGCTCGGGTCCAGGTTGACGAGCACGCGATGAGACAGCGTCTTCGTCGACAACGTCGTTCCGGCGTAGTAAGTCGCCATGATCGTCGTCGCATTTTTTCCCGCCTTCGCCATGCCCATCGCGCCTTCTTGCGACATACCGACCCCATGGCCGAGGCCGCTTCCCGAGAAGCTGAATGTGGGAACCGCAGCGAAAGAGACACTAGAAAAAACAAGTGAGCCGATGAGAATTGCACTACCGAGAAGAATCAGCCTTTTGTTTATAGATAAATCAAGCATATTGTACTTCCGATCGCCTACCGAGCTCAATTGGTCCGTGCCAAAGCACGTCCCCCTCATAAGGAACATCTTCTCGCACTTTTCAGCTAATCGTTATTAACGTTGGTAACCGGTAACTTGTTGACATCCCAGTCTTTTCCGATGATGACCATCGTCTCCGTTTTAAAAGTGTACATACCGCGGCTCTGAACGATTTGCACGTTCGGCTGCAAGTACTTCGCAACCAGTTGGGCGGAAGCCTTAGAAGTCTTGTAGATGACCATCGTCTTGGTGTAGACGTTTTGAACATCGGTGTTGCCGACCTCGCCCACACTAAAGCCCCTGGTCGTAAGGACGGAGGCAGCCTGCTTGGCGACACCGACCTTCGTGGTTCCGTTGCGGACGGTCACCTTCACATCGCCCGGCTTGAGCGAAGCTACTTTTTTAGCCTCTGATTCAGCGGCGGTTTCGTCGAAAGGTACTCCCTCTTCGAACTTCTTAAGGATCTCAGCTTTTTTCGCTTCGTCGGGGACGAGGAACGGCGATACCCACGCGCCCGGCAGCGAGGTCGTGTACATGTTTTCGCTTCCCGCACCTTTGAGGTCGCGGGCAGTGCGAATCAGATCCATCAAAGACATATCGGTCGACATGTAGGGGACCGCAGCAGTCACGAGTCCGGGGATTTGGGCGACGGTGAGCTTGTGCGCCGCCGTATCGGCGACCGCTTTGAAGAAGATCTGTTGGTTTTTCATACGGGTGATGTCCGCGTCGGGGAACGCTCGCGTACGAACGAACGTCAACGCGTGCGGACCGTCGAGGACCTGTGTGCCCTTGTCGATAACCGACGCCGTCTTACCAGGCGTGTAGTCGGCCTTCGGGTCATCGATCTTATAGGGAACGTCTACCTCGATGCCCCCCATCGCTTCTACGATCTTCTTGAAACCGGTGAAGTTTACCCCCATATAATGATTGATTTTCTGTCCGGTCAACGCCTCAACCGTGCTGATTGCAAGTTTTTCCTGTCCGAACGAATAAGCGGCATTGAGTTTTCTCGTACCGTAGCCCGGGATTTCGACTCGGTAATCTCGGGGAAGCGAAATCATCCATATTTTCTTTTTCTTGGGGTCGACGCGCGCGAGTAACATCGTATCGGAACGATACTGTGTATCGCCTTTGCGCTTATCATAGCCCATGATGAGCAAGTTATATGGCTCTTGCGAACCGACTTTCGTTAAATCGAGATTGTTGAGCTTTTTCGTCCCGGTGATATTTTTATTGAGCCTGTTCTCGATGTATTTCCAATAGGCGAAGCCGCCGGCTGCAGCAAGCGCAACGCATATCATCAGGCCGATGCCGACGCCCACCATGATTTTCTTAGTGCGATGGCGGCGCCGTTGAAGTTCGTTTTGTAGTCGCTGCGGAGCACGTTCGAGCGTACCGGATTTCCTGCTGGCTGCGGAATCGTAGCTGAGGTCGGCAAGCGGCTCCTCTCTGAAACGCGAAGAAGCACCTGCTCTTCCCGTATTTTCCTGACCGGCGATTCCATGGCGTTCTTTTCGTCTCGTCGGCGTGTTGGTGCCGCGACGTGCATCGCGATCACTCTTGTTGTTCGAACGAGTAGAATGACGGCCCATAATTCTCCTAAATCATTTTCTGATATATTTCAGCGAAACAATCGACACGTAAAGGGCACGTGCAGCTGTTCGAAAGGTCATGTTCCACATTGCAGACATACTACAGTATTGCAAAAACTTTGAAAACGTAACCGATATGTCGGCAAGTCGTCAAAAACCCACAATCCGCTGCGTAAATCACATCCGCCGTGAAAAAAACTACTCTTCACTCCGAACGACTTGCGCGCCGAGTGACTGAAGCTTGCCGCAAAAATCTTCATAGCCTCGGTCGATGTGATAGATATTGGAAACGACCGTCTCGCCGTCGGCGACAAGCCCCGCAAGGACAAGGGCCGCTCCGCCGCGAAGGTCGGTCGACTTCACCGGTGCGCCGGACAGGTGGCCTGAGCCTTTGACGAAAGCGTGGTGTCCCTCGATACGAATGTCGGCACCCATCCGTCCGATCTCATCGGCGAACATGAAACGATTCTCAAATACGTTCTCGCTTATCATCGAGGGTCCTGTAGCAACCGACATCAATGCCATGAACTGCGCCTGCATATCGGTGGGAAAGCCCGGATAGGGCAACGTCTGGATATCGACCGGCTTGATCTCACCGAGGCGATCGATGACGACACCGTCCTCAAGACGCTCGATGGATGCTCCGGCGTTGACCATTTTTTGCAAAACGATGTCGAGATGCTCCGGTCTGAAGCCACGGACCGTGACGGGTCCGCCGGCGATGAACGCCGCAGCG
>Ga0209100_1002721_pt1 | contig 10674 bp, 10 predicted proteins | sample lystaG_FD_185480 | JGI IMG/M metagenome (GOLD analysis project Ga0209100, IMG submission 185480) | Glacier valley bacterial and archeal communities from Borup Fiord, Nunavut, Canada, to study Microbial Dark Matter (Phase II) -... | ecosystem: Environmental > Aquatic > Freshwater > Ice > Glacier ...
CGCGTCTACGAAGTGAACCGTCGCTCCCGTGTGTCGTTCTCCGGCCTCGAGCGCCTGTCTTTGCGCCTCGAGACCCTTAAACTTGGGCAGCAGCGAAGGATGAACGTTGAGCATTTTCCCGGTCCAACGCTCGGTAAACTCGCTCGAGAGCAGCCGCATGAACCCGGCTAGGCAGATGAGGTCAATCTGGGAACCCTCGAGCAGCCGCTGAGCCTGGGTCTCGAACTCGAGCTGCCCACCTTTTTTCCAGGGAATGTACACCGCTTCCACTCCGGCGACCCTGGCCCGCTCGAGCGCGTAAGCGTCGCGTTGGTTGGAAATCACCAGCGCGATTTCGGCCTGGGCATGATGGAGGGGAAACGCCTCGAGCAGCGCCTGCAAGTTGCTGCCGCGCCCCGAGGCCATCACCGCGATTTTCTTGGTACTCATGAACCAAGTTTAGGGGACAGGGTAGGCTCGAGCCAAAAAATCCACTCGAGCCTGCTTTATGCTATCTTCCACACATCCCATGACCGCTCTCAACTCCACGCTCGAGCGCACCGAACCCGTTGTTCCCGCCACTAAAACCCGGCTCGAGTCGCTGGATTTGTTTCGCGGCCTCGCTATTCTGGCGGTGGTGGGCATTCACGTCAGCGGTCACGCGCTGCGAATTCCGGGACTCTCGAGTGGGGCGCTCGAGCTTCTGCAAACGCTCAACCGTCTGCTTCAGTTCGCGGTGCCGGGTTTTTTGTTCATGACGGCGCTAGTCTTCGCCTACCAGTACGCCCACAAGCCGCTCGAGTTGAACACGTTTTACCGCAAACGCCTAACTTCGGTGGTGCAACCCTACTTGGTCTGGACCGTGCTCTACGCCGTTTTTACGGTACTGGCGACTAAACTCACGCTCTTTAATCTGCTCGAACCCCGGCGCTGGCTCGAGTGGATTCTGACCGGCAAGGCGTTTTTCCACCTGTACTTCATGGTCATCGTGATTCAGTTCTACCTGCTCTTTCCGCTGTTGATGCCTGCATTCAAGAATCGCACCCGCTTCGAGTGGCGCTCGAGCGCGCTTACTTTGCTGGCTATCGCGGCGCTACAAATTAGTTTTTACTGGCTCAACCGCCTGTATTTCCGCATCCCCAACATCGGCAGCGTGGCGCTGTGGCACACCGTTTCACTGGGCCTGGGTTTGTTCATCGGCTCGAGCCTCCCCGACTGGCCCCGGCTGTGGGTCCGCGCTCGAGTTCCCTTCGTGGCGCTTTTGGTGCTGGCGGTGCTGTGGTACACGCCCATCGCCCTGAGTGCCTTGCGCGGCTCGAGCGTCAACACCTTTGCGGCGGCGCTCTCCGGCTGGCTCTACTCCGGCATGGTAGCGCTGCTGCTCCTCGGCCTTTGCACCTGGCTCGAGGGCCGCTTCAACCTTTCTAGGCCGCGCTTTTACAATGTACTACTGACTTTAGGCACATACAGCCTGCAAATCTACCTCATCCACCCGGCGGTGATGAAGGTGCTTGAGTTTTTAGGCAAGCACGGGTTAGGCTTCCTCGAGCGCCTGAGCGGGCACGTTTTGGTGTACGTTCTAGCGGTGCTGATTCCACTGGCCTTCGGGTACTTGATTCGGGGAACGGCACTTTCAAAGGTGCTGTTTGGACGCTGAACTGCAAAGCATTGCGCCTCCGGCGAGTCATTAGTAATTGGTGCTTGGTTGGTTTGCTTGTAAGCGTCCGAAGTCAAACCGACTAAAAACCAAGAACCGAAAACCCGCTGAAAGCGCAACGTTTTAACCCACTCCCTACTCCCTATTCCCTACCTCCGGTACTTCCCCAGAAACTCGAGCGCCGCCCGTGAAACCTCCTCGCTGAAATGGGCTGCGCTTAGGTGTGGACCCGTCACCTCGAGCACGCGCGAAGCGCTCTGGAACGGCTGCATCTGACGCACAAAGGCGCTGGCGTTGCGCTCGAGCGGAACTCGAGTGTCACCCCTGGACCCCACGGCCAGATAGGGAATATCGAGCTTGGTAAAAAACAGGGTGCCGCCGATAGGGTCGTGTGGCACGGTAGCGTAGGCCAGTTGCGCGTCCGAGACCTGCGCGGGCAAGCTGTAAGCTCGTGTCAGCGAGGCTGGATAGGTGGGGTCGCTGCGGCGGTAGATGTCGGGCAGGTTCAGCACCCCGCCGATGGTGATGGTCCCCTCGAGCGGAATGCGTCCGGTCAAGCCCAGCAGCGTGGCGGGCAGCGCTCCCATCGAAACCCCCAGGCTGAAGGTTTGCCCCGAATAATCAAAGCGGCTCAGCGCGGCGTTCCACACCCGGTAGGTGTTCTCGAGCGCGTTCACATTGCCCCAAGTTTCACGGCCCCCGTCGCTCGAGAGCAGCAGCGCGTATCCGGCCTGCGAGAAGCGCTCGAGAAACTGCGCGTAGCCCGCGTGGTTCACGAAGTCGATGCCGTACTCGGGAATGGCCCCCAGTGGGTGCGACACCAGCAGCAGCGGACAGCTCATTACGCTACAATCCGGCGGAACCACCAGCAGCGCGTCGCCCGCCGGGTCGGGAATGCGGACCAGAATCGTCCGCAACTTGGGCTGCGCGGCGGGCGGGTTGAAAATTCCACTCGAGGGTTTCTTAATCGTCGGGTTGGAAGGGCCATGCGGCGACACCGGGGTGCTCAGGGCGCTCGAGAGCAGCAGGCCGAACAGCAGGGCGCTCGAGCGGGGGAGGAAAAGGGAGCGCATCAGCCGCCCATTATGAAGTCTGAGCGCGGCGGTGTGTGATGAAAAATGAACACAAAAAAAGACCACCCTTCGGCGGTCTCGAGTGATGGGAAAGCTTTACTCCTGGCGCGGTTGCCCGCCCTGTTCGCGGCGCTGCTCGTCTTCGGGCTTGACTTCCTTGCGAAATTCGCGCACGCCCTGGCCCATCCCCTTCATTAATTGGGGCAGTCGGCTTCCGCCGAAAAGAATCAAAATAACGACTAAAATCAGAATAATCTCGAGTAGTCCAGGCATGGTCTACCTCCTGAGCGCACTTTAGCAGAACGGTGTGGGGCGCGCCTGAGAAAGCATTGGGGTTTAGGTCATGCTCGAGAGTGGTTCTCTGTAGCACGAACTCTAACGTCTATTCTGCAATACTCTGACCAAATCGTTGTAAATTAAAGTTGAAAACTCGCCGTTATAAACACCTGCAACAAATTTATCTAATAAAACATGTAACGTTTCTAAAACACAATCTATTCCATTTACATCCAAACAAAACCAATTGTTATAAGTGTATGTATCGTCCAAGTTGAAGCGGAATCTGTATTCCTCAATATCTTCGTCTCCATACTCCATAGGCCAAATAAAAAAATGCCCACCCTCAACATGTGTAATTGACAGGTATAATAGGTATTCCGTGTTTAACGAACACTTCAAATCTCTCGAACGAGACAGAACCTCGAGCAACTCGTTGACGCCCGAGATAGACAACAGAACTTGTAAGCTTGAACTCATATTCTCACTAAACCTTAAGGAGTTTTTACCTCATAGACGAAAAGTTTTTAATTCGTTAGTTTTTTTCATAAGTATCACACGTTTGAGTGAACTGTACTGTATTTGAGTTGGCTAGACCCATACAATACTTTCCTACTCTACTCCACTCACCCTTTAAACTCGAGCCATGAACGCGCCCACCGAACCCGAATTCACCAACCGCCTCGCGCTCGAGACCAGCCCTTACCTGCTTCAGCACGCGCACAACCCCGTTAACTGGCTGCCCTGGGGCCAGGAAGCGTTCGAGGCGGCACGGGAGCAGGATAAACCCATTCTACTCAGCATCGGCTACGCCACCTGTCATTGGTGTCATGTGATGGCGCACGAGTCGTTCGAGAACTCGAGCATTGCCGAAATCATGAACCGCTACTTTGTCTGCGTCAAGGTGGACCGCGAGGAGCGCCCCGACGTGGACCGCATCTACATGGCGGCGGTGCAGGCCATGACCGGGGCGGGCGGCTGGCCCATGACCGTGTTTCTCGAGCCGGGGGGTAAGCCCTTTTACGCTGGAACGTACTTCCCGCCGCAGGACGGCCCTGGTCGCCCTGGTTTTCCCCGTTTGCTCGAGGCGGTGAGTGAAGCGTGGAGTAATAAGCGCGACGAACTCGAGCACAGCGCCGACGCGCTGACCCAGGCGGTGCAGGATTTCTCGGCCAGGGGCGGGCGGGCTGGAGAACTCGACCCTGACCTCAGCGCTCGAGCACTCTCCAATCTGAATGCGCGTTTCGACGCGGTGAACGGCGGTTTTGGCGACGCGCCCAAGTTCCCCGCGCCCACCACGCTCGAGTTTCTACTCCAGCACTTTCACCGCACCGCCAATGAGCAGGCGCTCGAGATGGCGCTGTTCACGCTCGAGAAGATGGCGCGGGGCGGTATCTACGACCAGCTCGGCGGCGGCTTTCACCGTTATTCGGTGGACGCTCGTTGGGCGGTGCCTCACTTCGAGAAAATGCTCTACGACAATGCTCAGCTCGTCCGGGTGTACCTTCACGCGCTGCAAATCGTGCGGCGGCGCGAACCCTCGAGCGAACGCGCCGAACTGCTCGAGCGGGTGGTGCGCGAAACGCTGGATTACTTATTGCGTGAGATGACCTCGAGTGAGGGCGGCTTTTACAGTGCCCAAGACGCCGATTCCGAGGGCATTGAGGGCAAGTTCTTCACCTGGACCCCGGCGGAGTTTGGTGAGGTGCTAGGCCAGGACGCGCCCGACCTGCTCGAGCATTTGGGCGTCACCGAGGCGGGGAACTTTCTCGACCCACATCACCCCGAATTCGGCTCGAGGAGCGTGCTTCACCTGCCGCAACCCGAAATTCTGGAGGGTCGGGAAAACCTCGAGAAGCTTGCCTGGAGCAAGCAGCGCCTGTTTGCGGCGCGCGAGGGGCGCGTCAAACCCATCACCGACGACAAGGTGCTCACCTCCTGGAACGGCCTGGCGCTGGCCGCTTTCGCGGAGGCGGCTCGAGCGCTCGGTGAACCAGAATATCTGAGGGTGGCGCTTGAGAACGCCCGATTTTTTCAGGCTTATATGCATGCCCCGGACGGGCGGCTGTTTCACACGTATCGCCAGGGTCAGGCCAAAATTACCGGGCTTCTCGAGGACGTCGCGCTCTACGGCCTGGGTCTGCTCGAGTTATACAAGGCGTGTGGTGATTTGACCTGGCTCGAGTGGGCCAGAGATTTGTGGAAGGTGGCCCTGCGCGACCACTGGGACGACTCGAGCGGCGCGTTTTACTCGAGTGCCGCCATTTCTGCCAACTCGGGGGGAGAGACCTTGATTGCTCGGATGCAGGAATTCTTCGATGCCGCCGTGATGAGCGACAACGCCGCTGCCGCGCTGCTCGGCCTGTGGATAGACCGTTACTATGGCGATTCAGGCGCGCTCGAGCACGCCCGTAAAGTGGTGCTGGGCAGCGTGGGCGAGATGCTGCAGGCTGCGAGTGGCTTTGGCGGCTTGTGGCAAGGCTTCGAGCTGCTTTTGAGCGAGCGCACCGAAATCGTGCTGATGGGGTCGCCCGAGGAGCGGGTCCCGCTCGAGCGCGTTGTGGTCGGGTTTTACCTGCCCTTCACCGCGATTGCTCCGGCCCTGGTTGCAGACTCGAGGTTGAGCCTGCTCGAGAATAGAACAGGCGACGGCGTGGCCTACGTGTGCCGCAACATGGCCTGTGAGTTGCCCACTCGAGCCGTAAAGGTTCTGGAAAGTTTGCTCGAGCGGATGGGGCAGCATCCATAATTTGTGATTGAGTGGTGCTCGAGGTTCGGGGAACTTATCTCCCTCAAAATTCGTCCTCCGGCCCGCTCACGGACCTCGGGTGGACTACAATAGGCGGCTATGAGAGGTATTCGAGCGTGGCTCTAGAACGAATCTTCCGGCGTAAAAAGCCGCAACTGGCCGAGGGAATCGACGTTCCCGAGCTGTGGAGCAAGTGTCCGCAGTGTGGTGCCCAGACCTATAAAAAAGACTTGCTGGCCGCGCTGATGGTGTGTCCCACCTGCGGCTACCACAACCGCTTGGGGGTGGAGCAGCGGCTCGAGTTTTTGCTCGACGCGGGCAGCTTCGAGCAGACCAGTGGGTCGGTATATCCGCTCGACCCGCTCGAGTTCGTGGACACCGAGAGCTACCGCAGCCGCCTCGAGCGCGCGCAGCTCAAAACGGGTCGCCCGGACGCGATTTTAGCGGGCCGAGGCCGCATCCTCGAGCGACCCTTGATGCTGGTCCTGATGGATTTTTCTTTCAACGGCGGCAGCATGGGCAGCGTGGTGGGCGAGGAGATTTCGAGGGCGGCTGGGCACGCGCTCGAGCGCCGACTGCCTTTGCTCATCGTGTGCGCCTCCGGCGGGGCCAGAATGCAGGAAAGTGCCCTGAGCTTGATGCAGATGGCCAAAACCACCGTGGCGCTGCAAAAGCTGGCCGAGGCGGGATTGCCGTACTTCAGCCTGCTCACCGACCCCACCACCGGCGGCGTGACTGCCAGCTTCGCCACCATCGCCGACGTGATTATGGCCGAACCCAAAGCGCTCATCGGCTTCGCGGGGCCTCGAGTGATTCAGCAAACCCTGCGCCAGACCCTGCCCGAAGGCTTCCAGCGCTCTGAATTCCTGCTCGAGCACGGCATGATTGACCTAGTCTCAACGCGCGCCGAGCAGCGCGACACCCTGGCCCGCCTGATAAGTCATTTCACGCGTGCGGGGGGCCTGACGTGAGCGACCCGCTACGCGATTTGGAAAACACCATCGCGGCGCTCGAGCGCACCATGCGCGACACCGGGGCCGACCTGATGCACGAAATTGGCCTGCTACGGACCAAGTTCGACGCGATGCGCTATTCAAAGGGCAGCGCTGCGGAGTCCTCGAGCGTGCCTCACACACTGAGCCGCTGGGAGCGGGTTCAACTGGCTCGAGTGCAGGGTCGGCCCACGGGTCTGGACTATGTGGAGCGCGCTTTCGAGAACTTCGTGGAGCTGGCCGGAGACCGTGCGTTTGGCAATGACCAAGCCCTGATTGGCGGTCCGGCCACCTTGCAGGGTAGGAGTGTGATGCTGCTGGTGCAGCAAAAAGGCCGCGACACCAAAGGTAACATCAAGCGCAATTTCGGCATGAGCCACCCCGAGGGCTACCGCAAGGCCGTTCGCCTGATGGGGCTTGCCGAAAAGTTCGGCTTGCCGCTCATCGCGCTGATTGACACACCCGGCGCGTATCCCGGCCTCGCCGCCGAGGAGCGGGGGCAAGCGTGGGCCATTGCCGAGAGCATCGCCCGTATGGCGTCCCTCAAGGTGCCCACCCTGAGCGTCATCATTGGGGAGGGTGGCAGCGGTGGAGCGCTGGCGCTCGGCATCGGCAATGTGGTTTTGATGCTTGAGAACGCCTGGTACAGCGTCATTTCACCCGAATCCTGCGCCGCTATTTTGTGGCGCGACAGCAAGGAAGCCGCCAGGGCAGCAGAAGCGCTCAAACTCAGCGCCCAGGACTTGCTCGAGCTGAAGGTCATAGACGAAATCATTCCCGAACCCGCAGGCGGGGCGCATAAAGACGTAGACGCCACGGTACAGAGCTTTACTGATGCAGTGACGCGTCAGCTCGAGCAGCTCAGCACTCTCTCGAGCACGCAAGTGCTCGAGAACCGCCGGGAACGCTTCCTGGGCTTGGGTTCCTTCGAGCTTCGCGACTAAGTAGACCTCCGGCGAAAGTAGAGGGCGGGCCGTCCCGCCTCCCACTTTTGACCGAGTGGAACGAGTAAGAATAGAAGTGAAACAGGTCTTTAGGCGACTTTTGCCGGAAGTGTAGCGAACCCTCAGCTCAAGTCAAACCTGCCGCCGTCAGGCTCGAGCCTGCGGTTCCGTCTTCGGGTGTGCCCTGCCGCACCTGAACCAGCGCTTCCTCGGACGTTACCAAATGACCGTCCTGCTCGAGCACCAAAACTTCACGGCCCAGTTCCACCGTCAAATTCTGGGTCTGGGTCACGCCTCTCTTGCCGATTCTGACGACTTCGACCACCTCGGCCAGCTTGCTCACCACCGCGCGTTCGCGGTAAATCTCGAAGCTGTAACGCTGCCCCGGCTCGAGGGTCACGGTTTCGCCGTTCAGTTCGAGGGTGAAGGCTGTGCTGTTCAAGCCCACAATTCCAGCGTCGTTCAGGCTCGAGTGCTCGAGAATCACCGTCTCGGAGACTAGTTCCACCGGAAGGTGCTCGATGCGCCGCACGATTTCGCGCCTCACCTCGAGCTGGCCCACCACCTCGCGCACCACCTCGACCAGCGGGCGCTCCTCGAGCAGCTCCAGGGTGGCCACTTCGGTGATATGTTCGCCCATACCCTGCTCGTCTGGGTGGGTAGAAGTGCGCTCAAGCCGCGTTTCCCGAGTGCTCGAGCCAAGTTGAGAATCGATGTCGGTCAGGTGCGGGGGTAATTTGTTGGGATTCACGACGACTCCTTTAGAATTTTTGACAAAGCCCCATCAAAAAGGGGACAGCCGGAGCCGTCCCCTCGAGTGGGTCACAAATCAGCGCTTGTTGTTGCCGGTGATGTTGTCGGCGGTGTTGCGAACCGCGTCGCCCACGTTGTCGGCGGTATTACGAACTGCGTCACCCGCGCGGTCAATCAGGCTCTCGTCTTTCTTGCCCGTGGTTGCGGCAGTGCTGGTGGTCTTGCCGCTGGCATCCGTGACCATCTGACCGTTGCGCTCGACCTCGAGCACTTCCTTGCCGATGGTTTCGGTCACAACTTGAGTCTCGGTCTGCACGCGCTTGCCGATTTCGATTTCCTCAACCACGAACGCCTGCTTGGTCACGTTGGCGCGCTCGGCCTCGAGTTCGACCTTGATAGTTTCATTGCTGCCCAAAGTCGCGCCGCTCACGGCTTGGCCGCCGCTGACCGCATGGCGCTCGATAACCACTTCTTCGCGCTCGAGCGGCACGTTGACCTTCTCGGTGTGGGTCTCGACCCGCTTGCCCACCTCGACTTCACCCACGCGCTCGCGGGTTTTGCTGACGTTGAGGCGCTCCTCGAGCAGTTGCAGGCGCTGAGGGGCCTTGAACAGTTTGTCGTCGGCATCGTCGTCGCGGTAGTTGAAACGGCTGGTGTCGGTGAGGGCAGGGCCTGCGGTCAGCACCGGCTCGGTGGTCGTGGTGGTCGCAGTAGTCGTGGTGGTCGCAGTAGTCGCAGCGGCTACAGGAGCAACATAGCGGCTGTGGTCGTCACGCCCGGTCAACATCACCGCTTCGCGTCCCATGTCTTCATCGGCGATGTCGTCGCCCACGCGGTATTCGCGCATAGACTTCACTTGGTCTTTGGTGAGTGAATCAAAATACACCCCGTCGTCCTCGATGCGGGCCATGCCCACCGGAACCAAAACTTCCTTAGAAAAAAACCAGCCACCGGTATCCACCACCAAGTAACGGATGCGTCCACCCGTGGGGTCCACCAGCGCCGAGGTGACGGTGCCCACTTTGGTGCCGTCGCTGCCGTAAGCGGTTTTGCCGCTAGGGTCGTAGATTCCACCCGTGGTGTCGCTGAGGTTGACGTTGTTGTCGCGGGCCATGTCGTTTAGGGTAATGAGTCGTGCCATGATGTTTTCCTCCGGTGCCCTCGAGCGAAATTGAGTTGGGTAAAACCGAAATTGTTCGCTCGAGTGAAGCATTGCTTGCTTGGCCCCTCGAGTATTGCGCCTTATCCTGAAGTGAGACTGATGTCGTTCTGAAGCGATTTTGAACCGTAGATTTAACAAAACTTCATCGTAGAATCTCTTCTCGGGTTCAGCCGGTTTTTTGCAGTGCCACCTGCTGCTCGAGCACGGCAAAACCCACCGATTCGTAAATTCGCGCAGCAAAGTACTCGGGGTCGGCCACCATCACCAGGGTCTCGGCCCCCTTGTCAAAAGCGTACCGAGAGGCCTCGAACACCAGCCTGCCGCACAGGCCCTTTTTGCGGTGCTCCGGGTGGGTTCCCACCATCTGAAAGCGGGCCAGGTCGCTCGAGAAGAAGATGCCCAAATCGGCCACCAATTTGCCGCTCAAGAAGGCCCCGAACCACTCGCCCAGCCCCAGCTCGGTGAGCAGGCGGTAATTCTTGAGCTGAGCGGACTTGAAGATGCGGTAGCTCTCGAGCGAGTAGAGGGGGTCTCGGCACAGAACTTGCACCTCGAGCGCGGCGTCCCAGTCGGCATCGCTCTTGAGCGGGCGCACCTCGGCTTCCAGACTCATACGCTCCGGTGCGTAGGTCTGGGTGGCGGTGAGGACCACACTTCGCTCGAGGGTGAATCCGGCGTCCAGAAAGGGTTGACTTACACCCGCTTCACCTTTGGTGCCGTCCACGCCGAAAGCGACGTGTTTGGCGTCGGGGAAGTGCTCGCGGAAAAGCGCGCTCCAGCGCTCGAAATCGCCTTCTTGTGGGGGCCGCGCGAACAGCAAGAAATTGCCCCAGTAGAAGGTGTGGTTGGACGGGGTGTGGATTCGCAGGTACTCGCTAAAATCGGTCACTTCGCCGTTCCAGCGGGCAAACATCAGGTCGGTGCGGTAGCCCAGAGAATGAAGGTTCATGTTCTGATTCTAGACGCTGCGCTCAAATGCTGCGCTTGGTGTATACTGCGCCGTTACGGTCAAACACGGTAAAACCGTGAAGCGGGCCGAACCGCAGAGCAGGCCACCCGCCAGAACGGGATAGATACGGCCAGAGGATT
>Ga0209100_1002724_pt1 | contig 10661 bp, 11 predicted proteins | sample lystaG_FD_185480 | JGI IMG/M metagenome (GOLD analysis project Ga0209100, IMG submission 185480) | Glacier valley bacterial and archeal communities from Borup Fiord, Nunavut, Canada, to study Microbial Dark Matter (Phase II) -... | ecosystem: Environmental > Aquatic > Freshwater > Ice > Glacier ...
GTTCTTTTCTAAGTCGATTTTGAATGTTAGACGAGTTTGGTCGACTTCCGACATTATTTTGATTTCTTCTTCGGTCGCATATGCATTACCGATCAGAATGTCATCGATACTGTTGGAAGCCAAAAGATGGCGGACTTGGAAATCGATCGGACGTCCGCGATCTGCTTCGCAGGTCGCCAGTCCGGCATAAACGGGCCAAGGTCCGAAGGTGTTGGTATTATTACTGGACACGAATGCGGCGGTACGGAGTCCTAAACTTTTCCATTTATTATTAAAAGTAGTGAATGTCTTTTGACTGAGGCCGGTATATCTTTCCGGATAGAAGTTGTGACAGACGGTCATATTCTGAATATCGGCTCCGTGTTTCAACAAGTGGTCGACACTGGTATCGGAACTGCCGTTGAATTCGATTTTGATATTATATGGATTATGGGTAATGGCCATGTCCTGAAAGTCATCGAAATGACCGTCAAGCCGGACAATGTCGACATGCATTTCGGCAAATACTTTCAAGTCCATCGGCGTGGCGCCGAGATGCGCAAAGACTTCGGGATTGGTATCAACGGAGACTTCATAGCCAAGATCGTGGGCTTCATCCATAAAGGCCGTGAATTCGGCGATGATCTCTTCTTTGGGTTTCGTAACCGATAAGAGGCAGGTAAACAGACGGCTGAACTTATAAGAAGCAGCCAGTTTCATGTAAGCTAAATCTTTTTCGGGAGTAGAGTGTTCGGGATAGACTGAGATTCCTAATTTATGCATCGTTATTTCCTCACTTTCGTACTAGGCAGATAAGGCTATAGTCGCAACTATAGCCTTACTTGATCAGTAACAGTATTTTGATTCCAGATCGGATGTATCTGATTGATTGATGATGGCATCTGCCAGTTCGCACATGTTCTTGAGTGAACTGTTCAATCCGGTTCCGCCTTTCATCGGCATCTTAACGATTCTTAGCTCTTTCTTATATTTCTCGATCGTTCCTGTATTTTCTTGTGACATGGCTGTAAAAGCCGGGATTGTCGTTGTCTTATTGATGATCGAAGCTACTTGAGCACTCATAAAGGCAAATTCATGATAATCGAACGCCGGACCACAGATCACAACATCAGGCTTAAGTTTTGTGATCATTGCACTGAGCTTACGCCCAACTTCATCCGGGTTTTCCAGAAAAGTACCGGTTCCGCAATATAAGCAAGCCACAATTTTAGCGTCGATCGTTTTCAGATAGGGACTCATCATGACAGCCGGACCGATCGGTTCGTTCTTGCCGCCAAGCGGCAGCATGCGGTCATCTTTGGTACCCATTCCTGATTGGATCTGATCCAGGATCATAATGATTTTATGGCTCATTCAGCGTCAATCAAATGATACATCATCAAGTGAGATATCATCGCTGTCTTTCGCAGTCAAGCCTTCTGCTTCTTCTTTGAGATATTGTTTATCGATGACCATGATGAACGGATAATACAAGAAGACACCGATAACGATCATGATAGCTTGGAATACTCCGCCCTGCCATCCGGATGATAATAAACCGGAAATGATCGGAGGAGTGGTCCAAGGCATGATGACTCCGTTACAGATCGGCACAAGACCGATTCTCATTACGACCCAGGTAACGATGATATTGAACATCGGAACCAAGATAAACGGAATCGCGATGACCGGATTCAAGACGATCGGCAGACCGAAGATAACAGGTTCATTGATTCCGAAGATACCCGGAACGATGGCCAATTTACCAAGGCCTTTGATTCGTTGTGATTTACAGAACGACAGCATTGCGATCAACAGCGATAATGTCGATCCGGCACCGCCGTAGGTAGCAAACAGATCTTGAAACTGTTGGTTGATGATATGCGGCATTGTGCCGCCGATTTGGAAAGCAGCTAAGTTTTCAGCTGACAAGGCCAATAGGATCGGACGGAAGACGGAATCAGTGATATTGGTTCCGTGAATTCCGAAGAACCATAATACATGAGCAAACAGATAGACGATGACCATTGCGCCGACCGAATCTCCTACATGTTGTAAAGGCAACTGTAAGAATTGGAAGACAAAGTTAAATGCATTGCCCCACGGTGTGAGGATAAACAATAAGCGTACCAGTACGAAAACGGTAATGACAGCCGCAATCGGGAATAACGCCGAGAAGGATTGTGATACCGTCGGAGGTACGCCGGCCGGCATTTTGATGACCCAACCGCGATTGATCGCCCATTTATAGATAAATACCGATGAGAAGGCACAAGCGATTCCGATAAAGATACCCTTTGAACCTACCCAATCTAACGGGATACTGGAAACAAGGGAGGCTTCAGTCGCACCTTCCGGTGTAAATGAAGTCACAAACGGCATCAGCATGAACCAACTGACCAACGCAACGGCTGCTCCAAAGATCGGACTGACATCGATTTTCTTTGAGAAATTGTAACCGACTCCCATGACGATGAAGATCGACATGATCGAGAACGTGGCTTGTGTCGCAACTCCGAGGAGTGCGGATACACTGACACCGTTCAACATCGTCGACTTTAACAGATCGATCCAGGATTGGATCGGGAAGTTGGCAACCAACATGAAGATTGAACCAACGACGAGTAACGGCATTCCAACCAGGAAACCGTCACGAATCGAAATCAAATATCTGTTTTTACTAATCACTTCAGCAACCGGCATCAGTTTGGATTCCAGTTGTTCGAAAAATTTCCCCATTATTTTACCTTTCTTTCTTTAGACTTTTTGTTTGATCAACTTGATTGCTTCTTTCAATACCTTTTCGCCGTCCATCGCTCCGTAATCCAGGGAGTCGATAACACCGATCGGAACACCTAAGGCTGTATATTTAGCTGACATCTCTTTAAACAGAAATTTGACTTGCGGACCCAGTAACAAACAATCAGGATGTTCTTTTTCGTAGATCTCATCAAGTTGTTGGAGAGGAAATGCTTTTACTGTGATCGGCAAATTATGATCGTCAGCTGATTTTTGCATACTGCCGGCCAACATACTGGTCGACATTCCCGCACTGCAGAATAGATATATTTTTTTCACTTCGTTCATCCTTTCTTTGATAAATAGGTCGGCCTAACCTATTTTAGATGGTTGAGAACTAACTATCGGATTCGATCAGTCAGTTCTATTTAACTTGTAAAGCTTTTATCTGCTTGTAAACGTTGATTTGTTGAAGCGCGATGATTTTAAATGTTTCGGCGCTCATCAACATATCCTCTGCATGTAACAACAGCAGGTTGATATCGACATGCGTTCCACCGGCTTCTTGCTGAATCAACTTAGCGTGTACGATGTGCCCTTTATTGAAACTTTCGTCACCTTCTGTCACTAAATTGACAGCTTGATCAAAGTTACCGTTAGCGGCTTCTGAGATCGCTTCGATATAATCGGAACGAGCGACACCGACGAGTGAGATGATCTGAAAACAATCGAGTTCTAGTCCTTCCATGTGCGTTTCCTCCGATTTCACTATACAATAGCTTTGTCTTTGATTCTTTTAATCTTCTTTCCTAGGGTTAGGAACACGGTTATCCGCAATCATGACTACTTTTGTATTACCCAAGTAATCATGGATCGCACGGCGGGAGCGTGAAAAGCCCACCAGCAGAAATGAAATAAGCGTAATAAACAATCCGACATAGTAAGGATATTGCATGAATTTGATTTCACCGCTCGCCAGCGTCAATAACTTTAAAATATAATTGCTGGTCGTAAACAGCACACTTTCCAACAGCACCATACCGACGATCTGGCGTAATAACAAAGCCTTTAAATCGACATTCTCATCGTTGTTTTTGACGATCTTGATATTGAACATGCGCTTGCCAGGTGTTTGACCTTTCCACACTTTCCATGGAATGATCACGAAATAGATAAGTGAAAACAACAGTGCCAAAGCACCGCCGATATAATTGTAGGGGTATTCCATCTTGATCAGATCATCGGACACCGTTGTTGTGTTCATCGCCGTTGAATAGAGCATCACGACCGGGAAGGCCACAAAAAACATACCCAATAACCAGTCAGCCAGATAAGCCATAAAGCGACGAGTGACATTTACGTCCTCGGGATTACCGTGTAAGTTGAGTTTAGATTTTATTTTGTTCATTTTTTCCTCACTTCGTAAATCGTTCGACGAATTCATCACGATTTTTTGCCTGCAATAACGCTGTGAATTCTTTCGAATCCATTACTACATTACTCATCCAATCAAAGAAGATCCGCATTACATCACGATGCTCATCATTGATGGCCAACAGGATCACTAATTGAACGTCGTAATCACCCCATGGGATCGGATTTTTCAGAATTGCGATCGAGAAATTGGACTTGAAACTGCCGACATTCAACGCATGGGGAATCGCTACCGAATAAGCGAAGGATGTCATCGACATTTTTTCGCGTTCCATGACTGATTTTTCGAAGTGTTGATCGATATACTCTGCTTTGACAAGATTATCACAGAGATGAGCGATCACTTCTTCCGGTGTTGTCAAATCCAGAGCCGGATAAAAAAACCGTTCTTCGATCAGGCTTGAGATCGTTGCGATGTTCTCTTTTTTGAATTTATTTTTATCCAAAAGATTGAGTGCCTGCAGAATCCGACTTTCATCTTCGTAATTCACAAATAATGAGATCTGAACCGTCATGATTGGCAGATTATGCGAAAGCGGTAACGTTGTCAGGATCAGATCCGGATTCAGTTCGTCGATCGTTGCTTCGGTAAAGAAATTGAGACAACTGACGATCTCAAGTCGATTATCGAAATTACTGTCGATCTTTTCGACACACATATCGGAGAGTCCCTGTCCTTGCGCCATTATTAAAACAGCATGGTATTTACTGTTTAGTTTACTGCGCTCAAATGCTGTTCCCAAATGTAAGGCAATAAAGCCGATCTCATCTTCACTGATGCGAATATCCAATTCCCGCCCAACAATATCACTCACACCGACAGCCATCTCAAAGATCAACGGGTATTTCCATTTGATTTGTTTGAGGTAAATGTTGGAAGAGATCTGATTGTCTTCTCTGCGCATAAACAACGATTGAATGTGCAACTGCAAACTTGTGATCAAGGTACAGTCTTTGGTGAAATCGATATCGAATTTTCGATTGATGGATACCAACATATCCTTGACCATCTTCGAAATACTGATGTCTTTATAGGTCATATGGATCTTATCATCCGTATAGTCCGAACACTTCTTCCCCAGTAAGAACAGTGTCATCAAGATAATTTCACTTTCCACCACTTCCAAGCGTATCTTCTTGGCGATCTCATTGTAGAATTCACTGGCGATCTTATATTCGATGCTTGTATAGATCTTTTCATTGTAAGGTGTTTTTTCGATATAATTGTGATGTAAAATACGTTCGATCGCGATACTCACATGCATCATCAGGATCGGAAAATAGATTTCTTGGATATGATAATTATATTTATGCAGGATATCTTCAAAAACGCCGGTCACCATCAATAGATCGAAATCTTTATAGAAAGAAGCCAAGTTATTTAAATTGAGAAAATTTCCCATCGTCTCTTTCGCCAACATATCCTTATACAATTTACGTTTATTTCTCTCATCACCTTCTAGATGGAGATATTCCTTCGAACGAACCAACTTCAGTCCCTTGTAGGGTTCGATCTTACGCTTGATCTGTTTGATATCATTTTCAATACTGTAGTTACTGACGAACACCTGTTCCTGCAACTCAAAAAGATTGATCTCATTTTTCGTAAACATCAATTGATGAAGGATATATGAGCACCGTTCTTCCGCTGTTTGCGGAATCTGATTCTCAAATACGATATCCAGTTTCTGCAGGATCTCCAAGTTCATGTGATATCCGAAATGAACACTGGATTCGATCAGTGTTTCCCCATAGTGATTGTTGATCGCATCGATATCGGAACGTATTGTCCGATCCGTGACATCCATTAATTTCGATAAATCTTTACCGGTGATCCAATTAAGCGAGTTCTCAAAAACCATAATGATCTTGATTTGACGTTTTTTTAGCACGAAGTCACCTTCTTTACTTTAAGTATGGACTCTATTTCCGTTATAAACCGTACTGTTTTTTCCTAGTGTTAGGAAAAAACAGTATATTTGGGATAAAAAGTGATTAAACATAAAAAAACTGTCGATATATAACGAATCGACAGTTTGACGGGTGATAAAGCAAATTTCCAAGTTTAATTGATTCCTAAGAGTAACATGGCAATGATCAATTTTACGGATTGACCACAACCACTTTCCCGTTAGCTGTATTTTCTTCCAAAAAAACATGCGCTTCCGCAATCTCATCAAGAGTGAATATTTTTGAAATGATTGGGAATAATTGTTTTTTTGCGATCAGCTCAAATAAATCAGTAAGCAGTTTTACATCGACTTTTGAACTTTCAAATGTCGTGAAATATCGACCGGATGGGATATCGACTAAGGGTTCAAATTCATCCAATACCCAACCTCCCAAGATTCCGGTCATACAGAGAATACCGGAAACAGCGAGTGACTGAAGTGAGTTTTTGATTGTGCTTGAGCCAACGAGTTCCAAAATTTTATCAACACCGTTTGGGAATAGTTTAAAAAGGTCATGACTGATATTTCCATTGTCTACTATTACATGATCGGCACCGTAATTTTTGAGGAGATCTGTTTTTTTGATGTCCCGTGTCGTAGAAATGACAGTTACTCCCATACTTTTTGCCAGTTGCAGAGCCGCCAATCCGGCAGAACTTGTGCCACCGCGTATTAACAAAGTTTCTGTGGATTTCAAATGTAAACTTTGGATCAGTGAACCATAGACTGTATAAAATGTCTCCGGAATACTCGCTAACGTTACCCAATCAAAAGCAGTATCAATTGGATACACCTGATCTTTCGGGATCAATGTATATTCTGCATAACTGCCGTCGAAGTCGCGACCGAGTCCACCCATCAGAGATACAACTTTTTGACCGACCTTGAAATCACTGTCGGAAGGATCGGCTATTTCTCCGACACACTCGATTCCTAGGATGCGCGGTAAGGTTACCGAGGGTGAATCACCGTTTCGCGTAAACAGTTCAGAGCGATTGAGTCCGAATGCTTTGATTTTCACTAACACCCATCCGGCTTTAACGCTGGGGTTATTGACTTCACTCACTTTCAGATCGCGGGCACGGCATGGTTTTTCAAGTACGACTGCTTTCATAGTATTGACCTCCTTGATTCGGTTCAGATCCGTTGTTCCACTTTCGATAAAATATAATTTAATCCGAGTGCTAACCCCGCAGATAACACGCTGCCCCAGATGATCTTATTTGTGTTCATGGTACGCAGTCCGTCAAACAGAATGGTTCCCAATCCACCGGCATTGATCGAAGCGGCGATCGTAGTGATTCCGACTGTCGAAATAATAGTAAGCCGAATTCCGGTTACGATGGATCGTTTCGCTAACGGAAGTTGAATCATGTAGAAAGTCTGCAACGTACTTAATCCCATTCCAACTGCCGATTCGATGATACTGTTGTCGATTGAATTGATCCCTGAAATGAAATTTCTCAGGAGTATATATTGACTGTACACAATGAGTCCGATCAAAGCTGTTTCTTTCCCGAGTCCGGTAAATGGGATCAACAGTGAAAAAAGAGCCAAACTCGGAATTGAGTAGATGACCGAGAAAAAATAGACGATGAGTTTAGAGAATTGTTTTGAATACAGTGAAATGATCGTCAGTATCATGGCAATCAACACTGATATAACTAAAGACACAAACACCAGTTCGAGATGTTCGAGCAGTGCTTTGGTCCATTTATCTTGATAGTTGATGATGAATTCGATCATTGCAGGAACTTCCAAAACGCTTGTTGTTTCATGGCTGATTGCAGCAGGCTGGTGACAAACTCATCAGCCGGATGTTGAACGATGTTCATTGGTGTGTCTACTTGAACGATCTTGCCCTCATTCATGATCACTACGCGTGTACCTAACTTCAGTGCTTCATTGATATCATGTGTAATAAAGATGAATGTTTTATTCAATCCGCCGTGGATGCGCAGAATTTCATCCTGCAACATGCTTCGGGTTATCGCATCGATCGCTCCGAAGGGTTCATCCAGTAACATGATCTTCGGATCACCGGCCAACGCTCTGGCTACTCCGACGCGTTGTTGCTGGCCACCCGATAATTGAGCCGGGAAGCGATCTTTGAACTCATTCTGATCCAATCCTACCAGATCTAACAAGCGATCGACGGTCTGTTCAATCTTACCTTTATCCCATTTCAAAAGTTTGGGCAGCACGGCAACATTCTCGAAAACGCTCATATGCGGAAACAGACCGACTTGTTGGATCACATAGCCGATTCTGCGTCGAAGTTCGACTAAGTTCATCTTGTTGATGTCTTCACCGAACAACAGCACTTTTCCTTCATCGGCTTCATACAATCGATTGATCATCTTCAACAGTGTCGTTTTACCGCTGCCGGAGGATCCCACAATCGTAATAAACTCACCCTCTTGGATGGAGAGATCGATCCGGTTGATGGCATTTGTTTTCGCGTTTTTAAATTGTTTACTGACATGTTGAAATTCGATTGCAATCATATTCTTCTCCTCCTTCTGTTATTTCAATGAAGTATAGAATTCCTTCGCTACAACTTCATACTCTTTCTTGTCAAGATCGACCTCGGCATTTAGTTTGATGATGGTTTGATTATCAAGTTTTGCGGAGATCTTGTTTAAAATGTCTTTAATCTTCGGATTCGCATTCAATACATTGTCTCTGATGATCGGAGCGATATTGTAAGGCGGCCAGATCGCTTTATCATCGATCAGTACTAAGTACTTTTCAGTGTCAATCAATGCACCTTCCGTCGTATAGGCCGGAGCCACATCCGCTTCATTGTTTTTTAACACTTCATATTTAAGTCCGTTGTCATAGACTTTGGAGGACAGCCATTTAAAACTGCCGTACACTTTCGTTAATAACGGTAAACCATCTTCCCGTTGATCAAATTCACCTTGGGAAGCAAATCTTAGTTCGGTAGCGTGTTTCTGCAGATCCGAAATAGTCGTGATACCCAATTTTTTAGCGACGTCGGCTTTGATCACCAGTCCCGCACTGTCATTGGCACTTGCATAGTTCAACCATGTGATTTGGAATCTCTTTTCATATTCGGTTTTGACTGTTTGGTAGACGACTTCAGGATCGGTGATCAAACTCATTTGCAGGATCGATAGTAAACCGGTACCCGTGTATTCCGGATACAGATCGATCTCGTTATTGACGATCGCATTGTGTACCAACGAACCGGCGATATTTTGGACTCTTTCGACTTTAAACCCTTCTGCTTCCAAAGCAAGCGCATAGATCTCACTGACAAGTAGATTTTCGGTAAAGTCTTTTGAACCGATACGGATCGTCGCTGTTTCTTTTTTGGTTCCGCAAGCGGTAAGTAAGACACTGACAAGCAAGAATAGTACAATTCTGGAAATCGATTTAGTTGTTTTCATTTTTTTCTCCCTTAATTCGACCGATAGGCCGTCATTCTTTTTTCAATCAATTCGATAATCAATCCAAAACTTAGTGATAAGAAAGCGACGGTAACGCCTCCGACCACAACGAATTCCATTCGATTTAGCCCTAATCCGGTAAAGATCAGATCCCCTAATCCGCCGGCTCCGATCTTAGAAGCGATCGTGGCACTTGCGATGATTTCCACCATGGCGGTCTTGACACCGATCAATATAATGGGGATCGCCAACGGGAACTTGATCTGTTTCAACACTTGTCGATCAGTCATTCCCATCGCCGTTGCACTTTCGATAATCGTCAGTGGTACTTCCGTAAATGCGGTGACCGTGTTCATCAAGATCGGCGGTATACCCAACAGAACCAAGGCTACGGTTGCCGGCATCACGCCGGTTCCGAGGATCGGAATCAATAGGATCAAGATCGCTAAACTGGGAATAATACGAAGTACTTGAAATGAGTTTAATGCCCATTTCTTAAGTGTTTCGTTTCTGGTACACAGATATCCGATCGGAACCGCAATCAAGATCGATACTGTTATGGAAATCAAACTGATTTTTGTGTGTTCGATGATCAGCTTTAAATAGCTGTCTGAATTCGTTGATAAGTAAGCAATGATTTTTGTCCATAAGTTCATATCTGTTTAGCTCCTTTCCCAAGCGATTCTGTTTATATCGATTTGCCTTGACTAAACGAAGGTCAAACCATATACTCATAGTAATGTGTTACACATAGATTGCATAGTAGGCACTATATGGTCATATAGTAACCTATTTATAACTAATGGAGGAAGCAATATGATTGTCGATAAAAATCTACCCGAATGTCCGGTCGCTACGACTGTCGGATTGATTGGGAATAAATGGAAGATCCTCATCATCCGTAATTTATTGAATGGGACTTTCCGCTTTGGTGAGTTACGTAAAGGAATCGATAAGATCAGCCAGAAAGTGCTGACTGATAATCTGCGCGAGCTGGAGTCCGATGGACTGATCGTACGGAAAATATATGCGGAAGTACCTCCGCGCGTTGAATACAGTTTAAGTCCGTTAGGGAATTCGCTGAAACCGATCATCAATGATATGGCAGTATGGGGAAATACCTACAAAGAATTGATGATCA
>Ga0209100_1002728_pt1 | contig 10651 bp, 9 predicted proteins | sample lystaG_FD_185480 | JGI IMG/M metagenome (GOLD analysis project Ga0209100, IMG submission 185480) | Glacier valley bacterial and archeal communities from Borup Fiord, Nunavut, Canada, to study Microbial Dark Matter (Phase II) -... | ecosystem: Environmental > Aquatic > Freshwater > Ice > Glacier ...
GGAAGGTCGCGGATTGAGTAACTACAAATCTTAAATATATGCTAAAAGTAGCATTTTAAGCATTAAGGAAATTGAAATAATATATTTTGGCGAGGTAGCTCAGCTGGTTAGAGCGCGCGATTCATAATCGCGAGGTCGGCGGATCATGCCCGCCTCTCGCTACGTTGAAAGTGGAAGAGTTGTGGAAGTAAAATTCTGCAACTCTTTTTTTTGTTATATACATTCTGAAAGGTAGCTCAGCTGGTTATTGCGTCCGACTGAACATCGGGAAGATTGCGACTCCTTTATTTTTTATGCGTTTTATTACAATTCGCATTACTAAATTTTGTAACTTGGTTTATTGTTTTATAAAATGAACATTTCTACACAATTTCTAAAAATGCCACATTTTGTATATATCTTATATAGTGAAAGTCGCAACCGTTATTACATTGGAAGTTGTGGTGATTTAGAAATAAGACTTGGGCGACACAATGCCGGAGCTAATCCATCAACTAAAAGTGGCCGACCTTGGAAGATAGTTTATAATGAAACCTGTATTGACAATGCAGAAGCATTAAAACGTGAGTACTATCTGAAAAGAATGAAGAGCCGTATTTACCTTGAAGCTTTAATCAATAAAGGGTTACAGGGTAGCTCATCCGGTTAGAGCGTCCCGATTGAAAATCGGGAAGGTCGCCCCGATGTTTTATCGGGACTCTCGCTACGTTGAAAGTGGAAGAGTTACAGAAGTAAAATTCGGTAGCTCTTTTTTTTTATGTATAATTTCTGATGTTAGCACTGCTAGTTAATGATCAGATGACAATATTGTGGGGAAGTGTTTGTCCAAACCGTAATCAATAGTGTTGGCCTAAAATAAACCTTAACTTATTTCAAACCAATTGGTAACTGGGATTAGCCAGCTGACTACAATCTATTTAATCTCTTTTTTCTTTTTTTGATAATAAGTTAGGCAAAATGTCTGAACCGCTGATTGGATGCATTTGTCTGAACTGTTGATCTATTATACTTTCTCTTGATTTCACCTATTTGATTGATTTTCATTTCCACTAATTTAATCATATTAAATCACTTAATAAGAGATTTAGCAAAATATAATTGAAAATGATTAAACTGATTAAGTATGACTGTCTGAACGACTGTCTGAACCCCAGATTGAACCTGATTTAAATGATTAAAATGATTGACTGACACACTAATATGAACCGCTGACACTTTAATTGGTGCAAACAATCATTTAAATCACCTAAATCTGTTTCAATCAGCGGTTCAGACCAGTGTGGCAAGATCATTTTAATCATTTAAATCTGGTTCAATCAGCGGTTCAGACCAGTGTGGCAAGATCATTTTAATCATTTAAATCTGGTTCAATCAGCGGTTCAGACTCTCATTTTTTAAATATTATTCAGAATTTAATCTTTTTTTTGTCATTTGTATAGTTATTGAGTTACTTTTGTACTCGTTATATATACCAGAAGTAGAACAGAAGTCAAAAACAAATATTATAGTTAGAGGACGCACTTTGTAGAGAGATGTAAATGAATATGCTACTGATTCACAAGGATTTTAAGAAACTATTAGATCGAAATATCAGTCCCGAGGACCAGCAATTTATTAGTTACAACCGATATGAGTAGGTTTTAGAGCTTGCTTTTAGAGAAAAAGAATACGTTAGGAGTAGTTTCATAGCAGATGTTTTGTTTTGGGATTTAAAATTTACAAGTCTGGTATTTACTAGTCACTGTCTGTGACTGAGGAGGCGAAGCTGTGAAAAATGCACCTGTAGACAAATCATTAATACCCTAAATATCAATTCATATCGTATCCACAACACTTGCCCCTCCCATCAATTTTTTTTTAGATGCTTGAGAATTTAATTACTTCAAAAACACGTTTAAAACTTCTACTCAAGTTTTTCCTGAACAGCCAAACCAAGAGTTACCTGAGAAGTCTGGAAACCGAATTTGGTGAATCCACCAATTCAATCCGTGTTGAATTGAACAGACTGGAAAATGCCGGCTTTCTTGATACAGCTATGGTTGGAAACAAAAAAATGTTCTTTGCCAATATCAAGCATCCTTTGTTTTATGACATCAATAACATTGTAAAGAAATTTATCGGCATCGACCATATCATTGATCAGGTGACCACTCAGATCGGCGATTTACAAGCCGCTTATATAACAGGAGATTTTGCCATCGGGAAAGATTCAAAAATCATTGATCTGGTATTAGTGGGTTTTGAACTCGACCGCCCTTTCATCGACACATTGGTTGAGAAAGCAGAGAAATTTATCAGCCGCCGAATCAAATACATCATCCTGACTACCGAAGAAATGACTCAGTATTTCCTGAATAAACCCATCTTACTCATCTGGCAAGCGGATGAAAAAGTTAAGACAGCAAATACAGCTATTGTTTAGATGTTAAAAGGGTTGGATGGTTAAAAGGGTTGGATGGTTAAAAGGGTTGGATGGTTAAAAGGGTTAAAAGGGTTCCTGGTTCAATCGTAAATGGTCATTGTTATTATTCAATGGAATTCATGAACATTCGGTGATTTTCTTAATGTAGTTCACTTTATCTTTGCTTTATAATTAGTATTGATATACAATGATTTATGGAATTTTTTACTTAAATAAAATAGTGCGGCGTCTTAAGGTTACTAAGGTTTGGTGGCTAGGGTATGGTCTCCAATTACTAAGGTTATTAAGGTTTGGGTTCTACAATCATATCGCAGTCCTCAAACCATAGTAACCTTAGTAACTGGAGATAGCACAAGACCCCCAACCTTAGTAACCTTAGTTCTGGGACCGTAAGATTTAATTGGATAAATAATTGTTTTATATATCTAATATTAAATGAATTACAATTTATAAAGCTAAAATTAATACCCCTAAGAAAATCGCTGAGCAATCGGTACAGGAAGGAATTAACACCTTTTAATTTGTGTAAATTCGTGTAATTCGTGGACACCTTTTGATTCGTCCAATTCGTCTTAAATTCGTTCAATTCGTACCTTAGTCTAATTCGTCTTAAATTCGTTCAATTCGTAACTTAGTGTAATTCGTATCATCAACAATATATTTATGCAGAAAATAACATTTTTTATTGCCGTTCTCCTTTGTTTTTGCGTCACTGTCAATACAGTACAGGCCCAAAACCCTGCTACTATTGATGTCAACAGCCTTACTGAGCAACAGATTCAGCAGATTGTAAATGAAGTAAATGCCAGGGGTTTAACGATGGACCAGGCCGCTCAATTGGCTCAGGTACAAGGTGCTACACCACAGCAAATTGAACAGATCAAACGGCGCATTCAGGAACTCAATTTTTCAAAAGGAAAATCAATCTCAACGCCTGGTAATGAAAATTCCAAATCGACCACTTCAGTGCGGGAAGCGTTTACTGAAAAAAAAGCTGTTGACGCCTCGCCGGCACTAAAGCGTATCTTTGGATTTCAGTTGTTCAATTCAAATAACCTAACTTTTGAACCTCCTGTCAATTTTCCAACTCCTCAAAGTTATATATTGGGCATCGATGATGAACTGCTTGTATCTATTTGGGGCGCTAGTCAGCAATCATACCAATTACGCGTTGAGACCAACGGAGCGGTTAGCATTCCCGACATTGGCCCTGTATATGTTTCAGGAATGGAATTTACACAGGCCAAAGAACTCATCAAAAAACGTCTGATTGCCATTTATCAGGGTATGGGAGGTTCAAATCCTAACACTTATGCCGAAGTAAGCATTAGTAACCTGCGTTCAATAAAGATCAATGTGATCGGTGAGGTTTTGGCACCTGGAACCTATACATTACCTTCTACTGCCTCTGCCTTTAATGCATTGTACCTTTCAGGCGGACCAAATGAAAACGGATCATTCCGAAATATTCAGATCATTCGCGACAACAAGATTATTAAAACCATCGACGTCTACGATTTTTTGATCAATGCAAATACACAGGGAAACATACAATTACGCGAACAGGATATTGTATACATTCCTACCTATCAAAAACGTGTTGAAGCTAAAGGCGCCTTTAAACGCACAGGTATTTTCGAGCTCACCGAAAAAGAGACCCTCTCTGATATGATTCGTTACCTTGGTGGATTTACCGATCAGGCCTTTAAAGCACAACTTTCACTTACCCGAATCACCGCTTCAGAGAAAAAAGTGATCGATATTAATCAGTCCATTTATGAAAGTTTTGTACCTGCCAATGGTGATGCTATTGTTGCTGCATCAATTATTAACCGTTATGAAAACCGTGTTAACATATCGGGAGCAGTTTTTCGCCCAGGCGCTTATGAACTGACTGAAGGATTAACCTTATCCGGCCTGATTAAAAAGGCACAAGGGGTGACAGAGAACTATTTCACGAACCGTGGCTTAATTATTCGTCTCCAGGAAGATTTATCACCTATCACTTTATCTTTTGATGTTGCCGAAGTACTTAAAGGAAACAATGATATGCCCCTTCAACGTGAAGACCAAGTCATTATCCAGAATATAGATAGTATGAAAGAGAATAGAACCGTCCAGATTTTTGGTGAAGTACAAAAACCCGGAATAATTCAATTCTCTGACGATTTGACTTTACAAGATCTTATTTTCCTGTCTGGTGGTTTTACAGAAGCTGCCAGTGAATCATATATTGAAGTGGCACGCCGTAGAAATTATGAAGAGTCGGATCAAGTAAGCGATGAAATTGTGAAGTTGTTTCAATTTAAGATCGACCGTGGATTAAAACTGGGGATTAAAGACAAAACTTTCCTTTTACTTCCTTTCGATTATGTATATGTACGCCGTGCCCCCTCCTATCACGAACAAAGAACCGTATATATTACAGGTGAAGTTCGGTATCCAGGAGCATATAGTATTAACTCAAAAAATGAAAAAATATCAGATCTTATTAATAGATCAGGTGGTTTAATGCCAAATGCTTTTATAAAAGGAGCACGGATGAAACGTGCCAACGCTTATGCAGTAACTACACTCAATGCAGTACGTAATAATTTACCCGACAGCCTTTTGTCCAGAGCCGAAAGTCAAATCGGCAACGATCACCTTGAATTACGCCTCGAAAGTATCCTAAAAAAGCCCGGAACGGTATATGACTATGTGCTTAAGGATGGGGACCGAATTGATATTCCTGAAGTGGCCCAGGAGGTAAGGATTTCGGGGGAAATACTAAACCCTATTGGAATGGCTTACCAAAAGGGAGAAAAACTGAAATACTATGTAGACCGTTCAGGAGGATTTACTGATAAAGCACGGAAAAGTAAAGTATATGTCATTTACAGTGATGGCACAAGTGCGGTAACCCATAACTTTTTTGGACGTCATTATCCCGCACTTCAACCAGCCAGCCAGATTGTGATTCCACAGAGACCTGAAAGAATCAGAACGGATAATACGGCCAAATATCTGACCATTGCCTCTACGATTTCAACCCTGATGATCGGCATTATCACTTTATCGAGGCTCTAGCTTGGTTAAAAAAGGGTACACAGTTTAATTTTAAAAAAGGGTACACAGATTTATTTTAAAAAAGGGTACACAGTCTAAATTAAAAAATATTACACAGGGTTTCACAGAGGTACACAGTGTTCCACAGTAAAAAAAGAAAAATTTACACAACTTAAATTAAAAAAATATTACACAACTTGTCCCGATTTGTCGGGAGGGTTTCACAGAGGTACACAGTGTTCCACAGTAAAAAAAGAAAAATTTACACAGTTTAAATTAAAAAAATATTACACAGGGTTCCACAGAGGTACACAGTGTTCCACAGTAAAAAAAAAAATTTACACAGTGTTCCATCCCGAGTACTCGGGATCAAACAGTGTCAAAAGGTGTTAAAAAGCAAATTAAAAAAACATTGAAACACTATGTACCTTTTCCTTTTTACTGTGAAACACTGTGTATACTCTGTGTAACACTGTGTAACTTTTTCTTTTTACTTTTTTAAACATATAACACTGTGTACCTTTTTTTTTAAAACATATAACACTGTGTACCTTTTCTTTTTTAAATAAATAACCCTCCCGACAAATCGGGACAAGTTGTGTACCCTTAAACTTAAAAACCTATGGAGATCAATGAAATTACACATGAAATCATTGACTCCGCCTACAAAGTTCATTCGACACTTGGCCCAGGATTGCTGGAATCAGCTTATAAAGCTTGTCTAGCTTATGAACTTCGGAAAAAAGGGTTGAAAGTTGAAGTTGAAAAACCTGTCCCGATCATTTACGAAGAAATTAAACTGGATTGCGGATATCGGATGGATCTCTTTGTTGAAGACCAGGTGACTGTTGAACTCAAAACAGTAGATACATTATTGGATATTCACTTCGCTCAAGTTCTTACTCATTTGCGGTTTAGTGATGCAAGAGTAGGATTACTCATTAATTTCAATGTCAAGAGTTTAAAAGACGGGATAAAGAGATTCATTCGATAATGAACGGGTTACACAGTTCTATTTTCAAAAAAAGGGTACACAGTTTTAAATAAAAAAGGGTACACAGTAAAAATAAAAAAAAATTACACAGAGTTTCACAGAGGTACACAGTGTTCCACAGTAAAAAAAGAAAAATTTACACAACTTGTCCTTTTTTTTACTGTGAAACCCTGTTTGACTCTGTGGAACACTCCCTACAAATCGGGACAAGTTGTGTAACTTTTCTTTTTTTTACTGTGAAACTTTTTCTCTTTTTACTGTGAAACTCTGTTTGATCCCGAGTACTCGGGATGGAACACTGTGGAACTTTTCCTTTTTTTTACTGTGAAACTTTTTCTCTTTTTACTGTGAAACACTGTGGAAACACTGTGGAACACTGTGTAACTTTTCCTTTTTACTGTGAAACTTTTTCTCTTTTTACAGTGAAACACTGTTTGATCCCGAGTACTCGGGATGAAACCCTGTGTAACTTTTTCTTTTTTTTACTGTGAAACTTTTTCTCTTTTTACTGTGAAACACTGTGGAAACACTGTGGAACACTGTGTAACTTTTCCTTTTTACTGTGAAACTTTTTCTCTTTTTACAGTGAAACTCTGTTTGATCCCGAGTACTCGGGATGAAACCCTGTGTAACTTTTTCTTTTTTCTTTTTCTTTTTCTTTTTTTGATATAAAAACCGTGTGTAACTTTTTCTTTTTTTTTCCATATTACACCGTGTACCCTTTTTCTTTTTTAAATATATAACCCTGTGTACCTACTTAAGGTCATTCAACACCAAATATAAAATTAATGGACAATCACATACCCACAAAACCCATAGTCCCCAATTCCAACGACGATGAAATAGACTTGCTGGCCCTTGCCAAAACTCTCTGGGATGGCCGTTATACCATCCTGAAGTATATGCTCTTCGCCGGCGCTTTGGGAATCTTTATCGCCCTTTTTACGCCCAAAGTATATACCTCCTCAACCACCATGGTCCCCCAATTGGGATCATCTGGAAGTAAATTGGGAGGTCTTTCATCTTTGGCAGCTATGGCAGGATTCAATATCGACATGGGAAGCAGTGCAAGCGATGCTTTGTCCCCAACGGTTTACCCACAAATCGTAAGTTCAGGCCCTTTTCAACTTGAACTGATGAATACCCCTTTCAGCTTTGAAGAGGTCGATCATCCTGTTAGCCTGTACGAATATTATACCGTCTATGCAAAGCCCGACGTTTTATCACAGGTGAGCAAGTACACCATAGGTTTGCCCTTCGTGATTCTAAAAGCCATCAAAGGTGAAAACGTAAAAAAAACAATTGCAGTAGAAAAGGGACCTTTCGCTTTTTCCCAAAAGCAGGAGCTTGTAAGAAAAATGCTGGATAAACAAATAGAGATGGTCCTCGACCCCAAACAAGGTTTCATCACCATACAGACCTCCTTTCCTGAAGCATTGCTTTCAGCACAGGTAGCAGACCAGGCACGCGAACTGCTCCAGAAATACATTACCCATTTTAAGATCGAAAAAGCTTCCAGCCAATTGGCCTTTATTGAAGAACGTTACGCTGAAAAGAAAAAGGATTTTGAAAAAACACAGGAACGGTTGGCCTACTATAGCGATCAGAACAAGAACATGTCTAGCGCTGTGGCCCTTACAAGTGGAAATCGACTCCAAAGTGAATTCAATATCGCCATGAACGTTTACAATGAACTGTCCAAACAACTTGAACAGGCTAAGATCAAGGAAAAAGAAGAAACACCTGTATTCTCAGTATTACAACCCGCTGTTATTCCAGCCAAAAGTACAAAACCAAATAAAGCAATGATCGTACTCATCTGGCTCTTTCTGGGTGCAATTTTGGGTACTGCCATCATCTTTGGCAAACAATACCTCCCCGAATTCAAACAAAAATGGAACAAGGGAATTATTCAACCAATCATTTCAACTTCAGCACCAGTCATTGTGGCATCAGAGAAATGAGAAGGAGAGAAAATGAGAAAGTGAGACACATTGTATACTGAACACTGAACACTGAATACTTACTTATTTTTTGTATATTTGCATATAAAACCGCTCTAAAATGCTAATTACCCCATTCCCTAAATATATTTTCTGGCAATATAAACCCAACGCCGATTTACCGGATTTGGTGGTTTTGGAAAATTTATTGCTTTATGGTGATTTAGACGATTTGCTCAAAGTTCCACAACTTTTTCCCAATCAACAGATCTTGCAGATTCAACAAAAAATTGAGGCCGGCGGAAGATGGAAAAAAAGGGCTAATTTTATTGACAAACTATTAATATGTCTTTAATTCGTGTAATTTATACCTAAATATGACTCCTACCCTTCCTACCGCGGAATCTGAAAATACAGAGTTTAAAACATCCTTTAACGAAGGAGTTATTGAAACACTGGTGGCTTTTTCAAACGCGAAAGGTGGAACGGTATATGTGGGTATTACGGACAAAGGAGAAGTAAAGGGAATACAATTAGGCAAAGAAACTTTACAAAACTGGATTCACCCCGTTAGATAGTTGATGAGTATAAAGATTATCTAACGGGGTAAATGAAGTAAAAAACAAGACAGCGCCCCAAATAATACCGGATGCTGACATACTCATTGTCGATAACAAAACAGTTGTGGCCTTGTTTGCCATGGAATATCCTATCAAACCCGTTTCCACACGTGGAAGGTATTATAAACGGATTGGAAACTCGAATCACCTATTATCGGTTTCAGAAGTTGTAGATATGCATTTGCAAACAGTTCATCCCGTTAGATAACCTATACACTTTTATCAATATCTAACGGGATAAATTCGAGCTGGGATGCTTATCCAGACCTCGCACATAACATTGACGATCTATCATTTGATAAAGTACAAGTGTCTATTGATACTATGAGACGGAATCAAATATCGATTACAGAAGATCCACTTTCATTTCTACTTAAGCAAAACTTAATTAAAGAGAACAAAATAACCAACGCGGCTTATTTGCTTTTCAAAAAGAATGATTCTATCATCACAACTATCGAACTTGGACGATTTCAAAATGAGATTCTTATTAAGGATTCGGCACGTACAAAAAGCGATGTGCTCACCCAAATTGATCAAGTTTTAGATTTCGTAAGGAAACACATTAATAAACAAGTCATAATTACCGGCCAAGCTCAAAATATACAAAAATGGCAATATCCTTTGGATGCCATTCGTGAAATTGTGTTGAATATGATCATTCATAGAGATTATCGCTCATCGTCAGATTCTATCGTAAAAATTTTTGATGAAAAAATAGAATTCTATAATCCTGGACGCTTACCGGAGAATATAACGGTTGAGGATTTAATCTCAAATACGTATAGATCTACTCCCCGGAATAAACAAATTGCCGATTTTTGTAAAGATATGGGATTGATCGAGAAATATGGTTCAGGCATTGGGCGTATTTTAAATTCTTTTGATCAGGAAAAACTCCCAAAACCTAAATTTCAGAATATTTCAGAGGGCTTCATGGTGACTGTTTTTAGTGAGAAAATAGATAATAAGTTGGTTAATACGGAGACTACCCAAGAATCACTAACTTCTGGTGAATTTCGCATGACAGGTGGTCAGACAGGTGGTCAGACAGGTGGTCAGACAGGTGGTCAGACAGATTTAACTTCTTCTCAGGTTTCAGTCCTGAATATTATTAGATCGAATAATAAAGTCAGTCGGAATGAAATTGCAAAAATGCTAAAAATAAGTCCTTCGGCTGTACAAAAACACATTGCAAATCTGAAACTAAAAAATGCGATTGAAAGGATTGGTGGAGACTTCGGTGGTTACTGGATTGTAAAATATTAAGTCAAACAGCCATCGAAAAGAACATAGCCAAATTAAAAAATAAGGGACTTCTCACACGCATCGGCCCTGACAAAGGTGGACATTGGGAAATGAAATGCGAAGGTGGGAAAATGAGAAAGTGAGAAGGTGGATCGGGAACCCAATCCGTGCAATCCTTTTTTAAATCCGTGCAATCTTTCTCTAATCACAAATAGATCACAGATCTATCGTTAAGAGGTGCAGATTGCAAATCTGCACCAGCGGGTCGATTGAAAGGATAGGTGGAGACTTCGGTGGGTACTGGATTGTAAAATATTAAGTCAAACAGCCATCGAAAAGAACATAGCCAAATTAAAAAATAAGGGACTTCTCACAC
>Ga0209100_1002729_pt1 | contig 10647 bp, 14 predicted proteins | sample lystaG_FD_185480 | JGI IMG/M metagenome (GOLD analysis project Ga0209100, IMG submission 185480) | Glacier valley bacterial and archeal communities from Borup Fiord, Nunavut, Canada, to study Microbial Dark Matter (Phase II) -... | ecosystem: Environmental > Aquatic > Freshwater > Ice > Glacier ...
CTGCAACCCGTGCCGTTTGCCCACTTGGTGGAGGGCGGGCACGTGGTCGCCACGCCCGATGCCCTGGACTACGCGCGCACCGAGGACCTCGCGTTCTGGGCGTACAACACGCTGCTTGCGGGCGCCTATGCACGGCCCGACCGTCCACTCCAGGCGCCATACCAGCACGCCGACACCGAGCGTCGGCTGGCGGCGCTGGACCGCGTCGCGACCTCCGTGGGCGCCACGCGCAACCAGGTAGTGCTCGCGTGGCTGATGGGCGGCTCGCCCGTGGTGACGCCCATCGTGGGGGTCTCGTCGGTCGCGCAACTCGACCAGGTCATGGCCGCCCGCGACCTGACCCTGGACGCCGACGCCCTGGCCGTGCTGAACTCGGTGTCATGACGGTGACACAGGGAATCAGCATCGCTGTCGATACTGACCCCGACACCGACGATTTCGGTAAGTGGCCGGGGTTCTCCCAGTGGTTTACGCTCCAGCACTACGACAGGTTCGATGGCAAGTACGTACCGCCGATTTTGGTCGCGACAGTCGAGGTAGATATTCATGGTCAGTTCTGACGATGCAGGGACGCGCCGCACCCGCCGGATATGGATCGTCCCCGCCAGCGTCGCGGCGGTACTGCTTGGCGTTGCTGTCATCGTGGCCCTTGTGCTCGGTGTGTTCTGGTGGGGTATTTGGCAGTCTCAGGAACACGGTCGCGCACAGAATGTTGACGCGGTTGAGGAGACGTTCCGTGACAACCGCGCGGGTTTCGATGCCACAGCGTCCTACATCACCGAACTCGCGGAGTCTGAGCCTGACGCGATCCGGATTGGGTGGCCCCCGCATCGGATCTGCGTCATTGACGCGGCCCTAGAAAAGACATGCCGCGACGCGACAGAAGCGGAAGAAACACTGGAACAAGGAGTGCCGGGGGCAGCAATGATCGAGTGGCAAGCCAAGGACGACGGACGCGTCTTCTTCATGTTCAATCAGGAGGAGCCCCCCGCCAACAACCTCATGTTTGACCCGCAAGAGCGCGACGCCAAGGACTTCGCGAAGAAGCACGGATTCTCCTGGGAACGCGACCTGGGCGACGGCTGGAGCATCCCCGGCAGCATCCCCAACGACGACGACGCTGACGCGATGTGGGTAGTGCGCTGGGAGTAGTGCGGGCAGTCGTCAGCCAAAAACTCGACGAGATCATGGCCGCCCGCGACCTGACCCTCGACGCCGATGCCCTGGCCGTGCTGAACTCGGTGTCATGACGGTGACACAGGGAATCAGCATCGGCATGGCGGCGACCGCCACCGGGCTGAGCGAGGACACGCTGCGGTACTACGAGCGCGAGGGCCTGGTGGGGCCCATCGATCGCGACGCGTCCGGCCACCGGCGCTACGCCGACAACGACGTGGCGTGGATCGGCGTGGTGACGTGCCTGCGCGATGCGGGGCTGGGCATCGCAGACCTGCGCCGGTTTACAAGCCTGCTCCGGGCCGACGGTGAGGCTGGTGAGCGGACCGAGTTCCTGATGGGTCGGCGGGACGAGCTGGTCCGGCAGGCCGGTGCGTTGGCCGCTGCGGTGAAGGTGCTCGACGAGAAGATCGCGTACTACGGGAGCCGCTGAGAGCAGTCGCCTCTGTGCCCGTTGTCGTTCTTGCATGCGGCCGACGCTTGGGCTTGGTTTCGTGGCCGGGTCACCTTAGGCATGCGCGTGACGTCACCTACCATCGACATCTGCGATCAGCCCCTAAGGCTTGGGAACCCACACTGAACGCGTGACTTGGTGCAGGAGCGCCTCTGCCGCGACATACCCGACAGGGTCGCGAAGCCGTGCTTCGACTTCATTGCGATCAATAGTCGAGGAATCTGGTGGCGTGAGCACGATCAGTAACGCGGCCACTCGCAATAGGAGCGCGGCCTCCGACTTCGAAACAACAGTGCGATGGCCGTGTGCCAAGGCATTGCGAAGGGTCGCGATCGGATTTCGAAGCGTGCGAATCCAGTCCGGATCGAATCCGTTCGACTCAAGTTTCCCGATGTAGGTCTCCAGACTTGGAAAGCGGCCAGGGGAATTACCAGCCTCGACCCGGAACAACGACTCTCCTAGGTGCAGAAGGACTCCGCGGGCGCCTGCTTCGACCAGAGGGAAGGCTATACGTCCGGCGTCGGCTGATCGGCCCGCCCAATACGACAAGAAGCCCTCAGCAAGCGCAAACGCTTTTTCCAGGTCACATCCAAAGGTCAGCTGTAGATGTAAGGCCAAGGTCTTCGAGTCAACAACCTCGAACTCCTGAGCCATCGCGTCGAGGGCGTTTGCGAGAACAAGCCCCGAAAACCCGGCGATGAGCCTTTCATTGATCTCAAGTCGTTCCGAAATCGCTGAATCGAGGCCGGTCGTGGTTCGAATAGGCATTCCATCTGGGTCGAGCGAGACGCGCGTAACGAGGCTCACAATGGACCCTTGACTGAGCGCCTTGGCATGCTCGAGATTCGCCTCATACGAACCGGTCGGAGCAGGTCCGGCCAACCACACATCGAGTGCGCTGCACAGGTCATGCGCTTGTCGCAGCCGAGCGACTTCTTGATTCATGACCGAAATTGGAACCGCCTTGTCCCACTGATAGCTCTGTAGCCCGAGATCCGTGCCACGTAAATCTTGCATCCCACGGACAGCCTCATCTCGCTGCACGATCAGACCGTGGCGCTTTGCGTAGTCCGCTGCGGTGCTGAGCCAAGACTGTTTTGCAAACCCCTCTTCGGGAGCCGCTCGTCGGAGGTATGCGATCGCGACGGACTCGCGCGCCTCGGCCCGCTCCTCGGGACTATGAGCGAGCATTACACGCACATCGCAGACCGCTTCGATCATGGTCAGTGAGTCCGGGTGCAGCCTCTCGATCTCACTCAGCAAATCGTGAACCTCGGCTTGGGATGGGTTAACGAAATCTCCTACTCGTGGTGCTACACCAAGCGGCTCGACGTACCGAAACAGAACCCCGGGCAGGGCATCAGCTATTCGCGCGAGTTCACAAGACACCGTATGCAAATGCACCCGGACCTCCGCCTCGATTTCGAGCCGGAATTGGCGAGCGAGGCTCCAAGCCCTCCGTGCGCAGGACCCCCGATAGTAGGCTTCCAGAGCCTCCGATTTCGCGAGGCTAAAGTACGTCTCTGCGAGCGCCGACGCCCTTTCGCGACCGGACAGTTTTCCTGTCACAAGTGCCAAGTCACCCAAGTGCACCTTGGCCAGGTCGCTTGTCACGCGTTCAGCCAAGAGTGCCCAAGTTTCGAGTTCCTGATCAGGCACCACGTCAAGCGCTTGTGGCCACTCCCGCTCTGACGATGACAACCTCGGCCCGGGTGCGATCACTCCCGAGCGGTTTTCATCCTCCACGAAGTCATATGCGAAAGCGCGCTCGGCGAAGCGAATCCGCTCGGCCACTCCATCGTCGAGAGAGTCGGGTTTCGCCTCGGTGATTCTGTGTCCCACCTCCCAAGGACTGGTGGCTCCGCTCGCGCACGAGTCGATCAAGTCTGCGACAAACCCCGACCAGAGTTCATCAGATTCCTCTGTCGGGGACTCCCTGTCTCCTTGTGGACCTGACGCGTCCATTGTGACCCCCTTCGGTTACACCATTCATTGCGACCAGCGAAGTGGCGGCATACCAACTTCGTCCAGATCAACTATGCCTTGTTCCGGGGATCTGCATTCAGACTCATAGGCCCAGACCACGCCGCTCACCGGAACCACAGCGGTGCCGCCAATCCAGAGTTCGCCGTCGGCCTCGGTCATCTGGACTCGTCCGTCACGGCTCACCCTCGCACCTTGCCGCCCGACATACGGCGCCTCCACTCGGCCCGAGCCGATCAACCACTTCGCCACCGACGCATTGAGAATTCCCGTCACCGGGTCCTCCCAGAGCGGGCCGCCCGCGTCGTTAAAGAACGCGGGCACCTCGATCGCCGCGTCGGCGCTGTCGTTCTCAGGCCCCTCGAATACAGCCCCCACCCCGATGCTCTGCTCGCCCGCGCGGGGCGTGATGTCTGGCTCCAACACAAGCACAGCGTCGGCGTCGGCCACCGGGTCCGAGCGGATCAGCTGCGGGACCGCGAACGCGAGCGCCGTCTCGTCCCCGGTTTCGGTATCAAGACTGCGTGCCGGCACCAGGCCCACCCCGCGTTCCTGCACCACCCGGCCGGGCGTGCGCGGCACTCCCCCAACGTCCAACCACGCGCGCGCCGTGCCCAACGTGGGGTGGCCCGCGAACGGCAGCTCCGTGGCAAGTCCCCCGGCTAACCCCTCCGGGTCTCGTCCGCGAACTCGTCCAGCGCGGCGAGCACCTCGACCGCGTTCCACACCCTGTTGCGCTTGTTGGTGCTGCGCGGGACCAGCACTCCCGCGTCGGCGAGTGTGTCGATCGCCACGTGGGCCGTCGGCGCCGAAACCCCCAGCGCGCGCTGAACCACCTCGTACGTGACCACGGGGTGGGCGGGGAGCAACTCTGCGAGCCGCCAGGCCGACGCCCCCTTGCGCGCCCGCACGCGCTGGAGCCACTCGTCGGCGAGCGCCTGCAGGCGAACGTTGAGGTCGAGCGTGAGACGCGAAGCGAAGATGGCCGCCCCCGCGACGCGTTCGATGACGGGCTCGATGTCGCCCTCGCGATACGCGGTGAGCGCCACGAAGTACGCGCCGGTCTCGTGGAGCAACCCCGCGGAGACGGGAATGGTGGAGCCCCGCGTGAGCCCCGACTCGCGCAGCATCATGTGCAGCAGCGCGCGCCCGGTGCGGCCGTTGCCGTCGGTGAAGGGGTGGATGGTCTCGAGCTGGGCGTGCGCTGGTGCAGGCCTGGACCAGCCCCGACCTTGCTGTGATTGATGTGAGGTGAAGGTTCCCATTGCCACGCTTCTGTGCGTTTTGCTACCGTCCGAACCAGGGCACCGTCGCCCGGACGCTCGCCCGAATATCACCAATTGGGGGCTGTAATGAGTCGTCGGAGAAATGGGTTGTCAATTCTGGCCGGTGTGGCCGCAGTCGCATGTCTGACCGCAGCAAGTCCGGTGATGAGTAATGACGATGAGGGTGAAGTGCGTCCGCCCCTGGAGTTGGCGGGGCTCCCTCAATCGTCCGTAGACGAACTGCTCCGGTACGCCGAATCGGTGCCGCTCGAGAACATTCCCGGCGGTTCTTCGACAAACGTCCCGGATGACGTCCAGGAGCTCGCGAACTCGTTGTGGGAAGAACGCCCCACCGGATTTGGTGACGTCGAATGGGACGCCACAACAGGAACGGCGAGAGTTTGGTGGCACGGTGACATGCCAAAAGAAGTCCTCGCGTCTGTCAACGCCCTTTCGACCGAGGCTAACGTCGCCAGCATGACCTACTCTCGTGAGGAGCTTGAAGCCGCCGCCTCACGGTTGCTTGAGGACTCTGCTGGCGCGGTTGAGACCGTGGCCGCCAAGTTCGATGGGACGGGGCTTGAAGTCACGATTGCTGGCTCCGAGAGTTACCGGAAAGGCGGCGCTCCTTTAGACGCGATGACGACCTATCCGGTCGAGGTCGTTGTTGGCGGGGAAGTAACCTCAGCAGTCGACGACCGCAAATACACGCCTTACGCTCCGTACGCGGGGGGTGCCTCAATCATCAATGGAACCAGCACTGTCCGAGCGTGCACTTCAGGGTGGCCTGTACTTATTGATGTGCAGTCTTCGGCCTTGCCCAAGAGTTACGGCATGGCCTTTGCGTCCCACTGCATCGTGGACACGTCTTCGAGTATCTGGACTACTTGGCCGGACCCTGCGAACTCCTACGCACGGTACTACTTCGGCGGGGCTTCCCAGTCGACCTATCGTTCACAGTCTGCTGACGCCGTGATCTTGACCAACGATCCGACCAAATCGGGCATCGATGATCCAAACAAGCTCTACTTCCCCTACATCTATGTCGGGCCGCCATCCGGCGCCTCGCGGTACATCGTCACAGCGTCCGTAGCGCCTGTGATTGGGGCAAATTGGTGCCTTAGCGGGGCGCCTAGTGGCACGACCTGCAACAACACCATCAACAGCACCGGCATCTTCGCGGACTACGGAGCCGCCTACCCCACAGCCGGGCCGCTCGTTAGGACGGTTTCGAGCGACGGGTCAGCCAATGTGGGCCAGGGGGACAGTGGCGGACCGGCTCACCGGATCAATTCGAACGGGGACCCGTTCGCGCAGGTGGCAGGCATCATCTCCGGAATGCAAAATGGCCAACCCAATATCTGCTACTTGGGTAACGACGGTCGCCTGTGTAGCGACACCGCACTGCTGTCACCCTACGCACTCGTGCAGAACAACATAGGCATACGTGCGATGACCGCGTACAACTACAACGAGTAGTCACCTCGTCTCGCGCGGCAGGTTTGACCGGACCTGCCGCGCGGCGGGATTCCTCCCGGTTCGTCGCGTTGTCGCGCCAACCGGCGACCACGACATGCCGACTTCTGAGAGTCCTTGCGGGTGAGGTGGCTTTGTCGCGGTCTAGGTTCACGAGACAGACCAACTAGCCGCAGTTTGGCATCACGTACTCCACTCGCACTGCCCCGTCTCCATCTAGTTCGGTGCGCTCAACCGAGCATTTCGACGTATCCGAAGCCCCCGCATGGAGAACTGCCGCTGTTCCACCACATGCGATGAGGGCCACAGCGATCACAACGGTAAGGAGACTCCTCCGTGACAACTCGTCAACCTCCTCGGATCTACACGCCACCACTAACTACTCGCATGATACCGAGTGGGTCGCCCATGCCGCGCGAGCACTCGCGCATCGAGATCCCGTGGCGCGACTCGTTCCTGCTTGAGGGGCCGTTGTCAGCGCTCGCGCAGTGGTACGACGATCTGGGTCTTGATGCGTATGACCATCCGTCCTTCATCTGGCCAGCGGATCACACGTGGTGCATTGCCGCAGACGTGGATCCCCACTGGGCGGGTATTGGCGCCAGCGCCGCCGCAATTGAGAGCCTTCTCCAGGTCCCCGGGCTCGACTGTGTGGCCTCCGACCCCGACGCGCCGGTCGCTCAGTACGGCTAGACCTCGACTGCAGTGCCCTGTTGCGCTACGGGTGCCTAGCGGCGGTGAGCCACTCGCGCCCGTTCCAGGCCACGTGCGCCGCACCCACAGGATCGAGAGCCAGATCGGGGTCGTCGGACTGAATCAGGAAGAGAACCCTACGCCCAAAACTCATCGCGACCCGTGCCTGCCCGGTGACAATTTCGAGGACCGTGTGGGCTGTCGCGCGGTCGTGTTGCACGAACTTGTCGAAGCCCGTCAGCACAAGCACTAGTCCAGTCGCTGACGGAGAGCTCCCGTACTCACCGAGCGCGACATCGCGCATGCAGTCATTCAGAGCGTCGAGATTCCGTCCGTAGTACGAAGGGAAGCTCAGTGCCCGCGACACGTCGTCATGCATTCGATTTAGGTCACTCCAACCAGACACCGGAAGTGTCACCACGTCTTAGCCGTGGGCGCTCAGCCACTCGGTTGACTCCCGCAAGACCTCGAGGCTCCAGAACAGCACGGGGCCGCCCGAGAGTCGGTAGTCGAGCGGATGGGTCGTGAGCGCTTCCAGGTCATATGCCGCCATACGTCTCATTATGGCGACTGCCTGGCCCCGACCGCCGAAACCCACGACATGAGCGCCTGCCGCAGTGCCGCTCGATCTCTTAGCCCCCACGACCTGAGAGACTGACAGTCATGACCACCATTCACGACCCCGCCTCACGCGGCTTCGCCTCCGACAACTACTCCGGCATCCACCCCGAGGTACTCGCCGCCATCGTCGCTGCTAATGGCGGCCACCAGAGCGCGTATGGCGGAGACGCCTACACCGCGCGCCTGCAGGAGGTGATGGCCCAGCACTTTGGCGAGGGCGTCGAGGTGTTCCCGATGTTCAACGGCACGGGCGCCAACGTCGTGGGCCTGCAATCCATGGTGCCCCGCTGGGGCGCCGTAATCACGGCCACCACCGCGCACATCAACGCCGACGAGGGCGGCGCCCCCGAGCGGGTGGGCGGCCTCAAGCTGCTCACCGTCCCCACGGATGACGGCAAGCTCACCCCCGAACTCATCGACCGCGAGGCGTGGGGCTGGGGCAATGAGCATCGGGCGCAGCCGCTGGTGGTGTCGATCACGCAATCGACCGAGCTCGGCACCGTCTATACCGTCGACGAGATCGCGGCGATCGCCGATCACGCCCACGGCCTGGGGATGCGCCTCCACCTGGACGGCGCACGCATCTCCAACGCCGCGGCATCGCTGGGCGTGCCGCTTCGCGCCTTCACACGCGACGCCGGCGTGGATGTGCTGAGCTATGGCGGCACCAAGAACGGGGCGATGTTGGGCGAGGCCATCGTGGTGCTCAACCCCGAGGCCTCGGAAGGCCTGCAGTACCTGCGCATGATGGACATGCAACTGGCGTCCAAGATGCGCTTCGCCTCCGCCCAACTGCTCGCCCTGCTCGAGGGCGACCTGTGGCTGCGCAACGCCACGCACTCCAACGCCATGGCCCAACGCCTGCGCGCCGGCATCGAGAAGGGGCTCGCCGACGGCTCCATCACGGGCGTGACCCTCACGCAGCCGACGCAGGCCAACGGCGTCTTCGCCACCCTGCCCGACGGCGTGGCGGACCGTCTACGCGCCGAGTTCGCGTTCTACGACTGGGACGCCGCCAACAACGAGGTGCGCTGGATGTGCAGCTTCGACACCTCAGAGGGCGACATCGACTCATTCGTCGCCGCAATAGCGCGCGAGATGTCGGCCAGCTGATCCGGCAGCTGCATGACGATACCTGCACATTCCGTGATATGAGTTCGTGATCATGCCCTCCCCAAATATAATCACTCTTGCTCATTCGCAATTGTGAGCGTAACGTCATATCCATGAGCGCTCAGGTACGTCTTCGTCGCACCATGGACGTCAGTCAGGTGGTCGCCGCGTCACGCCGCGCCGCCGGCCTCACCCAGGCCCAACTGGCCTCACGCGCACGAGTGTCCACGCGATGGCTCTCCATGTTCGAGAACGGCAAGACCCCAGGCGCCGAGATCGGCAAGGTGCTCGGAGTGCTCGCCACGCTCGGGGTTGACCTCGTGGCGACGGTCGACCTGGACCCCAAGGACTGACATGGCGGCCTCGCTCTTTGTGTTCCTGCACGGCCGTCGCATCGGAACCCTGCAGCGCAAGGCGGCGAACGGCGTCGAGTTTCGCTATGACCACGACGTCCCGCTGGACGTCTCGCTCTCGCTGTCAATGCCGTCGGCGCCCCGCAAGCGCTACTCGGCCGACAAGGCGTCCCCGTTCTTCAACGGCCTCCTGCCAGACGGTCCCGATGCTCGCCTCCGCATGGCGCGATCCTTCAGCAGCCTCGACACCTCCACCTACGCGCTACTCGACAAGGGTGGTCTCGACTGCGCGGGAGCCGTACAGATCTACTGCGAGGACACGTTGCCGGAGAGTGCCGGCAACCTGGTGCCCGTCTCCGATGCGCACATCGGCGCCCGCCTGCGCTCGATGCTTGGCGACGAGTCCGGGCCAACCCAGCCCCTCGAGTACGAGGAGCATTGGTCCGTCAGCGGCGCACAACACAAAATGGCGTTGCGTTGCGAATCCGGCGCGTGGCATGTGGCGACCGGAGCGGAGCCCCACACTCACATCATCAAGCCGGGCATCGGCGCATTCACAGGCGTGAGCGCCGGAGATCAGGCCCTGGTCGAACACGTCACGATGTCCGCAGCGAGGGCCCTGGGAGTAGACGCGGCACCCACGGATTACTACGAGTTCGACGGCGTCCCCGCGATCATCGTGGAGCGTTTCGATCGCTACCGCGACAACGCGGGCATCCTGCGACGCATCCACCAAGAGGACATGTGCCAGGCCCTCGGAGTCGACTCGACCGCCAAGTATGAGACGGACGGCGGCCCCGGCCTCGCCGCAGTCGCTGGCGTACTGTGGTCGGCCGTCGCGGTGCCAGCCGACGCCGAGGCTGATGTCGCGCGCTTTGCCATCATGGTCGCCTTCAACTACCTCAGCGAGAGTTCAGACGCGCACGCGAAAAATTACTCCCTCATGTACGACGAACGCGCCGACGTCTCCCTCGCACCCATGTATGACGCCGCCTCCGGGGCGATCGCGTCGCGTCCCGATGGTTCACGACGGTTCCCCCGCGCCGCCATGTCAATCGGTGCCCAGAGAGAGTTCGCCCGCGCGACCGGGAGCGACTGGATGGCGACCTTGCGCGGCGCGGGCCTGGCCCTGGATGGCGGCATCGGCGAGGTCATGAGCGATCTCGTGGCGAATATGCCGGACGCGTTCGCCGACGCGATCCGCCACAGCGGAGCCTCATCGACGGCTCAACAGCGACTCCTCGGCTCAGGCATGATCGAGCGGATCGCTCAGTCTTGCGGCGTCGCGCGCGAGGCACTCGGAGAAGCGGGCCTGGCGGGTGGCGATCTCTCCGGACCCGGCATCGGCCACGAGGCTCGCTGCGGCGCGTGGATGCCCGACACGCAGCGCCGATGCACCCTGCCGCGCGGACACGACGGGTGGCCCTTGACCGGGCACGGGAGCAGCACGTCGTCCTGAGTCGTGGGCCCACAACTACACGGCCGCGTTCCCCGTCACCGTCACCACAGCTCG
>Ga0209100_1002730_pt1 | contig 10646 bp, 6 predicted proteins | sample lystaG_FD_185480 | JGI IMG/M metagenome (GOLD analysis project Ga0209100, IMG submission 185480) | Glacier valley bacterial and archeal communities from Borup Fiord, Nunavut, Canada, to study Microbial Dark Matter (Phase II) -... | ecosystem: Environmental > Aquatic > Freshwater > Ice > Glacier ...
AAGGAGTACATCAGCCAGCTTTGCCGGGTCAGCGCCCGTACTTGCCGCCAGTGACAACGAAGCCGCGATGCTCTGTAAATTTTGCGCGTTCAATTCAGCCTGCCGCTGCTGCATTTCGCGTTGCATCTCAGCGGTTCGGCGCTGATTTTCCAACTCGCTTTTGAGAATTTCAATTTGATGTTCGGCAGCATAAGCCGCAACCTGATTTTTTCCTTGCAATGCGATAAGCGGCTGCATGAGTTCAGCTTCGCGCTGCTTGCGCCCAATCTCTATCAGCCGCTCGTCGCCGCTCGGCAATGCTTTGAGTACCTCAACAATTGAAAATCCTTCGCGAATGCTGGGCGCGACGTTCAATTGATCCGCTAACCTCGAGCGTAACGTGCCGTCATCATGCAGCAAGTCGAGCAACGTCTGGCTGCGGATGTATTCCGCAACCGCGCCTATCACCCGCTGGCGGATAGTTTCAATAGGTTTTTCCAACGAGGCTACCGCCAAAGGATCGCGCACGGCATAACTAAGCGATACCGTCAATGACAATTCGAGTTGATCTTTGGTCAGTGCTCTGGCGCACAAGTCAAGCAAAGGCGCAGGGCGCAGCAGAACACGTCGCCCAACCATACGGCGGCGTAGCAATCCTGCCAAGCTGAACATTGGGTCAGAGCGACGTATAACCTTACCGTCAACAATCAACGCTTCCGCCCCCTCTTCAACGTACTGCCAAGAAAATAGGCCGAAAAATTCAGTTGGTAGCTCGAACAATGGTGATGCCAGACCATTTCCGCCTGGTAGTTTGACGGCATCATAAATCGATGCCAGGCTAATTTGTTGGGCTAATTTCATGAGTTGTTTCATCCTTTCAAGCGCTTGCGCGCGTCCAATTTCGATAATGGGCGCTTTGACGGCTGCCCAGCGAATGTGCCGTTTATGTTGAATTGACCGACTTACCGTGATAATGCCGAGCAGCAGTGCGGACGTCAGGCCAACCAAACTGTATTCGGCAACCGACAGACTTTGCACCACGGCACGAATGACGGTAAAAGGAGGTTTGGGGTGCGCGGCTGTGAGTGGCGGTATCCCAATGACGACACACAATCCAATGATCCAGAAGGCACGGATGAGCGCACGGCGATAGCGAGGCGGAAAATGCATGGGGTTAACCCTCAGCTTTCTGCTTGGCGAACGGTATAGAACCTATGAAACGATAAGATCACGAATTATTCAAGCCGAAGCGATTCGGGGGTTTACCCGAAATGAGTCGGGTACGCAAAACGAGAAAGTACGTGTAAACTTTTGATGTTGATTGGTCTTGTGCAGTCTGCTCAAGCAAGCTCGTCAAAAGGTTGACAAGCTCGACACATTTGGTTCTAATAACGTTAAGATTTGGTATTAATTTACTTTAGGCGTGAAGTTTTAAGGGAAATCCGTATGATGGTTGTTACGGTTAGTTCTTTAGGCATCTAAATACAGCATTGGACGAAAACCGCTACCCATTAAAGCGGCTGTGCAATCGCCTAAAATTTACAAAAGCAGATGCAGGCTACCATATCTGCAATCAATGATTTGATGACTAACATGTTGGGTATATAAAAAGGTTTTATGATGGTAGAACAAGATCAAACGTTTCGGCTGCTTGCGGTCGATACTGCCGGAATTCAAAGCTACATTTTCAACAGTAATCGCTTACGAGAAAATATTGGTGCATCGTATTTAATTAAACTCGCAACCGAAGAATGGGTGCTTGAAACGCTGAATCTAACAGCCAAGCCGCACAACTGGCACGATGTTAATGCGGCGCAGCCATTTAACGATCAGCAAATCGAAAACGGTGCTTTGAACGCTGAAGTGATTTATGCAGGCGGCGGCAACGTCGTGATTTTGTTCAAGACAAAAGACTACGCAGTAGAATTTACCCATGCACTTTCGCGTCAAGCGTTATGTGAAGCGCCAGGATTGCAGCTTGATATATACGCCGAAGATTTCATCTGGAGCACGCATAAAAGAGGATTGAATGAAGCGATCAAAACGCTTCTCAGTAATATGAAAAAAGCGCGTGGCGTTAGACCTACCAGTGCTCCATTGGGTGGGCTTGGTGTGACGGTCATGTGTCAATCGACTGCGTTACCCGCCGTAACTACTCGGCATGAACAGGGCAAAGATTTTGACATTTTGCGTTATGTGTCGGCGGAAGTGGCCGCCAAATGGGATGCAGCAGATGAAACGGTCAAATGGCTTAATGCTGCTTTGTTGAAGAATAAATCATACAGCTTTCCGCTCGATCTCGATCAACTGGGGCGCACGAAAGGGGAACAAAGTTATATCGCGGTTGTCCACATCGACGGCAACGGCATGGGTGAATTGATCCGACAGATTGGCATCAACAATCCTGCGAACCGCGATTACATCAACCAAATGCGCGCATTTTCGCAGGATGTGAAGCACATCGCAACTGAAGCGATGCGCGCTGCACTTGACTTGATCATTACAAAAAGTGTTGAAAACAAGTGTATTCCTGGTGTCGGCAACATCGCCGATCTTGAATTTGACTGGGATACCAATGCACGCCAACTCATCTTACCGATCCGTCCGCTGGTGTTTGGCGGTGATGATACGACATTTGTGTGTGATGGACGTATTGGGCTATCGCTAGCTGTCGCCTATCTTAACGCCTTTGAGACCGAGGCGCGCAAAGCAAACCGTAAACTGACTGCATGTGCAGGAGTCGCGATTGTCAAATCGCACTATCCATTCGCGCGCGCATACGATTTGGCCGAAGAACTATGTGGTGAAGCGAAAGAATATCGTCACAAACAAGCGATCAGCGGTAGTGCGCTTGACTGGTATTTCACAACAGGTGGTCTATACGATGAACTTGAAAATATGCGCAAACGTGAATATTACGTTTCCGAGGGCAACTTGAGCCTTCGGCCAATCAGCTTGCATAAACACGAGTCGGGTGGATCAGGCAGAAATTGGGAAGACATCAACTCGGTGACACGCGAATTTCAAACGAAGTGGAGCGGAATGCGCAACAAAGCCAAAATGTTGCGTGATGCACTTCGAGCTGGACCAGAAGCCGTCAAACAGTTCAGGCTGGTTTACGAACAAACAAGCGATTTGCCGCCTTTGCCTGGATTCAATGAAACAGGATGGCACGATAAGCGTTGCGGCTATTTCGATGCGCTTGAACTCGCTGATATCCATATCGTGTTGGAGCAAACATCGTGATACCCGAACGCAAACTGACCGTTGAATTACTGAGCGATACGACGTTTGGACGTGGTGACGGCGTTGCAGGCTTGGTCGATGATGAAATCGAACACGATACCATGACTGGACTGCCGATTATTCGAGGCCGCACACTTAAGGGACTACTGGTCGAAGAATGTGCGAATATCCTCTTCAGTCTCGCACCAAATGATCAAACATGGCACGCGGTCGCACAATGGCTGTTTGGTACACCCGGCAGCAGTGCAGAAGTTCAAGGCCATTTGCGGGTAGGACAGGCCGAATTGCACGAGGAGTTGCAAGCGGCAGTTGCGGCGGGCAGGTACACATCGGCGCAAATTTTAGAGTCATTGACGACCATTCGGCGGCAAACGGCTGTAGACGAAGCTACCGGTGTACCCGCCAGCGGCTCATTGCGGTCAGCCCGGGTTGCTCTGCGTGGCTTAGTATTCAGCGCTCCGTTAAGGTTTACGAGATTGCCAACCAATGAGCACATTGCTTTGTTGTGTGCATGTGCGGCGGCAGTACGGCGTGGTGGCTCTGGACGTAACCGGGGACGCGGACGGCTTAAAGTGGCTATCACTGCATCCCCTCCAGATGCGGCTGTATTCAATATGGACGAGTGGCTGGAATTTTTTGCGACTAAGGTGGAACCAATATTGTGAAAACGTTAACTTACTACGTTGAGCTTCAGGAACCAACCCTTGTCACTTCGTTAAACGGAGACCCAAACAGTGCCGTGGCGCACGATTATCTGCCTGGAAGTGTGCTGCGCGGTGCAATCATCGGGTTGTATCTACAAAGCAAGCCGGACGGTAGCGAGGCACATAACGATCTAGCAGGTACTTCCGAGGGTCGGCGCCTGTTCTTCGACGGCAAAACTCGCTTTTTGAATGGTTATTTAGTCATACAAAATAGTCGGTCACTGCCAACCCCGCGCTCTTGGCAATCCGAAAAATATCCATCAAAAAACACAGAAAGCGTGGTCAATGATAGGGCACTTGAGGCGCAACCCCGCGATACTGAAGATACTGAGGATAAAAGCGCAAAGCCTGAACCCAAAACAAAACCTCAAAGCGATCGTTTCTGTGTTATTGAAAATAATGGCAATGTGACTATCAACAAACCGCAGCACACGCTCAATGTGCATACACAGCGTGATCGCAAAGCAGGCCGAGCGCTTGGCGCAGATAGCGGAACAGTGTACCGCTACGATGCACTTGCGGCACGGCAAACATTTAGTGCCGCGATTATCTGTGCTGATGATGACGTCAAGTTACTCCAAGAGCTGCTCGTTATGCAGCCGTTCGTTATTCTAGGGGGGGCGCGCAGTGCGGGGTACGGGCGGGCGCAATTTACGAATGTACAGTTACACAATCAGTGGATTGAAGCAGCCACTGCACCGTTCACTGCGCGTAACATCACAGTAACCTTGGTCAGCGACACCATTGTGTACAACGAACACGGACAGGCGTCAACTAGTACCGGCACGTTTATTGCTGCGCTTGAAGCTGCACTCGATGTAAGTGGCATTACCCCTGGCCGTGTGTTCAAAAGCGATGGACTCGTTGGCGGTTTTAACCGAACCTGGGGATTGCCCTTGCCGCAAATGCTAATGCTTAAAATGGGCAGCGTGTTTGAACTTGTGCTACCCATCACTATGACAAACACGCAGTTTCACGATTTGGCACAAAACGGTTTAGGAGAACGGCGAGCTGAAGGGTTTGGACGGCTTGCCATTAATTGGCAGCGTCATTTGACGTTGAAATTGATCAAACCAGATGCGCGGTCAAGTGGGCAAAGCAAGTCAAGTACAAACGGAGCACAGCAATTGCTGGCTAATGCGACGTCCGACCCACAAGTGGCTCGTGTATGGTCGTTTATGCAACAACGTATCGACCGTGCTTCAATTGATCGGCAGCAACTTGCGGCAGCGAACAATTTGATATTTGCCAAGCTGCCACCAACGAGTCAATTGAATCGGCTTCGTCAACGAGTCGTCAGGGAATTGCTGCGAGTCGAGCCAAGTACCAAATGCATCGCCGATTTTTTTGCTGAAATCGGCGAACGCAAAGCAAAAAAGCATTACGACGATGCACGGGTTAGAGATCGATCTTCGACGGTCTGGCTGTCTTTGACAACCTGGCTGCAAAACCAAAATTCAGGCGATGCATACACCGATTTGCGACTGATCGATGCGACTTTGGCTCAGGCCGCGAAACTTGTGCGTATCGACCCACATTTCAATGAAAGGTCATCATGAGTCATGCACTGTGGCACGACGACAATTCACGACAAATCACGCGGCGTATTGTGATCGAAGGCGATTTACAATTGCTGACGCCTGCCCATTTCGGCAGTGGCGACGAGGCCGGGTCATTTGTACCGCTTATCATCGATCAAAGTATGAGGGCTAACCACAAACCACAGCCGATGCTGAGCGGTGCATCGATAGCAGGCGCACTGCGCAGCTATGTATGGACGAGACGTCACAATTACGGCACTGCACAAGATTTACAGACACCCGATTTGGTAGTCGCAAAATTATTTGGCGGCGTTCGGCAAGATGATAACGGCTTGCAAAGTGCGCTCATCGTTGATGATGCGTACAGTGAGAACGCAGCCATTGAACTGCGTGATGGGGTCAAGATCAACGCAGTATCGCGCACAGCAGCGAGCGGCGAGCAAGGCGGGCTATACGCCTTTGCAGTTTGGTCGGCAGGTGCGGTGTTTCGGCTGCACTTCGAGTTGATTATTTGCAAAGATGACGATTCCATTGCCATGCGTGCGCTGCTTGCGGAAGCTCTGGACGGCTTCAACGACTCGAAGGTGCCCATTACGCTGGGTGCACGTAAACGGCGCGGCTATGGTCGTGTACAAGCCGGTAATTGGCGCGTTCAGGAATTTGATTTAACGGCGCGGAATGGCTTGCGTGAATGGCTTATGTACACCGGCGACCGCTCGCAACATCCCCCATTCGACAATATCGTTGCCGCACTTCATACTCAGCAAGAAATGTGTGACGCACGGGACGTGTTTACTCTGACCGGACGGTTTGCGCTCACATCCTCAATTCTGATCCGTTCAGTAAGTGACAGCGCAGATACGGAACATTTGCGGTCGAATAATCAACCTGTTGTCAGCGGCACCAGTTTAGCCGGAGCAATTCGCGCCCGCGCGTTGAAAATCGCCCATACGCTGAACATTGTAGGTGCGCAAACAAAATTGATCGACTCAATGTTCGGGGCATTTGGCGGCGATCCAGACTATGCAGTTTCAGAGAACAAGCCGACCGCTTACACAGCCAGCCGTGTTACGATTGAAGAACACGCTATCGCGGGTGGTGAAATCGCACGATGGGTGCAAAACCGGGTGAGTATCGACCGCTTTACCGGGGGTGCACTCGATACAGCGTTGTTCGATGAGCAACCACATTTCGGTGGTGAAATCACGTTACGGTTGACCTTGCGTAACCCACAAGATCATGAAATTGGCTTGCTGCTGCTGGTACTGAAAGATTTATGGACCGGCGATTTGCCGTTAGGCGGTGAAAGCAGCGTCGGTCGTGGACGGCTGCGTGGTATTTTGGCGACGCTCACTCATGGTAAACGAAGTTGGGAACTCCGCCAACAGGAAGATCAGCTACAAATTACAGAAACGGACGGCAGCCTGAACGATTTCGTCAGCGCACTTATTCAACAACCCAGGGATGAGTCGCAATGAAGCAGAATACACGCCGTATTCAAACTACCGAGAGCTTGTGTGAGATGATCACGGAAAACATACACGCACTTTTCGAGCAAGCACCGCAGACTTTCAGTGGAGGTGCATTAGTTCATGCTGATGACGGTATCCTATGGGGTTTGGTTCAAAACGGACAATATTTGTGGCCATCGCAGAGTACCGTACAGTTTCGGCGCGAAACGTTACAAACGATGCGTCTTTTCAACACTAACTGCGAGCTGTACCTATGGCGGATTGGAAACGGTGAATTCCGATTGCGATCCATTATCGATGATCAACCTGATGAGCAACCCATCGATTATTTCGATGAAGACCAGATTTTGTGGGGTACTCATCCTGACGCGCTTGACCAAACGTTTACGCGTATGGCGGACGGCGCTGAAGGCTTGCAGCACATCGTACCCATTCCCGTCAAACAGCGGAAAAATGGTGAAAGACCTTTGCGTTTGACCGTTCGGCATTATCTGCACTCCGACGCCAACGGGCTAACGCGCATTGCATATAGTCGTTTAGTAAATCTATTTGAAAAGGAACTGAACAATGGCAGAAGCTGAGCCACGCCGTGACGCACATGCGCCCTACAACTTTATTCCCTTGCCAGAAACCGTTGTAGCAGCTCAAACGCCACTACCAAGCCATGATCGATACGACACGTCACGCTTTACGGGTCGTTTCGAGGTCACGCTAACGACTGAAACACCGCTGTTTGTGCGCGGCATGTTGACACCTGATGAAGTGGAAATTCTAATTGAGCATGAAAAATCGGTTTCCATGAGCAACCGACAGACGTCAGAAAATAAAAAGAGACATCCATTAGAAACTAAACCGGACTTTTTCCAACTTTCGGAGTGCAGGCCAATTATCCCCGGCAGCAGTTTACGGGGAATGCTGCGTAGCTTGATAGAAATGATCACCTTTAGCAAGATACAGCCAGTTAGTGATAAACAACTGCTTTATCGGGCTGTAGGCGATACTACGTCCTATGGGCGAAGCTACCGAGAGCAAATGCTCGGGACAGATAAAGGCGCTGGACGATTATCGCAATTCGACTATCCAGCGCCACAGTTGCGAGCGGGTTACCTCAGAAAAACCAACTTCGGATACTCGATTCAACCTGCTAAACAAATTGACAATGAGTACTTTGTTTTTGTGTCGATACAAGATATTCAAGGTCAACATATTCGCCTTCAAAATCAAACTACGCAAAAGGTGTGGGTACGGCCAGTTAAATCACGCACTCATCATAAAACATCAAACCTTAACAAAGATGTATACATCGATTTGCCAATTTCCACAGGAATAAAATTAGCACCTGGGCCGGGCTATGAGGCTGCAACTCTTGTCGTCTCCGGGCAAATGAATAATCGCAAATGGCATCAAGCCATTTTTGAACCGGATCCACATGCTAACTTAATTGAAATTGATAAAGTGATTTGGGACATTTATGCGGAAGATCGTGATCTGAAACGGGGTATTAACGCTCGCCGTTTACAAAGTGGTAGTGCCCTTTTCTATTTGGTTGATAGTGATGAAAAGCTTGTATTTTTTGGTCCAAGTATGATGTTTCGTTTGCCACACAGCAAACGAATTACGAGTTTCATTCCGGTGAGCCAATTATCTCTCGATATAGCCGAAAACCTTTTTGGATGGGTTTCACGCGATGCGGCTAAAACTGGCCGAAAACCTGTTGCTGGCCGTGTTTTTGTTACAGACGCCGTTGTATCAAATGATCAATCAGATTTTTTCATGGAAGAGATCGCGCCTAAAATACTTGGCACGCCGAAGCCTACCACATTTCAGCACTATATTAGACAGCCATTTGGTAAACACACTGAAAAGCGTGACTTGAACCATTTTGGCAGTGAAAATGTTCAAATTCGTGGTCATAAACTTTACTGGCGACAAAATAATATCAGGCTAGAAGACATTGCCGAATCCGATCAACAAACAACGCTGCGAAATATAATCAATGGCACAGATACACAACATACCCGTATTTGCCCGGTGAAACCCGGCATTGCATTTACATTTCAAGTCCACTTTGAGAATTTGTCGGCGGAAGAACTAGGCGCCCTAGCTTGGGCACTCATGCTTCCTGGTAATGAGCGTCATCGCCATCAGATGGGTATGGGTAAGCCCTATGGAATGGGTGTAATACACTGTCACCCTGTGACATTGTTGCTCAGTAATCGATTGGAGCGGTATCTTACACTGCTTGAGCCTCAACAATGGTATGAAGCCGAGAATCAGGCTTCGGTAGAGCCTTTTATTGAAGCTTTTGAAGCTTATATAAGCGATGCCTTACCGCAAAGCGGCACATTTCGCGACCAACCGCGCATTCGCGAGGTGTTTACAATGCTCGAACTGCACGAGCCGCGAGGTGATACATTCAAGTACATGACGATAGAGCCAAATCAATACAAAGAACGACTGGTATTGCCATACCCATCCGAAGTATTCAAAAGCGCTAATCCAAGCGACTCCAAGCTTGGGACTGCGCATCCTCAAGCACAACAGGCTGAATACAAGCCGCCAAAATCTAGCCGTCAACAATTGGCTACAAGAGGTCCGCAAGTTGGTGACAACATTCGAGGTAAAGTGTTAGACAACGAGGGCGATCTGCTCTTTACCCCGGAGGAATACCCACAATGCGAAGCGGTCATTCCAAAAGAAAAAATCAACAAAAAACGTAAAGTGGACGAAGTTGTCAAAGCAATCATTGTGGAAGTGCATTTCGAAAGCGAGCCAATCCTCTTAATTTGTGAGCAAATCATCCCAGAACAACACAAGCCGTAACATTCGCAAAAGAGCAATTCTCACAGTTAAGAGGCAAGCATAGTTAGTTGTCTATTCGGTACAACTCGTAGAGCGCGAAAACTCATCTTGCCAGAATGGCGCGATTTGTGTCGCGAGCACGAAGACGAGTTTGTAGAAAGACAACACGCTATCTAATTCAGGGTACGAGACCATCCCATGCGGTTAAGCCTATGGGGAACATGTCGATTGGCTTGTCCCGCCGAAGGGCTGAGCCAACAGCGTCGAGCCAAAAACGGTTATGAGAAGTGTGCTAAATCTATGTCTGGGGTGGAACGAGTACCGGTTTGTCAGGTAGCCCGATAATATTTGTGGAGAATTCGGTCCAAGAGGTCACGTCACTCAACGACGCCATTGGGCAGGCTGATTCATGCGGAATCGGTGTTTGCTGGGCTAATCCCCAATGGGAATGCTGGGTGTTGTAGTGATTCATATAGGCGCTGAGCACCTGCCACAAATGAGCCTGATTGCGGATAAGCAAACGATTCAGACATTCTTCTCGCACAGACCGCATTAACGTTCGGCAAAGGCATTAATATTGGGTACCCAATAGGGCATGTGCAAGACCGCAATGTGTTTGGCAGTAAATGCTGCTTGAACTCCACCGATACGATCACCAAATCGAATCTATTCGCAAATTTTGCCACCCTACAGATTGAAATGTGCGAGTTTTGTGGACGAAGTTGGGCAATCCACTGGTACAAGATTGCCATTTGGGTGGGCAAAATCTTGACAGTGCTCGCCAAACTTTGCAGCCAACGCCCTAGTACTACAACCGCACTTTCACTAAATTAGCCTAAATTCGGCCATTTTGCAAGTTCCATATCAAACGAAAAATAGCGTCACGATGCAGTTTCAAAAGC
>Ga0209100_1002734_pt1 | contig 10636 bp, 10 predicted proteins | sample lystaG_FD_185480 | JGI IMG/M metagenome (GOLD analysis project Ga0209100, IMG submission 185480) | Glacier valley bacterial and archeal communities from Borup Fiord, Nunavut, Canada, to study Microbial Dark Matter (Phase II) -... | ecosystem: Environmental > Aquatic > Freshwater > Ice > Glacier ...
AGGTGAAGCTATGACCGCCCCAAAGCACCTGTTCATCTTGTCAGACGGTACAGGACTCAGTGCCGAGACCGCAGCCAGGGCGGCGCTGGCCCAGTTTCCGCTCGAGCCGACCAAGGTCGTTTTTCATCGTTACGCGGCCCTGGATTTCCCGGTGCTGCGCGAAGCCGTGCTCAAAGCGGCAGCGCTGGGTGGGGTGGTGGTGCATACTTTGGGCGAACGGCGGCTGGCTCACGAACTCGAGACCCGCTGCCGCGCCCTGGGGTTGCCCTGCCTGGATGTGTTGGGCGGGGTGGTGGACCTGCTTGCCCACGCCTGGAGTCTCGAGGCCCGCGAGACCCCCAGAGAACATCACCGCTTAGACGCGCATTACTTTCGCCGGGTCGAGGCTATGGAGTTCGCGGTCAGCTTTGACGATGGACGCCTGCCAGAGCGTATGGTGGAAGCTGACCTGGTGCTCGTTGGGGTCTCGCGGGCCAGCAAAACACCGCTGAGCATCTATCTGGCCGGACGCGGCTACAAGGTGGCTAACCTGCCGCTGGTTCCCGGCATCGAGCCGCCCGCACAGCTCTGGAACCTGCCTCGAGCGCGGGTGTTCGGATTGCGAATCGACGCGCTGGTTCTGCTCGAGATTCGCCGCAACCGCCTGCGACACCTGGGGGCCGGAACCGGGGAATACGCCCACCCGCGCAACATTCAGAAGGAACTCGAGTACGCTGAAACCATCTTCTTGCGCGGGCGCTTCGCGGTGCTCGAGGTGACGGGGCGGGCGGTGGAAGAAACGGCGGCGGACATCGAACGTCGGCTCGAGCGAATCGTTCCTTTTGAACCGGAGTAGGTCGTTCATTCGGCCTGAAGAGACCCCCCTTCTCTCGAGCGCTGTCTTGAGATAAACGGCACCTATCGGGCCATCTCGCTCCGCTGTCGAGAATGTCCCGTGCTGTCTTAGTCTAAGCGGCACCTATCGGGCCAGACCGCTTCGCAACACTTCGTGAACCTACAAAGCAGGGGGAAACTCAAGACCGCCCTACTCGAGCTTTTCAAGTACCCACCTGTAAAACAGGGGGGTCTTGCGTGACTACGCAAGGGGGGGTCGTTTCAGCTCGAGCAAAACCCACATTCCTGAGTGACACCACCACATCTTTTGGAGGATGCCCCCACCCCCACCCCCACCTAAGCTTGGGGCATGATAAAGCCCATGCCTCCACCGCCGAAGCCTAGCCTCGCTCGAGGGTATTTTGTAGACCTGCTCGAGGCGGCGGCGTATCGGCAACTGCTGTACCACCTGCTGGCCTTCCCCCTGGCCCTGATTTACGTGGTAGCGTCTCTGGTGCTGTTAGGGCTGGGATTGGCCCTGTTGGTGCTGTACGTGGGCTTTCCCATTCTGGTGGGGAATCTCTGGATGATTCGCGGCTTCGCGGCGCTCGAGCGGAGTCTGGGCAACGCGCTGCTGGGGGTCAAGTTGAGCCGTCCACGCCCGCTGCTGCGTCCCGATGGGTTGTGGGCCTCGGGGCGTCAAATGCTCTCGGACGCTGGAACTTACAAAACCCTGCTCTACTTGTGGCTCAAATTGCCTTACAGCCTGCTGATGCTCCTCCTCGAGCTGGTTTTGCTGGGCGTGTCGCTGTGCCTGATGGTGGCCCCTCCGCTGGCGCTGTTTTGGCCCGACATCGCGCAGGTGATGATTGGCAATCAGGTGTTCGTGCTCACTCCCCTGAGCATGGTCGCGGTTTTTCTGGCCGGGGTCGCGCTGCTGGTGCTCAGCCTGAGTCTGCTGGGCGCGCTGTCTCGAGGGTGGGCTTTTCTGTGCGTGGCCCTGCTGACCGATTACGGCGAGGGTGTGCAGGCCCAGCTCGAGGTTCAAGCGCTGCGGCAGGGTGCGCGGACCATCGCTTACCACGGCGACCTGACCAGTACGCTCTCTGAATTGTTGGCTCAGGGGATTCAGGCCACCGCCGCTCGAGGGGGACTGGTCTGGCAACAAGGTGGACCTCTAGCCCAACGCGGACTCGAGAATAAAAGTTCCAACTTTTCGAGTGAATTCTCCGTGTGGCACGCTCAAGCCCCTCTCAATCCCAGCTCGAGGCAGGTTTTTTTGAACCGGGCCTGGTCCAAATCTCACGGAACTTTACTCTCGCTGGTCCTGCGCGTCGAGAACGAACCCAACGCCGAACTGCACGCAATTTACCCTCCTAACCGGGAACCCTCGCAGCGAGAACTCGAGTTCTGGGTCACGATTGGGCATCAAATGGAGGTGGCGCTCGAGACCGCCCAGTTGGTAAAGAGGGCTGAGCGCCTGGGCGGCGAACAGGAACGCTCACGGCTGGCCCGCGAACTGCACGACTCGGTGGCGCAAGCGCTGTTCGGGATTTCGCTGGGAGCAAGGGCCGCCCGCGCCCAGTTTGAGGGGGACCCCGAACAGGCCGCCCGCAACCTCGAGTTCACCTAGAACCTGGCCGATGGAGCCACCCGCGAAATGAAGGCGCTGCTGTTTGCCCTGCGTCCAGACGCGCTCGAGGAGGGAGGACTGGCGACCGCACTCGAGGGCCTGATGGACGTTTTACGGGTGCGTTACCAGCTCGAGGGCAGCGCGCAGGTTCCGCTGGAGCCAGATTTGGACCCGCCCCAGAAAGGGGCGCTGTACCGCATCGCTCAGGAAGCGGTTCACAACGCGGTCAAACACGCTCGAGCCACAAAGGTGGCGCTCAGCCTGCTTCGGGAACCCGACGGCTGGGTGCTCAATATCCACGACGACGGTCAGGGTTTCGACCCGGCCCAGATTCCCGGCGGCACGCTGGGCCTCAAGAGTATGCGCGAACGGGCGCGTGAAATCGGGGCCAGCTTTGAACTCGAGAGCCGCCCAGGTGCCGGAACCCGCCTCAGCGTGCGCCTGCCCACAGCACCGTCCATCCATCGCCCACTCGAGAAGCCGAACAATCAGGAGAACGCATCATGACCAAATTTATCACCGAATCCGTTGCTCCAGTACCCAAAAAGTCGGCCCTGTCGGTGCCTAGCCGGGTGCTTATCAGCCTGTTGCTGCTGGGCAGCGCGGCCCTGATGTTTCGGGCCAGTTTGAAGCCCAGTAGTGATAGCCTCACGCCTCAGACCTTTCAGGAACCGCTCCAGGGGGCAGGGAGCGCCCAAATCTCACTCGAGGGGACCCGCGCCGACCTCGAGCTGGATGTACGGGCGCTGGCAGGGCTGGCTTTGACGGGTCAGACCCTGTTTCCGCAAAAAGACGCGCTGAGCCGCAGCGCTAGGCTCGAGGGCAAAACCCTGTCCATCCGTCTGGCCGAAATCCTGCGCCACACCGGATTTTCCTTTGGCCTGAACTGGAACAACACCTCTCCGCGCTGGTCGGTGCAGCTCAACCGCGAACTTCCCACCGACCTCAAAGTGGGCCTGGGGTCTGGCGACGTTCGACTCAATCTCGAGGGGGCACGTTTGAAGAGTCTGGACGCTCGAGTGGGGTCTGGCGAACTGAACATCACCCTGCCCTCGAGCATAGGGGGCCAGGTTCGGGCCTTCACGGGGTCCGGCGATTTGAGGGTGGACGCCTCGCCCAGAACGCTTAGTAAGTCAGAGTTCTCGAGCCAAAACGCGACCTTTGTTTCTCAAACGGGTTCGGGAGAACAGCGCCTCGACCTGTCTAGCACCGGGTTTCAGAGTGTGGAGGCCCAGTCTGGCTCCGGAGACCTGAGCGTCACCCTGCCTGCGCGCTTTGAAAGCCGCCGCTCGAGCGTGCCTAATCCACTACAAACCGAGGCCCCACGACTGAAAACCGGGACCGCATTGTTGAAAACCGGGTCTGGGGAATTGAGCCTTCGGGTTCCGCAGACGCTGAAAACCGGAACCTTGCACCTGCACTCCGGCTCCGGCAACGTGACCGTTCAGGTGTCACCGGGCGCGGCGGTGCGGGCCACCCTGAGCGGCAATCTGGACGGCGCTCGAGTGCCTGAAGGCTACGCGCTGATAGGCGGGGTTTACTGGTCTCCCTCGGCGCGCCAGGGGGGACCCGCGCTCGACCTCGCCATTGATAGCGGCAGCGGAGATATTGCCCTCGTTACCGAGGAAAGCCGGTGAGCGTGCGAGTTTTACTGGTAGACGACCACGAGGTGGTGCGCCAGGGGCTGAAGATGTTTCTGGCTCTGGACCCTCAGCTCGAGGTAGTGGGCGAGGCGGCCAACGGGCGTGAAGCGGTGGAAAAGGCGGTGGAACTCATCCCAGACGTGATTTTGATGGACCTGCTGATGCCAGTTCTGGACGGTATCGGGGCCACCCGTCAAATCAAGGGGTTTCTGCCCGAAATCGAGGTTTTAGCGCTCACAAGCGCACTCGAGGAGCATAAGGTCAACGGGGCCATCGAGGCGGGCGCGATTGGCTACATGCTCAAGGACGCCAGCATGGACACCCTGCTCGAGGCCATTTACGCCGCCGCCCGCCACGAGGTCCGGCTGCACCCCGAAGCGGCCCGCCGTCTGGTGCGCGACTTTCGCAGCGTGGATATGCGCGAAACCCTGACCCCGCGTGAAACCCTGATTCTGCAACTCATCGCGCGGGGATGGTCCAACAAGACCATCGCCCAGGAACTCGAGCTGGCCGAACCCACCGTCAAAACCCATGTGTCGCGCTTGCTGGGCAAACTGGGCCTGACCTCGAGAACCCAGGCCGCGCTCTACGCACTCAAACACGGAATTTCGGCGCTCGAGGGCTGAACCCATCGGTTTATTCTCGAGGGCGGGAACGACCCCCCCTTGCGTAGTCACGCAAGACCCGTGCTTCGCAACACTTCGTGAACCTATTTCATAGGTGGGTACTTTAAAACCTTGAGCTGGACAGTCTTTTAGTTCCCCTCTGCAAGGTAGGGGGGATATTCTTGAGAGTGCAACGCTCGAGAGAAGGGGGGTCCTTCCAGGCCGAATGGAACGCCACCCCACTTTCTCGAGTCACCCCCCATGCCTTCTGGCACTTCCTGACCCCTGCCAAAACCCCTACACTCGAGGGGTGAACACTTTAACCGTGTTGGACACGGGGTTTTGCACCGGACTCGAGGCTGCCGCCCTGCATGGAGGGCGCGGGGTGAGGCTCGAGTTTCACGCGCTGGCCTTTCTGGCTGAGCACCCCACCGAGGGTCTCACCCTGTTCGACACCGGCTACGCGCCTCGAGTGCTGGGGGCCATGCGGCACTTTCCGTTTCAGATTCAGGGCGCACTGACGCCCACCTTTCACGCCGAGGGGCAGACGGTGCGCGAACAGCTCCTGCGGCTGGGCATCGCCCCCAGAGACGTGCGGCGGGTCATCGTGTCGCACTTTCACGCCGACCATGTGGGGGGCCTGCGCGACTTTCCACACAGCACCGTGGTGTGCTCGAGCGCGGCCCTGCTAGATGCCCTCGAGCGCCGGGGACTGCGCGCCCTTCAGCGCGGGATGTTGCCGGGATTGGTCCCCGAGGATGTCCTCACTCGAGCGCAGACCGTGGACGCCTTTCCCGATGAAGCCCTACCGCACCTGGGTCACACCTTTGACCTGTTCGGCGATGGTTCCGTGCGGTTGGTGGCCCTGCCGGGGCACGCTCGAGGGCAGCTTGGGGCGCTGGTGCAAACCGTAGGTGGTCCAGTGCTGCTCGCCGCCGACGGGTGTTACCTCAGCCGCAATTACCGCGAGAATCGGCCCGCTTCACCGCTGCTAAACCTTATTTCTGATGACGGACGGGCCGCTCAGCGCACCCTGAGCGCCCTGCACTGCTTCTGGCTCGAGCGGCCCGAGGTGCAAATCTGGCCCACGCACTGCCCCGAGGTGCTGACTCACGCCATCTCGAGCGAGCGGGTCTCGAGCGAGCCGGTCTCGAGTGAGCGGGTCTCGAGTGAGGCAGTGTGAGCGGGTCTTTTACCTCCTGGATGCGTCAGGCCCAGTCGCTGAGCGGGGTGGCGGGCCATTTCGTCCGGGCGCGCTGGCGGGCTGAACACCTGCACGGCGAGGCCCTCGCGCGTTTTCAGAACGAACGTTTCAGGGCCACGGTGAACTATGCCCTCGAGCATTCGGCGTTCTACCGCAACTACTGGGCCGGACACGACCCGAGCCGCCCGTTTGCCCTGCCCACGGTGGGCAAGTCCGAGATGATGGCGCACTTTCAGACGTTCAATTCGCTGGGAATATCTCGAGAACGTGCGCTCGAGGCCGCACAGCTTGCTGAAACGGGCGCGGCCAAACTGGACGGCCTCACCGTGGGGCTGTCGAGCGGAACCAGCGGCTCGAGAGGACTTTTTCTGCTCAGCCCCTCTGAACAGGCCGCCTGGACGGGTACGGTGTTAGCCCGTGTGATGCACCGCCTCCAGCGGGAGCGGGTGGCCCTCTTTCTACGGGCGGGCAGCGATTTATACCAGGGGATTGGTCGGGGCCGCTCCATCGAGTTCCGCTATTTCCCACTCGAGCGCGACCTCGAGCCGCACCTGCTGGCCTTGAATGCCTTTGAGCCTACCCTGCTCATCGGGCCTCCGTCGTTGCTCGAGCGGCTGGCCACGGCCCAGCAACAGGGGCGGCTGCACGTTAAGCCCCGCCGCCTCATCGCGGTGGCCGAGGTGATGGACCCGCCCGACCAGAGAAAGCTCGAGAACGTCTTTCAGGTGCCCATTCACCAGATTTATCAGGCCACCGAGGGCTTTCTGGCCGCGCCCTGCGCTTACGGCCAGCTCCATCTTCAGGAGGACATCGTGGCAATTCAGATGGGGGCAATTCAGATGGGGACAGTTCAGGCCGAAAGCATCGAAACCCACGTCTCAAAAATCTATTTCACCCCAGTCGTCACCGACCTGTGGCGGCGGGTGCAGCCCATCGTGCGCTACCGACTGGGCGACCTGCTCACCCTCGAGACAGAAAAGTGTGCCTGTGGCTCGAGCTGGCGCAGGGTGCAGGTGCTGGGGCGCACGGCGGACCTGTTCACGCTCGAGGACGCTTCCCGTGGGGCGCGCACCCTCTACCCCGACGAGCTGGGCCGCATTGTGCTCGAGTCCAGCCCACAGATTGGGGACTACCGGGCCTTTCAGGAGCGCCCTGGACATTTGCGGCTTCACCTCGAGCACCGTGTGGAGCAGGGTAGGGGAGAGCACGCCGCGCTCGAGGAGAGCATCCGGGACGCACTCGAGCGGCTGGGCTTTCGAGGCGTTCAGCTCGAGGTTTGTGAGGGTCTTCCTGATGCGCCGCCCAATGTCAAACGCCGCCGGATGGTGCGCTTGTGACCTCACCTATACCCCTATTGACTTTCAACATCGCCGGGATGGGCAAATACCTGCCCGAAAACGTGGTCTCTAGCGCGGACCTCGAGCGCCGTTTGAAGCTGGCCCCCCACTGGATTGCGCGACGGACCGGGGTCCTCGAGCGGCGACACGCGCAGGGCGAGACCCAGGCGTACATGGCGGCCCGAGCGGTGCAGATGGCCCTCGAGCAGGCCGGACTCGAGCTGAGCGATGTGGACGCCCTCATCGGTGCGAACGCGGCCCCACAGCAAACTATTCCGTGTACGGCGGCGCTGGTGCAGCGTGAACTGGGCGCGCTAACAAAAGGTACTCTCGAGGGCAGCGCCTGCTGGGACATCAATTCGACCTGCCTGAGCTTTCTGGTGGCGCTGCACACGGCGGCCCTGTACCTCTCGAGCGGAGTGTACAAAACCATTGTGGTGTTCTCGAGCGAACGGGCCTCGAGCGCGCTCAACTGGCAGCAGCCCGAGAGCGCGGTGCTGTTTGGGGACGCGGCGGCGGCGGTGGTGCTGACCAGGGGCGGGCCGGGGCGGCCTTGCCACCTGCGCGGCGTCCGGTTTGCCACCTTCTCGAGCGGGGCCGAACACACCCGCATTCAGGGCGGCGGCACCCGCTATCCGCCCAACGACCCGGCCACATCGCCCAGCATGAACCTGTTCGACATGAACGGCCCCGCCATCTTCCGGCAGGCCGCGCGCCTGATGCCTCCCTTTCTGGACGCGCTGCTCGAGGACGCCGCCTGGACAAAAGGCGCGGTGGATGTGGTCGTTCCGCATCAGGCCAGTGGACACGCGCTCGAGCATCTGGTCAGGGGTCTGGGCTTCCGGCACGAACAGGTGTTCTCCAATCTGGCGGTTCGTGGAAACTGCGTGGCGGCCTCGATTCCGCTGGCGCTGGTGGAGGCGGATGAAGCGGGTCTGCTCGAGCCACACGAGGGAGGTCCTAAAAAAGTGCTGTGCCTGGGCACGGCGGCGGGCCTGATGCTGGGCGGTCTGGCGCTCGAGCTGGGCCACTCCGCAACCTCTGGGGAAAATCCATGAATATCCTCGTGACCGGGGCCACCGGGTTTCTGGGCGGGGTAGTGTGCCGTCAACTGCTCGAGCGCGGCCACGACCTGACCCTGCTGGGCCGCGATTTCAGCCGGATGTCCGCTCGAGACCTATCCACAACCAAGCAGATTCAGGCCGATTTGCGCGACTCTGAGCGCATCCATGCGGCCTGCCAGGGCATCGAGGCGGTGTGTCACGCCGGGGCGCTCTCGAGTCCGTGGGGTAGGGCGAGAGACTTCGAGGCGGTGAACCTGGGTGGAACCCGCGCGGTGCTCGAGGGCTGCCTGAAATGGGGGGTGCGCCGCCTGGTTCAGGTCAGTTCGCCCAGCGTGGTCTTTGACGGCTTTAATCAGCACGACCTGACCGAGGACGCCCCGTATCCGCGTCGCCAGACCTCGCATTACTCGCACAGCAAGCAGCGGGCCGAGGAACTTATTTTGGGTGCGCGGGCGCTGCTCGAGGTGGCGGTGCTGCGGCCCAAGGCCCTTTACGGCCCCAGTGACACCTCGCTGCTGCCCCGAGTGCTCGAGTCAGCCCGCCGGGGTCGCCTGGTGCAGATTGGAAACGGCCTCAACCGGGTGGACCTGACCTATGTGGACGATGCGGCCCGCGCCCTGGTCCTGGCCCTCGAGCACCCCGGCTCGTGGCCCGCGCGTCCGCTGTGGTTTGTGACCGGGGGCGAACATGTGCTGCTGTGGGAAGTCATAGGTCGGGTGCTAGCGCACGTAGGCCCGAGTTCGCGTCTGCGCCGGGTCTCGCTCGAGGCCGCGCTGGCGGTTGCGAGCGCGCTCGAGGCGGTGGCCCACTTCACCGGCAAGGAACCCACCCTGACCCGCTACACCGCCCTGATTCTGGCCTGCACCCAGACGTACAACCTGAGCCGCATCGAGCAAGATTTGGGGTATGTGCCGCGCTTCTCGCTCGAGGAGGGGCTGAACCGCACGCTCGAGCATCCCCCTTTCCGAGCACCGACCTCCACTAGGCTATCCCGGTGAACCTGCTGCTCAGCGGCGCTCGAGCGCCCGTCACCCTGGCCCTTGCCCGTGCCTTTGACCGGGCAGGCCACCGGGTCTCGGTGGCGGACAGCTTCACGCCGCACCTGTGCCAGACCTCGAAGGCGGTGCGCGCCTCGCTCGAGTTGCCCGCTCCGCGCTGGCATCCCGACGCTTTTTTTGCGCGGCTCGAGCACGCGATTGTGTCCGAGCGTCTCGATTGGGTGATTCCCACCTGCGAGGAGGTGTTCCACATTGCGCGCGGGGCCGAGCACTCGCCGCTCAGGGCGCACTTTTTTGTGGATAGGCTCGAGACCCTCGGCACCCTGCATCACAAGGGAAGCTTCATGGCGCTGTGTCAGGCGCTGAATTTGAACGCCCCAGAGACCCATACCCTCGAGACCGAGGCTGAACTGGACGCTTTTCGCTCGAGGGCCTCCGGGAAATGGATGTTCAAGCCCGCCTTTTCGCGCTTTGCTACTCAGACACAGCAGTGGAGCGCGCCGGAGGAAGCTTTTCCCGTGTTGGACGCCCGGTCTCTGCCGTGGGTGGCCCAGCGCTTTCTCGAGGGCCGCGAGTTCTGCACTTATTCGGTGGTGCGTGCGGGTCGGGTGCGGGCGCATGTGGCTTACAGGCTGCTGTACCGTGCTGGACGTGGTGCGGGGGTCTACCTCGAGTCCATCCGTCACCGCGCCGCGCTCGAGTTTGTAGAGAGGCTTGCGGCGCAGCTCGAGTTTAACGGTCAGATTGCCTTTGACTTCATCGAGAACCCGGCGGGTCTGTGGCCGCTGGAGTGCAATCCGCGCGCGGTGAGTGGGGCGGCCCTGCTGTGTGGCCCGGAGACGGCTCAAGACGGTTTGGCTCGAGCGTGGCTAGATGAACCTGCTTGGCAAGACCCGTCCCTGCTCGAGGCCCCCGCCGGAATTCGGGCCACCTTTGCCCTGCCCACCGTACTCTACGGTCTGAGGCAGGCCCCTCTGCTGCGCTTGCTCTCGGACCTCCTGCGCGCTCGAGACCTGGTGTGGGATGCCCGCGACCCTTCTCCCTTTTTTCGCCAACTGAGCTGCTTGTGGGCCATGCAGCGACGTGGACGACAGCTTGGCATATCGGCGCTCGAGGCCAGCACCTGGGACATCGCCTGGAACGGCGCGTGAGGGGTGAACTCTGTGACCCTTCTTGCCTAACGCTCTGGTCAAACCGCTTGCTCGAGCACCTCGACACCCATCCACGACCCACGACCTACAACCCATTCCCGATTCCCGATTCCCGATTCCCGATTCCCGATTCCCGATTCCCGATTCCCGATTCCCGATTCCCGATTCCCGATTCCCGATTCCCGATT
>Ga0209100_1002741_pt1 | contig 10622 bp, 6 predicted proteins | sample lystaG_FD_185480 | JGI IMG/M metagenome (GOLD analysis project Ga0209100, IMG submission 185480) | Glacier valley bacterial and archeal communities from Borup Fiord, Nunavut, Canada, to study Microbial Dark Matter (Phase II) -... | ecosystem: Environmental > Aquatic > Freshwater > Ice > Glacier ...
CTTTCTTTTCCAGGCTCTGTTAAAGTTCCTCTATATTCACGTATTTCATTTGCAGTGAGTTCGTCTACATATGCCAATCCTTTTTTAATCAATTCAGCTGCATATTCATACATTTTATCAAAATAATTTGATGCAAAAAATATTCTTTCTTGCCAATCAGGGCACAACCACTTTACATCTTTTATAATAGACTCTACAAAGGAATCATCCTCTTTTGTAGGATTTGTATCATCAAACCTCAAATTAAATTCCCCATGATTTTTCTTTGCAAGTCCATAATTCAAGCATATTGACTTTGCATGACCTACGTGAAGATATCCATTGGGTTCAGGTGGGAATCTCGTTATTACCCTTGAATCATATGTACTGTTAATATTATCTTCATTTATTATTTTTTGTATAAAATTTACCGATTCCCTGTTATTGTTTTCACCGTTATTGTTTTCGTTTTCGCTCATTTCTTCCTCCTCATGCAGATTTGCTATTATATATAAATAATAAAGTGAAACTTCATTCAGTAGGGGTTTTATTTCATCCCCTACTGAATGTTAGTTGAACCAATCCCACATTTACGAGCAGTTGATCTCCCACTAATACGCCTTAAAATTTCTCGAAATCCTAAAGTGGGAGTCTTACTGCTCGTTAATTCGGGATAAATCATAATAAGTAATCTTTTTTATTATATTACCACAATTCTTTTAAATTTCAAAGATGATTTTAATAATAGTGTTAAAATTATTATAATTAGTATTGCACGTAAAGTAAAGTTCATTCAGTCAAAAAAAAACCTCAGTATTAATGAGGTTCTTTCAGTATGTAATATTATTTATTTACTGTAATCATAAAACCCTTTTCCAGTTTTTCTGCCAAGCAAGTTAGCTCTTACCATCTTGCGAAGCAATGGATGTGGTCTGTATTTTGAATCTCCAAATTCATTGTATAAAACTTCCATGATTGCAAGACAAACATCAAGCCCTATTAAGTCCCCTAATTCTAATGGACCCATCGGATGATTAGCTCCTAATTTCATAGCAGCATCTATTTCATCTCTTGAAGCAACCCCCTCAGCTAATATACCAACGCCTTCATTTACTAGTGGAACAAGCATTCTGTTAACTACAAAGCCAGGAGCTTCATTTACAGTTACAGGTGTTTTTCCTATATCTTGTGCTAATTTGTATATTTTATCATGTACTTCATCAGTAGTAAGTTGTCCTCTTATTACTTCTACAAGTTTCATTGATGGAACAGGATTGAAGAAATGCATTCCAATTACTCTTGCAGGGTTTTTAATTTTAGAAGCAACTTCAGTAATAGAAAGAGAAGAAGTATTTGTAGCTAATATTGCTCCATCTTTTGCTACTTTTTCTATATCAGAAAATATAGCATGTTTTACATTCATATTTTCTGAAACAACTTCTATAAACAAGTCTGCATCTTTGCAATCATCATAAGAAAGTGTCATAGCAATATTGTTTAATGTTTCGTCTTTTTTAATTTCTTCCATTTTCCCTTTTGAAACCATTTTATCAAGGTTTTTAGTAATAAAACTCATTGCACCGTCATATGTAGGGTCTTGAATTCCTTTAAATATAACTTTAACACCTGCTTGCGCATAGGCTTGAGCTATTCCCCTGCCCATTGTACCTGTTCCGACTATACAAACCTTTTTAATTTCCATTTTACTCTTTCCTCCATAATTTTTATAAAGTTTAACAATCTAATGCATTGTTAACAAGAAAGTAGTGAAATCTCTACTTTGCGACTATCTTATCTACAATATTATCACTTATTTGTAAAAACTTCAATAGTGATAATTATGTTTCTTATATTACTTTAATAAAATTAAATAATAGTTGTATTTTGTTCTATAATAATAGTAAAATATAAATATATTTTACTATTAGGAGATGCTATGATTCAGAAAATTATAATATATTTGTTAACAATTATAAAAAAGGCTAAAGAAGATGACATTTTTTCTATAAGCGCACAATTTTCCTACTACATCATTTTAGGAATTTTCCCTTTTGTTTTTTTGTTCATGTCAATACTAGGATATTATTCTTCCCCTGTATATGAATTATTAGGCTTTATTAAGTCTGTTATACCAACTGATATATACAATATTATTTTAAACATTACTTCTGTTTCAATAAGCTCATACAACAAATCATATATATCAGTTGGTATTATTGCTCTTGTATGGTCCGCTTCTTCGGGAAGTGTAGGAATTATCATAGGAATAAATAAAGCTTATGGGTGTCAATTAAAAAGAAATTATATACGAATACGCATAAAAGGTTTATTATTTACTTTTTCTTTAATTTTCGCACTGCAGCTATCATTCGTATTTATTATTGCTGGTGGAAATTTAATTGTATTTTTTCAAAGCATATCCATATTTACGGAATTTTTCGTTTTAATAATTAATATATTGAGATATTTACTACCTATAATGTATTTTATATTAATATTTTCTCTTGCATATAAATTTCTACCCTATGAAAAAGTCAGCTTTAATTCAGTCATACCTGGTGCAGTTTTTTCAACATTAGGCTGGATTTTAGGTTCATTATTGTTTTCTTATTACATAGTGAGCAGAAGCACATTTTATAACAATATCTATGGCAATTTATCTGGATTTTTCATATTTTTAATTTGGATTTATTTATCTAGCTTCATTTTTTTAATGGGAGCAGAGGTTAATGCTTTAATTCTTAAAAAGCATATCTCATTAAAAAGAAAACTATAATATTACTTTATAGCGCGGAAAATAAAATATCCGGATTTTTTATCGACTACTTCACAGTTACCAAAAATGGACATTATTTTATCCTTAGAACTTGGTGCACCTTGTTTTTTCTGTATTACAACATAAAGTTTCCCACCATTATTTAAATGCCCATATGCTCCCTCATAAAATGAAAATACAACATCTTTGCCTGCCCTAATAGGTGGATTAGTGACTATTATATCGTAATTTTCGCTTATGTTTTCGTATGCAGAAGAATTTATTATTTTTACATTTTCTTCAACTTTGTTTTCATGCGCATTCATTTTAGTAAGTTCTAATGCTCTTTCATTAATATCTGCCATAGAAACATTTGATTTATTTATAAGTTTAGCTATAACAACTCCTATTGGCCCATAACCACAGCCCACATCAAGTATATTTCCATTAAAGTTTTTATTTTCTTTTATAACAGTTTCTATAAGAAGCATAGATCCAAAATCTACTCCATTTTTTGAAAATACGCTGTTGCTCGTATAAAAATAAAACCTCTCAGAACCAATATTCCAGTCAAATTTATATATTTCTTTTTCTGTTGTCGGATTCTTTGTAAAATACTGTTCCATATTTCCTCCATAAATGCGCCGGGATTGCGCCCATTGCTTATATCCATCATATTTTGTTCATTATATAATATTATACACCAAATTTAAACATTAAATTAAAAAGATTCTTCGAAATATATTCAAAGAATCTTTTTTGTGTCCGTTGGGGACTGTCCCCGATATTTACTGAACTTTTATACAATTTTCTTTTAATTTTTTAATATATGCTTTTTCTACTGTGTCATAAATATTATATACTTTTTCTTTGCTTTCTAATTTTGGAACATAAAGCTCTTTTACACATTCTTCTTCTATTTTTTCAGATGCTTTAGCATTTAAAAGCTCTGCTATTTTTTCAAACATCTGTAGATTTGACTTGCCTGTTATTGGACTAAACGCTTGTTGTACTTCTTTAAGTGAACTGTCAGAACTAAACATTGTTCCTTGGCTTTCAGCAATGCTGCATAGTGGAAGTACAAATTCAGCTTGAGCAGTTGTTTCATTTTTCATTATATCAAAAGCAGCAAAGAACTTAAGTTTTCCTATAGCTTCTTTCAATTCAGGATTATTACCTAATATATCCTCTCCTATAACTACAAGACCTTTTATGCTTTCATTTTCTAAAGCATTTTTAATGTCTTCACCAGAAGTCCTAAATCCAATGTCCCATGCTCCTTGACTGTTGCATTTAGGTTTAGCAACTATTAACCCTCTTTGAGGTTTATTATCATTCCCTGTTAAAACAGTAATATTTGCTAAAACTTTCAATGCTTCATTTTGTATTGTGTTTTCATCTGCTACTATTATTGGTTTCTTTGCATTTTTATACTTTTCTGCAGCTTCTTCCATTGATGCAGTAACTTTTACATTAGCTATAGCAGTTTTAAGCTCTTCACCATTTGAATATTTGTTTATTGCTTCTTCTTTTATTGCACCTTTTTCTATTAGTGATTTAAGCATGCCGGCAAAGAATTCCTCATAATTTATTAATTCTACTTTTTCTGACCAATCATTCATCCTTGTTTTTTGTAAACAAACTGACATAATTTTTGTCTTCTGAGATATCTTTTTAAGCATTATACCCAGAGCTGGGTGTTGCTCATACACTTGCCCTGCAGAAATAATAAAGTCAGATGAACTTAACTCTTCGAATGTTACTGTTGATTTATTATTCCCTAAAACTGTTTCAATTCCTGATTCTTTTTCAATAAGGAATGAACCTTTTAAGTTTGTTCCCAGTTCTTTTGCAATAGAAGCAATATTATATAGCTCTTCATTAGTTAATTTTGGAGATACTACAAATGCAATTTGATTTTCGCCATATAAATTTTGAACGCTTCTTAGACGTTTAGAAATTTCATAAAGTGAAACATCAAAAGATGCAGTTTTATATTCACCTTTCACTTTTATCTTAGGCTCTAATATTCTATTTATATCATTTACATGTTCTATACCGAATTTTCCCTTGCCGCATATTGCATTTTTAATACCTGGTATATTTGATGCTTTATAAATTACATTATTTTTGTGTTCATAAACTACTTTACATGTTATGCCGCAATAGCTGCAAACTGAAGTAGTTTTTACAAGGTCAAGAGGAATTTCTTTTAAATTTGTTCTCTTTTCTATCCATGCTCCTGTAGGACATACATCAATGCATTGGCCGCATGATATACAATCTGTATCTTTTAAGCTGTGTTCAAATTCAGGCGCTATAACAGTATCAAATCCTCTGTTAACAAGACCTAAAGCTGCCGCTCCTACAACGTCCTGACATGTTCTTACACATAATCCACACTGAACACATTTATCTTGATTTTGGGCAATATATGGATGATCTGTCTCTTTATATTTTCTTTCCTTTTTACCATAATCTTTTGTTGTATCAATTTCATATTTTTTAATATAATCAACTAGCTGACATTCAAAGTAATCCTTGCATCCACATTCAAGACATCTTGAAGCTTCTTTTAATACTTCTTCTTTAGACATTGTAGGCAGTATTGGTTGAAAATTACTTTTTCTTATTTGTGCATCAACTGTGTGATGTTTTGCTCTATCTTTCATTTCTCTATCTTTAAAATCTTCCTTCGTTAAATCGTCTTGATAAACAAGTGGCAAAGCATAATAAGGAATCATCTGTCCTTCTAAGTAACTGTTCATAACACCAGCGGCTTGTTGTCCTGCTGCTATGGCATCAATAGCTATCTTAGGTCCAGTTACAGCATCTCCGCCTGCAAAAACGCCCTTTAAGTTTGTTTCGAATGTTCCGTTTTTAACTTCTATATTTTTCTTTTTACCAACTGCTACATTTATATTTCCACATACAACTTCTTGTCCGATAGCTGCAATAATTGTGTCTGCTTCAAATTCTATGAATTTTCCAGTAGGTTCAGGTTTTTGCCTGCCTGATGCATCTTTTTCACCGAGTACATTAATTTCACATTTAAGTCCAGAAACTTTTTTACCGTCGCTTAAAACTAATGTAGGAGCTGATAAAAACGAAAATATTACTCCTTCTTCCTTAGCTTCTTTTATTTCTAATTTTTCAGCAGGCATTTCGTCTTCTGTTCTTCTATATACTACTCTGACTTCTTCTGCACCAAGACGTATGCTTGTTCTTGCTACATCCATTGCAGTATTTCCGCCGCCTACTACTATTACTTTCTTACCAATTTTTACATGTTCATTTTCAGCAACTTTTATTAGGAAGTCAATACCACCCATTACACCTGGTGTTTCTTCGCCTGCACATCTTAATGATGAACTTTTCCATGCTCCAATTCCTAAAAATACTGCATCATATTTATTTTGTAAAAATTCGAGAGTCATATCTTCCCCAATTTTTACTCCATAATTAATTTTTGCTCCCATAGCTTCAATTACAGCTACTTCTGCATCAATTACATTTTTAGGAAGACGGTATTCAGGTATACCATATCTCATCATTCCGCCTGGTTTTGACATTGCTTCAAATATTTCTACTTCATGTCCTGCTCTGCGCAAGAAATATGCAGCAGATAATCCTGCAGGACCTGCTCCTACAACTGCAACTTTTTTACCTGTTGAGGGTTTCACAGAAGGGATATACACCTCATCATCATTCAAATCATAATCCGCAGCATATACTTTTACACATGCTATTGAAATAGGTTCTTCTACCAATTGTCTCCTACATTCTGTTTCACAAGGATGAGGACATACTCTTCCTATGCTTGCAGGTAGAGGTAATTTTTCTTTTATTAATTTTAAAGCTTCTTTCGGTTGATTGTTGGCAACTAATCCAACATAGCCTTGTACATCAGTATGTGCTGGACATCCTATCGTACATGGTGCTTTACAATCTCCAATATGAGTTGACACAAGCATATCCAAAGCCATATTCCTTGAATCTATTACTCTTTTTGAATTTGTAGTTACAACCATACCATTTGTAGCAGGAGTTGAGCATGCTCTTGCAAGTTTTGGCATACCTTCTACTTCTACTATGCATAAACCACATCCACCATAAGCTTCGATTCTTTCATCATGACACAAATGAGGAATCTCTATATTATTTTCTAAAGCTGCTTCTAAAATATTTTTACCAGCAACCACAGTTATTTCTTTTCCATTTATATTAAATTTTATTGAAGTCACTATTTTTTGCTCCTCTCTAAATATTATATAATTTCAACTGCACCAAATTTACATGCAGTATAACAATTTCCACATTTAATACACTTATCATGATTAATTACATGAGGTTTCTTTACAGCGCCATCAATAGCTTGAACAGGACATTTTCTTGCACAAAGCGTACATCCAACACATTTCTCTGTATCAATATTATAAGTCAATAGAGCTGTACATTTTTTTGCTGGACATTTTTTGTCAACTATATGAGCAATGTATTCATCTTTGAAATATTTTAATGAAGTTAATATCGGATTTGGAGCTGTTTGTCCGAGTCCACAAAGTGAACCATCTTTTACGCTTAGGGCTAATTTTTCTAAATCGTCCAAGTCTTCCATAGTTCCATTACCTTCAGTAATTTTTTCTAAAATCTGAAGCATTCTCTTTGTGCCTACTCTGCAATAAGTACATTTACCACATGACTCATCACATGTAAAGTTTAAGAAAAATTTTGTTACATCAACTATGCATGTTGTTTCATCCATAACAACCATACCACCAGAGCCTACAATTGCACCTGTCTTATTTAAGTCTTCATAAGTAACAGGTGTATCAAGCATATATTCAGGTAAACATCCGCCAGATGGTCCTCCAAGCTGAACAGCCTTAAATTTTTTATCTCCTTTAATTCCGCCGCCTATACCAAAAATTATTTCTCTCAGAGTCATTCCCATAGGAATTTCTGCTAATCCTCCAAGCTTGATTTTTCCTGAAAGGGCAAATACTTTTGTTCCTTTACTGCTATCTTTTCCTATTTCAGCAAATTTTTCAGGACCATGTGAAATAATCCATGAAATATTAGCTAATGTTTCAACGTTATTAATGTTAGTAGGTTTTCTCCAATATCCTGATTGTGCTGGAAATGGAGGTTTAAGTCTCGGCATGCCCCTTTTGCCTTCTAATGATTCTATCAATGCAGTTTCTTCACCGCATACAAATGCTCCTGCTCCCATTTTAATTCTCAAATCAAAATTAAAGCCTGTGCCAAGAATGTTGTCTCCAAGGTAATTTTTTTCTATTGCTTGTTCCATTGCAACATTAAGTCTTTCTATTGCTAGCGGATATTCTGCTCTGCAGTACACAATTCCATGATGTGAACCCATTGCATAACCGCAAATTAACATACCTTCAATTAACTTGTGAGGATCTCCTTCAATAACGCTTCTGTCCATGAATGCGCCTGGATCCCCTTCATCAGCGTTGCACACTACATACTTTTCATTGCCTGGAGATTTTCTAGCAGCATCCCATTTAAACCATGTTGGGAATCCGGCTCCACCTCTACCTCTTAATCCTGATATTTTAATTTCTTCTATTACTTCTTCTTGTGTCATCGTTTTTAAAACTTTTTCAAGGGCTGAGTAACCACCAACTTGCAAATAGTCTTCAATTTTTTCTGGATTTATTTGTCCACAATTTTCTAAAGCTATTTTTAATTGCTTCTTAACGTAATTATCAGGCTCATCTTTTGTATATATTATATATTCGGTTAAAGGAATCCCTTTAACTAAATGACTTTCAACTATTTTTCGTGCTATTTCTGCATTTACATGTCCATATGTGTATTTTTTATCTCCATCAATAATATCAACTAATGGTTCATGAAAACACATGCCAACACAACCCGTTGATTCTACTGTTATATCTAAATTATTTTCTTTAACAGCATCATTTATGCTTTCTAATACTTTTCTACCGCCTGCAGCTATACCGCAACTTCCAAGTCCAACTAATACTTTCATTTAAGCTATGTCCTCCTTGCGAATATTTCTAATAATCTTTACAGCCGAATCTGGTGTAAGATTACCATAAGCTTCTCCATTTATCATCATTACCGGTGCTAAGCTGCAGCATCCTAAACATGATACATCTTCAAGCGTAAACATACCGTCCTCAGTCGTTTCTCCAGGCACTATATTTAATTCCTCACGCAATGCTTGTGAAACTTCCTTTGAATCATTAACGTGGCATGCTGTCCCTTGACATTGAAGTATTAAATATTTTCCAATAGGCTTTAATCTAAACTGAGTGTAAAATGTGGCTACCCCGTATATTACTGATTTTTTATTATCTGTATTATCTGATATATAATTTAAAGCTTGCAATGGCAGGTATCCATAAATATCTTGCGTTGCTTGAAGTATATTAATTAAGTTCCCTTTTAATTTTCCGTATTTCTCAATAACGGGGTATAAAAGTGAAATGTCTATGTCTATATCTTCATCTTTGATATCTTTATACATTTCTTCTGATTTACAATTATTACACATTTTTTCCTCCTGAAAAATTTAAAATGAACTAAATAAAATATTAATAAATAAAACACTTAGTGGTTATTATAACATTATGAAATAATTTTGACAAGCATTTTAGCGTTTATTGTATTAATATAACACTAAATGATAAATTTCAACAAAAAAATACCTAACCGTTATAGTAATTCTATATCGTTTAGGCTTTTTATTTCCAATAATGCCTTTTTTTAGTTGTAATTGTCATAAAAAGCTTTATATGCTTTGTATGTCATATATACATCAGTTTTTGATACTAATTCAAAAGGGGCATGCATGCTTAGAACAGGCACTCCAAGGTCAACGACATCCATATTCAAGTTAGCCATTATATAAGCAATTGTCCCTCCGCCACCTTGGTCAACTTTTCCAAGCTCTGCGGGCTGCCATGTTACATTATTTTCATTAAATATTTTTCTGATTTTACCTATATATTCGGCATTAGCATCATTAGCTCCAGATTTACCTCTGCTGCCTGTATATTTAATCATTGCGACACCTTGACCCATAACTGCTGCATTTTGCAGCTCTGATACTTGTAGGTATGTAGGATCAACGCCTGCTGCTACATCTGATGAGAGCATGCTCGAGTTAGCTAAAGCTCTTTTAAGAGAAATATCACTATATGAACTACCATTTTCAATCATTATCATTTCTGCAACCATATTGCTGAAAAATTCAGAATGCATGCCAGTATTGCCATTACTTCCTACTTCTTCTTTATCTGAAAATACTGCTAAGGCAGTCCTATCGATGTTTTCTACTTCAAATATAGCTTTTAAAGATGTATATGCACACACTCTATCATCATGACCATAAGCTGATATCATACCTCTATCAAGACCTACATCCCTTGCACGTCCTGCTGGTACAATTTCAAGCTCTGCTGTTTGAAAGTCTTCTTCAACCATTCCATATTTCTCATTTAATATTTTTAATACATTAAGTTTGAATTTTTTTTCATCATCTTTGCCATTGGTAGGAAGGCTTCCAATAATTACATTCAAACCTTCACCTTCTATTGCTTCGGACAATTTCTTTTCATTTTGATCTTTGGCAAGGTGTGGAAGTAAATCTGTAATATAAAATACAGGATCTTTTTCATCATCGCCTATTGCTATATTGACTATTTCCCCATTTGCTTTCACTACAGTCCCATAAAGTGCCAAAGGTATAGCAACCCACTGATATTTTCTTATTCCACCATAGTAATGTGTTTTTAAAAGAGATATGCCGTGTTCTTCATACAAAGGGTTTTGTTTTAAGTCAATACGTGGTGAATCAACGTGGGAGCCAACTATATTCATTCCATTTTCT